>Ga0255783_10000185_pt1 | contig 73613 bp, 54 predicted proteins | sample 011ome_22_FD_179981 | JGI IMG/M metagenome (GOLD analysis project Ga0255783, IMG submission 179981) | Coastal salt marsh microbial communities from the Groves Creek Marsh, Skidaway Island, Georgia - 011507BT metaG (version 2) | ecosystem: Environmental > Aquatic > Marine > Intertidal zone >... | reverse complement strand
AGCCTGAGCTAGTTGCTCGTCGAGCACCTCACCGGCTCGAAGTACCACAAACAGAACAACTCTAACGTCGTCTTCCCAGTCCTGACCGATCACGATGCTCTCGACGATGGAATCGAGCTTTTCAACCTGACGGTAGATCTCGGCCGTACCGATACGCACGCCACCCGGGTTGAGTACCGCATCCGAACGACCATGAATGATGGCGCCATCCTCCGCGGTCAGCTCACCGTAGTCGCCGTGGCACCAGACGTTATCGAACTGAGCAAAATAAGCGCGGTGGTATTTACCACCGTCTTCATCGTTCCAGAAGCCAATGGGCATACTGGGGAACGACCGCCGGCACACCAATTCGCCTTTGCCGCTCTCCAGCGGCGTTCCATCCTCATTCCAGAACTCAACCGCCATACCCAAGGCACGGCACTGAATTTGGCCTGTGTAGACCGGTCGAGTGGGACAGCCGCCCACAAAACACGAAACAATGTCGGTGCCGCCGGCAATCGAAGCCAACAGCACATCCGACTTCACATCTCGATAAACGTACTCGAAGCTTTCGTGAGACAGCGGGGAGCCTGTCGACAAAATGGTTTTGAGGCTCGATAGATCGTGCGATTCACGCGGTTCAAGCCCTGCCTTTTCAATACCCGAGATGAACTTCGCACTGGTGCCAAATACCGTGATGCCTTCTTGATCAATCGCATCAAGCAGCACCTTATCCTCATCCGCAAAGGGTGAGCCGTCATACAAAATCAGCGTTGCACCGCTGGCGAGGCCCGACACCAACCAGTTCCACATCATCCAGCCGCAGGTGGTGAAGTAGAAGAGCGTGTCCTCAGGGCCAATATCGCAGTGCAACCTATGCTCCTTAAGGTGCTGAATAAGCGTGCCACCCGCCCCATGGACAATGCACTTGGGCACACCCGTCGTGCCCGATGAATACATGATGTACAGCGGATGATCGAAAGGCAGCTGCTCGAATACGATGTCCGTCGTGGCCGCCTGCTCGCGCTGCCAGTCTGAAAACAGCTCTGCACCCTTGATAGCTGCGATATGAGGCGCTTTCTCGATAATCTCGACGATCACCACCTGATCGAGGCTATCGATCTCCTCGGCGATTTGACTCACCTTCTCGAGGGAGTCGTGCGCCTTACCGTTGTAGTAATACCCGTCAGCCGCAAACAGAACCTTCGGTTTTACCTGGCCAAACCGATCCATGACGCCCTGAAAACCAAAGTCAGGAGAGCACGACGTCCAAACAGCACCCAGGCTGGTAGCCGCCAACATGGCCACCACCGTTTGAGTCACGTTCGGCATAAAGCCAGCCACGCGATCACCGGGCTCGACACCTCGCGCTTTCAAAGCAGCCGCAATAGCGGCCACTTGTCCATAGAGCTCATCAAACGAGGTCTCGGACCGACTGCCATTCTCGAGCAGCGATACCAGCGCTGTTGCATCGCCTCGACGTCTTAGCAGGTTCTCAGCAAAATTCAGGCGAGCGCCCGGAAACCACGTAGCACCCGGCATTTTGTCAGCTTCGCGGACCACCACATCGCTTCGCTCGCTCGCAATGACATCACAATAGTCCCAAACAGAACCCCAAAAGTCGCTTGTGGCCGTTATCGACCAGTGGTGCAGTGTTTCGTAGGTCGATACGTCAACATCGGGAAATCGGCCACTGACAAAGGCGGCAAAGGCCGTGAGCTCCGCGCGGTCAATCCGCGCTTGGCTTGGACACCACAGGGGAGCTGAAATCTCAGTCACGCCCCCCTCGCTACGAGCATCCAGTGGCGTATCGGTCATCGGTCCGCCTGTTGGCGCCGATTAACCTCGTTGAGAAACGCGCCAGCCGCCGCGTCTTCCTCTCGAAGCGCTCTAAGCAATGCAACAAGGTTGCGATCGCGCTCATTCTCGAGCTGCATGACCGTCCGACCGGCGGCCTGCTCGTCCGACTGCTCAACAATACGGTCAATCAGTGCCTCATCGAGATCGGGTACATCCATGAGCTTAGTCCAAGGCCATTCAAGGCACGGCCCGAACTGCTCTAGGAAGTGCTTCATACCCGCTTGGCCACCGGCCACACGGTAGGTCTCAAAGAGTCCCTTCTGCGCCCAGCGCAGACCAAAACTATGGGTAATGATGTCGTCAATCTGACCGGTCGTCGCCACGCCGTCTTTGATTAACCAAAGCGCCTCTCGCCATAGCGCCTCTAGCAATCGATCACCCACATGCGCCGGCACTTCTGCTCCCAGCACAACGGGCTTCATCGAGACCGATTCAAGATAACGACTCGCTCGGTGGGTTACTTCGACTGGTACTTTAGGAGAAGCAACCACTTCGACGAGTGGCAGCAAATAAACCGGGTTGTACGGGTGCGACACAATAATTTGCTCAGGGCGAATGGCCCCTTCCTGAAGCTCACTGGGCATGAACCCCGATGTCGAGGAAGCAACAATTGCATTCGCGTCACAGGCCTGCTGAATGGACGTCAGAACGGCGTGCTTTACCTCGATGCGCTCCGGTGTCGATTCCTGAATGTAAGCCGCGCCCGCAACCGCATCCGCCGTCGATGTCGCAATGGTCAAACGGCCCTCCTCAGGCACTACATCGCACAACGCAGGCATGGCTTCGCGACCGCGCTCGATTACCGCATGGAGTATCCGCTCGGCATCAGCACTCGGATCGAAGAAACGAACATCCCAGCCATTTAGCAGAAATCGCGTCGCCCAACCTGAGCCAATCACACCACCGCCAATGATGGCGGCCGTTGGTTTGCCGTCGGGCATTACAGCGGATCTCGCTTGACGAGATTAAGCTCAGCCCGAACTTCTGCAGGGGTCATGATGTCTACCCCCATCGCCCTGATGATGCCGGAAGCTTTTTCGACCAGCTCCGCGTTACTGGCAAGGCGCCCACGCTCCAACCAGAGGTTGTCCTCGAGACCCACCCGAACATTACCGCCCGACAGTACGGCTGCGGCGACAAACGGCATCTGGTTCTTTCCGATGCTAAACGCCGAGTAAACCCAATCACCGGGGACATTGTTCACCATCGCCATAAAGGTATTCATGTCATCCGGCGCGCCCCAGGGAATACCCATGCAGAGCTGCACCATGACAGGATCCCTAATAACACCCTCTTCCACCAGTTGCTTTGCAAACCAGAGATGCCCCGTATCAAAGGCTTCGATCTCAATTTGAATACCGAGGTCGGTCATACGCTGCGCCATATCGCGGAGCATGCCAGGTGTGTTCGTCATCACGTAATCGGCTTCGGCAAAGTTCATCGTACCGCAATCGAGTGTTGCGATTTCAGGGCGGCAGATTTCGAGGTGCTCAACCCGCTCGGCACCCGACACCATGTCAGTACCGGCTTCTTGCAGCGGTAGCGGTGCGTCGGGTGGCCCAAAGACGATGTCTCCACCCATACCCGCTGTCAGATTAACCACGACATCGGTGTCGGAGGCACGAATGCGTTCAACAACTTCCTTATAAAGGTGAACATGGCGCGCGGGCGCACCGGTTTCCGGGTCGCGAACGTGACAATGGACAACGGCGGCACCGGCCTTGGCAGCCTCGATCGCGTCATTGGCGATTTGCTCGGGACTGCGCGGCACTTTGTCACTGCGATCTTGAGTGCTACCGGAGCCGGTGAGTGCTGCGGTGATGAAGACTTTTTTTCGCATGGCTAATGGCATGGTCAGTTTCCCTTTAGTGTTGCTTTAGTTCTCGTTATTTATCGTTTCTACGAAGTGTTTCTTATTGTTTCTGCGCCTAGCGCTGAGTGTGCTACTTCAGTGGTCAATCGATCGGGCGGCCCTGTTCAAGGCTCGACCACGCGACATGATCTCGTCGCGGTCGATGTAAATGCCCTGTAAGTGTCGCTTACCCGAGCCAGTAAAGGCATCCCGCCCATGGAGTACACGACGATTATCAAAGCACATGATGTCGCCCGCGGTAAGGCGGAACTTCAGCTCAAACTCAGGCTGATCGGCCATGCGGTGAAACAATCGCAGCGCATCATATGAGCGACTCACATCTTCGTTCGCCATCGCCGGGAAAGCCCGCACGGGATAGAACGCGCGAATTGTCGGCGTGTCACAACCAGGTAAATAATCAATGATCGGCGCCGACCAGCGATGATCAATGCCGGGACCGCGGTTAAAGAATATCCAATGCCGTGTCGACAGGAGCTCAAAGGCTTCGGGATGGTCTCGCTCAATAGCCTCAACCAAGGCCGCCCCATCGGTCAGCGTGGATTCACCGCCATCGGCATCATTGATAAGGCAATGGAGAAATTGAAACCCAGGCGGGATCTCCCGAGTCGGCAGATCCGAATGAGGCCCCAACCTAAAGCCCGTGTTGGCCGTGGAATTAGTTTTGGAATCGCCGGCAAGCTCAACATCAGCCTTCACATCCCACAGCATGCCAAAATTACTGTCACGCACCGGGCCTATGCGCTCAGCGAGTTCGAGTAGATAGCCCTCATGTGTCGGTGAATTCTCTAAGACGCAGGCGCCGTAGCTCAGCAAATTATTAACCAGCGATAGCACGACATCGTCGCTCTCCAGTGCGCGACCGCCATCCACGCGCGGGACCTCACCAATCGAATCGGTAGTCCACGATACGGCCTCTGGAAGCCAGCTGGCGGGTCTGTGTTGATTATCCGCCACGTGGCGTAACCAACCAGCGTGATAGGCCGAGCGTTGACCGTCATGGGCCCACTCGATAATGAGATCACCCGAATCATCAACAGCCGCAGATTTCACTGCGATGTCATCGGTGAGATCCGCCGGATCGAGAATGCCTTCACGGGTCGCAATATCGATACCACCCTGTCCCACTGCATTTTCTCGCAGCCAGAACCGATGACAGGCGAGCTTCTCGTCATCGGGCCAGCGAAGGTGGACAAAATCACCCTCGACTACGGCGGCCCCCAAAGGGCAATGATCATAGTGATAGAAATCAGGGGCTATTGCCTTTGAGACCGGGGTGTTCATGGTGCCAACGCCTCCCGCGGCGAGTGTGTCACACCTTCTGGTGTGATCGTCGTTATTATTTGCTCTACTTCCCACTCAATCTGAGCACGCTTAGCATCTGCTTTACACTAGGGTTGTGTCGACGGTTAAGCGCCATCACAACCACAGTAAACGTACTTCACTGCAAATTTTTCGCAATGTTTTTTCAGGGTGGTTTTGTCGATATTCATTCGCACTCAAATAAACACTGCGGGGCCCGGAAAACCGTGGTAAGAACGGCATGGAGCATAGCAATACACGACATCCGGCTTTATCTGCGAGAGAGCATCATGAACCTAAACCAACCATCACGCCTGGCCACCTCTACCCGTACTGCCCTTCTGACCGCGGTACTGATGATGACAGTTGGCGCCGCGCACACTGTTGCCTCGACAGATTCGGGTGCTGGAGACAGGTACGCCAGTAGCCCGGCTGTGACGCTGGGGCTGGAAGTATCGGGCATCGATAAAACGGATATTACCACCTACAGTGAGTTTGCCGAGTCGTTATTGGCTGATGCTACAGCGCGGGTCACCGCTTATGGTAAGGGCAATGTCCCAGCCTATGCCGAGCATTTAAAAGACGTCTTTATCGACGGTGGTTTTGATCCCCGAGACATCCACATCCTTCCATTCGATGAGACCGCCTCGCTGGTTGTCCGCTATCGCGGTGACGGCTCGAGCAATCGAAAACCTGTGGTGTTTTCCTCGCATATGGATGTGGTGCCTGCCGAGGCCGGCGAATGGGTACGCAACCCCTTCGAGCTTCAGCAAGACGAGACCTTTTACTACGGCCGCGGTGTTCTGGATAACAAGTTTGACGTCTCGATGCTCACGACCCTGTTCGTGTGGCTAAGAGCGCAAGGATTTGTACCTAATCGCGATCTCATCATTGCGTTTACAGGCGATGAAGAGTCGCTGCAAAACACGGTGCAGGACCTCACCAACAACCACCGCAATCTGATTGATGCCGAATATGCCATTGTCGTTGATGGTGGCGGTGGCGCCCTGAACGACAGCGGTGATGCCATTCAGTACATGGTGGGGTTCGCAGAGAAGACCTACGCCACCTACACGATGACCGCCAAAAATATCGGCGGTCACAGCTCCATGCCCCGTGCCGACAACGCGATTTTTGACCTGGCTGCTGCCATCCAACGCATCGAAAACCACCGGTTCGCCATCGAAACCAATGAGATCACGCGCACCTACTTTGACCGCTCAGCCCCTTTCCTCGACAACGAAGTGGGTGAGGCCATGCGCCGCTTTGCCGCTAACCCCAAAGAAGAGGAAGCCATTGAGGTGTTGCGCGCGCAACCAGAATACGTCGGCACCTTGGGCACCACCTGCATTCCCACCATGCTCAGTGGCGGGCACGCGGAAAACGCCCTTCCCCGAACAGCGACGGCGACGATCAACTGCCGCATCTTTCCCGGAAATAGCGTCGGGGACATCATGGGGGAACTCAGCCTAGTCGCAGGGAACCCCGAGCTCGAGTGGGCGGTGTACGGCACGCCGGTGTCGAGTGATACCTCGCCTTTCAACGATGAGGTAATGGGGGCCGTCGAGGCCTCGCTGACCCAGTTGTACCCGGGTACACCCGTCATTCCTCGGATGATATCGGGCACCACCGATGGGGCCTATTTTAGAGCGGCTGGCATCCCGAGCTACAGCCTTACCGGCATCTTTCTTAACCCGAAAGACAGCTTCGCGCACGGCCTGAATGAGCGTGTTCGTCGAGCCAGTATTCCCGAGTCACTCATCTTCTGGCAGTCGATGATTCGATCCATTGCGAGCGACCCAAACTAGCTGACAAAAGCGCGGCAGATTGTACGCGGTAGATTGGCCAGAAACGCCCACACAGCAATAAAAACGCTAAATTGATTTGCACTCAAATGGAGTGAAAATTCACACCTGACAAAGAGCGCAAAATTCACAGATTCCAACGCTTGCGCGCGAGCAAAAAATCTTGAAAATGCGCGCTCCTGAATTCACCTTGGCCGAGCGATATGAGCAGCGTTCGATCCGTATTCTCTTTGTTACTGACCACAGCATTTCTGCTGACGGGTCACGGCATACATATGACCTTTTTGCCGCTCATGGCGAGCGACATTGGGCTCTCTCAGACGGTGATTGGCATCTCAGGGTCTGCGTATTTTGCCGGATTCATTTCAGGTGCTCTGGTGACGCCACACATTATTGCCAAGGTAGGCCATATCCGTGGCTTCACCACACTCATGGCCGTGTTCCTGTGCTGCTTTCAGATTCTTCCCATGACTGACTCCGGTGCTATCTGGATTCTCATCCGGTTCCTGCTCGGAGCTGTCATGTGCGGTGCCTACACGGTTGTCGAAAGCTGGCTATCGGATCAGGCAGATTCGCGAACACATGGTCGTGTTCTTGCGATTTATACCGTGGTGGTTCTGGGTGCTATGGCGCTGGGCCAGGGTCTTCTGAACCTGACGTATGGAGAGGCAGCAAAGGTCTTTGCACTCATCTCCATCATGATCGGATGTGCCATTATCCCGGTCAGTCTGACGAGCTCTTTGGCACCCGCGCCGGTGCCGGCGACGCGCATCGATTTTCTCAAGCTGTATCGGCGCTCGCATACCGCATTCGCGGGTGCCTTGGGGTCTGGCTTTATCGTTGGGACGTTCTGGACCTTGGGTGCCGTCCACGTCGTGAGCGTCACGGGTAATGCAGATTTTGCACCGACCTTTGTGGCTGTGAGTATTTTAGGGGGCGCACTCGTGCAGTACCCCATTGGTATGGCGTCAGATCGCATTGACCGACGTCACGTCCTTGCCTTCCTCTGCATCATGAGCGGCATCACTGCATTCTTTTTATCGTCAACCACCGATACCACGTCACTTCTGATTGGCGCGGCTGCCTTTGGCGCCGCCAGCAACTCGCTATACGCCATTTCACTGGCCAAGGCAGCCGACAACTCGGCACGTGACGAGTTTGTGATGCTCGGCTCCTCTGTTCTGCTTCTTAACGCTGTTGGCGCTGCAATCGGCTCTTTCGCCTTCGGCTGGGCGATTCGTGCGTCTGAAGCCAATATCCTGTTTACGTTGATCGGTGTGAGCAGCCTTATCTTCGCTGCCTTCATATCATTGCAACCCAAAGGTGCGACGGCGGTACCGACGGAGGAACAGAGCACCTTCGTTCCAGCAACATCTGCAAGCGCCCCCGCCGCATTGGTACAGGACCCCCGAGCGGGTGATATTGCTGAGGAAGATCAACTCATACCCGCTGATACTGTCCCGACCACAGATGAACAGGGCAGCGAAATCGAATACTCAACAGCTGTTTGATGCTCGCTATTGAGCGCCGCCCTCTCGGGTGCGGCGCCCCTTATTTTTTTGCTGGATGTTTTTGCACAAACCCACTTATGCTGGTGCCTCTGGTGGCAGTAGCGAGTGCGTTCCATGGGCACTTCAATAATTCCCGTTCGGTGGCGCTTCTTCTCTGTCATCTTCATCCTGAGTTTTCTGTCCTACATGCTCCGCCAGCACTTCCCTGTCGCTGGCGAGTTCATGATGAAGGAACTCGCCATCAGCGAACTGCAAATGGGCTGGATTTACGGCGCGTTTTTCTGGGGCTACCTCGTATTCCAGATCCCGGGAGGCATTCTGGGTAAGCGGTTCGGTCCCCGGCTAACACTCCTGGTTGCCGGTGGCATCTGGGTAATCGCCTGCCTGCTGTTCGCGCTTTTGCCTGGCAGTTTCGAGTCATCTGTCGTCGGCACCGTGGGTCTACTGATTGCCATTCGTGTGCTGATGGGTGCGGCGCATGCGCCCATCTACCCTGTTCAAGCTGCGGCTGTAGAGCGATGGTTCCCGGTTGGGCAGTGGGCCTTACCCAATGCCGTCTCGAGTACCGGCTTGTCGCTAGGCGCAGCAGCTGCAGCGCCTATTTTCTCCATCGTGATTCTCAACTATGGCTGGCGCGCTTCCTTTCTAGTCTTCATACCTGTGGGGTTCCTATTCTTCTGGATTTGGTGGTGGTACGCACGAGATAACCCCAGAGAACATCCAGCCATGTCCGATGCTGAGCTTGAAAAGATTGAAGCTCATCGTTCAGCACTGACCCAGGACGCCGGGTACCGCGCGTGGCGCCAGCTCTTGGGCCATAGAGAGACGCTCTTGCTCGCGTCAGCGTATTTCACGCACAACTTTGTCTTCTACTCTTTCGCCACCTGGTTCTTCCACTACCTTGTGAATGTCCTGGGGTTCAGCATTATCGAGTCAGGCATGCTGGCCGCTGCACCGTGGCTACTGGGTGCAGCAGCAGCGACGGTCGGCGGTTGGGTCTGTGACACCTTGTGTCACCGCCTAGGCCCTAAATTAGGGTGCCGTATTCCTGCGATGACTGGGCTAATTGGCACAGGCATCTTCCTCTATCTGGGTCTGTATTCCTCGTCACCCTATGTAGCTGTGGCTCTTCTCTCACTGTGTTACGCCTGCACACAATTTGCCGAAGGATCCTTCTGGTCAGCGCAAATACACCTTGCAGGGCCCTATGCAGCGCCTGCCTGCGGGCTGATGAACACCGGTGGTAGCGTTTCGGGTATTATCGTTGGTCCGCTCATGCCCTTCCTTGCCCTCAAGGTGGGCTGGGTTGCCGCACTGAGCACAGGTAGCATCGTCGCTTTTATTGGCGCCGTCCTGTGGCTCTTCATTCGAGTTGATAGGCCCTTCCAACCACGAGTCAATTAAGCGCTAGAAGTCGACCCAGCCGACTCGCTTTTTTTGTTTGCGTCACGATCGCCTTCGGGTCTATTCTCGCTCGGCGCTTGGCGTGACCACAGCGCTCATAAAAAAATAGACCGAGGGCGAGCGATCATCGGTCATACAACGGGGAAACATTCGTGAAGATTGAACGTCTCACTCCGGCCTTGGGCGCCGAAATTGATATCGATCTCGGTAATATCACATCCGATGGCGCACAGGCTGTGTACGACGCGCTCATGGCACACCAAGTTGTGTTTTTTCGGGATCAACAGATGACGCCCGAGCAGCATATTGAGCTCGCCCAGCACTTTGGCGAGATTGACGTGCCACACCCTGTCTATCAGAACCACCCAGAAATCCCTGCGATTACCGTGCTCGAGAATGATGCCAATCGACCACCCGACACCAACGACTGGCATAAAGACCTAACGTTTAGGGAGTCGCCACCCTTCATGTCGATTCTCTACGCAAAGAAAGTGCCCACCACAGGCGGCGATACGCTGTGGGCCAATATGGCGCTGGCCTATAACAACCTCGCACCCCACATGCGTGACATGCTGGGAACACTCGAGGCCGTACATGACATCGGCTGTTTTAGAAACGACTACCTCGGCAAAGATTCCAATATTGCGGCCATGAACGAAGGCGTTCATAGCAACGGGGCCTGGGTGCATCCGGTCATAGAGACACACCCTGTCACGGGCGATCAATACATCAACGTGAATCGCTCGTTTACTCAGCACATCGTGGGCATGCTCAAAGCGGAGAGCGACCGTCTGCTCGAGTATCTCTACTCACACATCGATCAACCTGAACATCAAGTGCGATTCCGCTGGAGAGATAATTCAGTCGCCATTTGGGACAACCGGGTGACCCAACATTACGCGCTCGCCGACTACCTGCCGGACTACCGCTGCATGAACCGTGTCACGGTCAATTCTGACGGGCGCGCGTCCCGAGCAATAACTCAGGGCTGACTGGCTTCCTCGAGGTAATGGAGGTACCAACCCACGAATTTCTGAAGTGTCGCTTCGAACTCTGGATGGTAGGGACCGGGCTCAAAAAACCGTGAGTTCACACCCGCGTTATTGCGAAGGATGATGTATTCGTCTTCCTGCGTCGTATGATCCCAGAGCCAGACCACATCTTCGCGGTTGTAGTCCTTACCCTCTTCCGCATCGCCACGAACAAACCACACTAGCTCAACATCGGTTTCGGTGAGTGATCGCGGGAGAAATCGATAGAGAACGCAGTGGTCCGGGTAATTCAGCATGAAGGTCAGTGGGCCCATCTGATAGTCGCCGGCCCCACCATCGTACTCCTTGATGTTGCCCATGAGCGGCGCTACCGGCTGGCCGTCTCGGCTACCCGTGACGTTGCCCTCGAACAGTCCATAGCGCATGGTGTGAACACAGGCACCAAAGCCCTCTGCCTCTTTGTAAATCTTGGTGTACTGCTTGGACATGCCGGGCACACCCGTGACTTCATCTGAGCGTTCCAGCAAAGCCTCGACAATGGGCGCTACTTTTTCATGTAAATCCTTGAACGTATGTAGCTTGGCGTACGCACGGTGCGAGGTGGCACAGTGATAGCACTCCAGATAGTTCTCGAGCACCAGTTTCCAGTTGGCGTCGATCCTGTACGTCTTACGATGAGCCACCTTCGCGTTACCGAGATCATAGGCACCCAGCGGCTCACGGATATTTTCCAGAGGCCCGAGGAAGTCAGCGGCATCAGGATCACAGTTAATGAACACCAAACCCATGTACTCAACGCAGCGAACGGGCTTCAGTCCGTGCGCGTTCTCATCAAACTCAGGCATGACGTGGGTCTCTCGCGCGGCTTTCAAGCTGCCATCGAGGTTATAGACCCAACCGTGGTAGGGGCAGACAAACGTTCGTTTGTTTCCCGTAGCGGCTTCGCACACTTGGGCACCACGGTGACGGCAGATGTTGTGCATGGCTCGAATCTCGCCATCATCACCACGGACTACAATGATCGAGTCCTCACCAATGTCTACCAGCTGATAATCACCCTTTGCCGGTATTTCGCTGCTGTGCAGCGCATACAACCAACTTTTAAACACCAGATGATCGAGTTCGCGCTCATAGACCAGGTGGGAGCGATAGAAATAGGCATCCATGGCGTGGTGCGGACGCTCGCGCTCGGCAGCGAGCTTCTCGCGCATCCGCTCGAGAGAGTCGTCGACTTGTGTCGCGATGAGGTGCATCAGTCTAGTGCGCGGGCGCCGGGGTCTGGCGTTTACGCGGCGGATTAAAAAGTGGACCGTCGATGACCTTGCAGGGCGCCATCAATCGTGTCCATTGCAACTCGCGCTGATAGTAGATCTCAGCGACAAACTCGTCCCCAACGGCGCCGTGCGGCATCTCAACCTGAGCAAAAGCCAGGTTCGACTTTGCCGTGGGACACCAGGCCGCGGAAGTGACAATACCGATCTGCTTACCGTTCTTGAGGATGAAGGAATGCTCGGCGGGCTTGTTGCCTTCAACATCCAACAGCACAAACCGGTAGCGCAACCCTTCTTCTTTCTGCTTTAAAAGGGCAGCGCGTCCATTGAACAGTGGCTTAGTAAAATCGACCTGCCAGTCCAAACCCAGTTCCAGCGGCGTGCGAGTACGGCCCGGCCGCACCGCTATCTCCGCCGGCACAAAGTCCACTTTGGCTTGTAAAAATCCGGCTTCAATGCGGGCCAGATGCAGCGCGTGGGAGCCAATCGGTTTAATGAGGTAATCACGCCCTTTCTCGAATAACTGATCCCATAGCGCTTCGGCTTTACTCGGATCAATCCACACTTCGTAACCCAGATCACCTGTGAATCCGGTGCGGCTTACCATCATGTCGACGCCTTCAAAGTCGAAGTTGGCGATACCAAAAGGTTTGAGTTCGTTTAGGCCCTCACACCCAATCAAGGACAGAATAGTGCATGACACGGGACCCTGGATGGCCAGCGCTGCAATGTCATCCGACTCGTTGTTGATAGTGACGTCAAAACCCAATGCGTTCCACTCGAGCCAATCGTCTGCGCGCATGTACGAACACAGCCGATAGTCGTTCTCGGCCAGATGGAAAATGGTCCCATCGTCCATAAGTTCACCAGCATCGTTACACCAGACGGCATACCCAACCCGATTGATACCGATCTTACGGACATCACGCGTTACCAGACGGTTTAGGAAGGCCTCTGCATCCGGTCCCGAGATGCGGTATTTGTTCATCGGAGATAAATCCAGAACACCCGCTGTACTTCGAATCGCAAAGTATTCAAGTTCAACATCAAAGTAGGCATTCGGCGTTGTATACCCCTGCCACGCACCCCAATCGTTCAGCTCACAATACTGCTCGACCCGTGAGTGAAACGGTGTTGTCAGTAGCATGGTCTTACGTTCAGCAGCGCTCATGACAACACCCCCTGCTTGAGTATTTCTTCTGCGGCATTTTTACCCGCGAGCCCCATGAGACTGCCTCCCGGATGCGAGCCGGCGCCACACAGATACAGTCCTTCCACACTGCCTGTGTATTGGGTCGATCCCGGGAAGGGGCGCATCATTAACGCCTGATCAATCGAGAGCTCCCCGTGATGCCAGTTCCCACCCGTCACACCGTGAGATGCCTCAAAATCTTCCGGTACAAGGATTTCACTTGCAACAATAAGAGTACGAATGCCCGGAGCATAGACCTCAAGCTGTGCCAGTAATGACTCGAGCAACTGATCACGCACACCGTCCCAACCGGTCTTAAGCTCGTAAGGCACGTAATGCACCAAGGCAGTCAGAACGTGCTGACCCGCCGGTGCGAGTGTCGGGTCTTCGATGCTTGGGATGCTGATATCAAAGACATGCTGTGAGGTCAGCTCCTTGTACTTGATGGGATTCAAGCCGGTTTCCATGGCATCCATGGATGGCGCAATGATCAAACGCTGGCTGTGATCCTCAGGAGAGACACCGGTAAACGATGGCAGCCCCGACAAGGCTAAGTGCAACTTACCGGTGCCGGACCGAGTTCGGTATTGCTCGACACGGCGCGCTTGTCCCGCCTCGATATTGCGATAGCCGAGCAGATCGCGGTAGGTCGTTGTGGGGTCAGCACTCGAAACCACTGCCGTCGCCTCAAGAACGTCACCCGAGCTCAATTCAACGCCCGTTACGCGGTCATCGGTTTTGATAATGCGAGTCACAGCCTCACCCAAACGAACCTCAACACCGTGTGTTTTCGCCGAACTCAGTAGCGCACCGCCCAAACTACCCATACCACCCATAACCTGAGCAACGCCCCGGTTTCCCAATGCCTCGCCCACCATGCGGTGAATATAGGTAAAGACGGTATTTGGCGATCGCGGTCCCATGTTGGTCCCGATAATGGCGTCAAGTGCGACCGCCGCTTTGAGCCCATCGTGATCAAAGTGTTCGTTCATCACGTCATAGATATTGATCAAAACGAGCCGCATCATGTCTTGCATGTTCTTGCGACCCATCATCTTTAAACCAAGCCCTAGCGACAGGAGTGTCATTTTGTCGCCTCTATCGGACTCAACCAACTTCGGTGCCCGCGTTCGGTAAAGCTTCAGCATGAGCTTTGCGAAAGCGCGCATCTGCGACTTAAAGTCCTTGTAGGCCTTCTTGTCAGATGCATTGATACCGGCACCGCTAAGGCTGTCTCCATCAATGGTTAGGTGATCACCATTAGCTTGCAGCGCAAGGGTTCGTTTGGATTTTCCTAGCCTCAACCCGTGCATTTCGAGACTCAGGTCCTTAACGATCGCTCCATCGAGCTGATGCACCCACTGGGCGCAATCGGAAACATGAAACCCGTTAGCAATGACTTTGGTGCTGGCACAGCCGCCCGCATGGGTGCGACCATCAACCACGAGTACTTTCTTACCCGCCTTGGCGAGGTAGCTTGAGGTGATGAGCCCGTTGTGGCCCGCCCCGATCACGATGGCATCGTACTTAGTCATCGGCATAACTCCCGGGGACGGTGTTGGTTCGCTTCAGATCATAGAGAATCTCTCGCGCCGCATTGGCGCCCGGCGCTGCCATGACGCCACCACCGGGGTGCGTTCCGGAGCTACACATGTACATACCTTTGATGGGCATTCGGTATTGCGCATAGCCCGGGAAGGGGCGATTAAACAGCAGCTGATCGAAGGTCAGCTCGCCCTGGAAGATATTGCCCTCGGTCAGACCCACTTCCGCTTCGATTTCACGGGGGGTGCGCGTCTCACAGTGAAGAATGAGGTCTCGGAAATTGGGGCTGTATTTCGAAATCTGATCGATGACCGACTTCTCGAAGCCATCCTTATCCTCGTCAGTCCACTCCCGACCCTCAACTTTGGGCGGCGCGTACTGAACAAAGACCGACATCATGTGTTTTCCGGGCGGCGCCATCGTCGGGTCCGTCAGTGACGGAATCATCATGTCGACGTACGGATCTTTCGACCAGGTGCCCGCCTTCCAGTCATCGTAGGCACGCTCCATGCGCTCGAGCGAGTCGCTGAAGTGCAGATCGCCCGCCATGAGCGGATTCTTCGGGTCAAGGCCATCGAACGTTGGTAAGCCATCCAAGGCAATATTCAGCTTCCCCGAGGAACCACGAATTTTGAAGTTCTTGGCTTTTTGAACCACGTCTTTGGGGAGATCCCGCTCGTCCGTAATATCGAGCAACGTCCGCTTGGGATCGAGGTTCGAAACGACGATATCAGCGTGATATTCATCGCCGTTTTTGAGAGCCACGCCCTTTGCGCTACCACCCTTTACGATGATGCGATCAACGTTGGCATCGCAAATGATTTCACCCCCAAACGACAGCAAGGATTTTGAGAGCGCATTGGCGATCGCACCCATGCCGCCGCGCGCAAAACCCCAGGCACCCACGTTCCCATCGACATCACCCATGTAGTGGTGCAGCAACACGTACGCTGTTCCGGGCGAGTAAACACCCAGGGCGGTGCCGATGATGCCACTACCTGCATGCTGCGCCTTGATGACATCGGTTTCAAAGTACTGGTCTAGGTAGTCTCCTACCGAGGTCGTCCAGAACTTAATGGTATCGAGTAGACCCTCTTCACCCATATTGACAAAGGGCTTCGCGAAATCCACCAGGTCTTTCAGGTCTCTCAGTTTTAACGACGTAGGATCGGGGGGCGTTTTGAGTAAGAAGGGGCGAATCAATCGTGTCTGACGACTGGTATCTGCCTTGTAGCGCTCATAGGCGTTGGCATCTCGCTTCGAATGCCGGGAGATCTCCCGGTACTTGCGCGCATAGTCGCTGTAATTACCGAAGTGATCGCCGTTTTGCATGAACGTGGCACCGCCACCGAAGGGGACGACCTGTAGACCGTGACGGGGTAACTCGAGGTCTCTAGTAATCTCGGGACGCAGCAAGCTCGAAACATAGGAGCAATTGGAGTAATACCAACCCTCGTAGAGTTCCCGACTCACCGTTGCACCGCCGATATGGGGGTTGCGCTCAAGCACCGCGACCTTCAATCCCGCCTTCGCGAGATAAGCGGCATTGGTCAGCCCGTTATGACCGGCACCGATCACGATGGCGTCGTATTTATTCACGTGTTTCTCCGCCCGATTTACGGCAAGTCATCATCAGGACGCGCCGGAAAATTTACGTCAGTAAGGGTCACTCAATGGGCATCAGGAGACAAGCGTTTTGAGTGTATCTAGCCCACAAAAAAATAACCCGGCCGCAGTATGCGCCGGGTTATTCAGACTCCATCCCAGAGGATTGGGAACTACATTTGCTCGACAGCAAATGCGTTAGCGGCGGCTTCGACTACCGTGCCGTCACTAAAGGTTACGGTGATCGCTTCATCGCTGTAATTGTAGACCACGTAGCTAGTCACCCCAACATTGGTCTCGAAGGCCATCGCTGCTGGATAATCCGCAGTGAGAGTACCGGTGCCTGTCTGGAGTTCGCCCAAAGCACGCATGGTGTAAATCCAGTGATAGGTATGTGCAGGTGCCTCACCCGCTTCCGGCTCATAGCTTGCGGTTGCCTCGTAGTCGGCAATGGCCGCATCGGCGTCCGTCAATGACCACAGATTCCACCAAAGATCAGTCCAATGACCGTTAGGGAGACCCGAGGGCTTGCCATTAGGCGATTCCTCCAGGCCCAAAGTGACATAGTCATCAAGGTAGTCTGCAAACAGACCCACGTGCATGATAAGTGGGTTCGATGGAAGACCCTGAATGCCCAGGATGTGAGCATACGCGGGGCTAAACCAGGTGGAGAACGCACTACCATCGCCCCAGATGATGGACGTGGTGATTCGCGGGTAGCCGGGTGGGAAGTTCCGAGCATCGGGATCCCCACCACGGTAACCATCAATGTCGTTCCAATACTCCCAATAGGTTGCCGAAGTCGAGGCGTGCAGGTACATGCCACGTTCCATGATGTCGTCGTTACCTGTCACAAGGCCATAAAGCACCATGGCGCCATAGGCATTGGCCGCCTCAGACGTCGACTCGTTGTTGTTTCCGCGAACAAAGTTGGCGTGACCCGAGGCCCACGAGAAACCGTTTGCGGGATCAAAGTTTCGCAGATAGGGGAACATGGGATCGTTCTTACCACCCGCATAGTCGCGGATGAGTAGCTCAAACATTTGCCCGTACTGCTCGTCACTACAGAACGCCTTATCGACACGACAGACTTCCGCCGCGGCACGAATGAAATAACCGTAGTGGAAATGGTGATCGTTCAACTGCTGGTGCGAGGCGAACGACTCCTCCATGCCTAGGAGCGTGCTCCAGTTGGGGTCATACACGAAATAGTTTTCGCTATCCAAAGTGCCATCGCGCTCGGCACTCATCCAGTCAGCGAGTTCGCCCTTTAGCCAATCCCGCAAGGTAGTGGCTTCATCGACCATACCCAGTTGATCAGCGATGGCCAGAACTTCAGACAGACGACCCACGGCCTTACCGTTCCAGTAGGTGTCGTTGGCGGTATTCCAATAGCCAGTGCCGCCCGCAACGAAATCCTCAACCAAGCCAGTCAACTCAGTCTCGTTAAGAGACCCATCGATCAGGGGCAGTGCGGGTAGCACACCCACAGACGGTAGGTCGTAATCAAAACCGGTCATTGGCGCAAATTTCACGAGACCCCGTGCACTGCGAACCGAGGTGGCATAGCCCATGGCGGGTGCACGCTTCCACTGGAGCGGCATCAGACCGGCCAGCGTCTCAACCGGTGCGTTGTCATCATCGAGATAGCGATGACTTACTGTCACGGTATTGCTAGAGCGATCTACCGAATAATCAATCGTGACATGCTTCACTTTGTTTCTTGCATAGCTCTCGAGTGTCTGGCGCACTGACGTGGTCGTTTCTGGCGCCCACACTAGGGTAAACGAGTTACCGGGAGCAGAAATGGTAACGGTGTCGGTCTCGACGCCGCTGAACGTTGTACCTGCATCACCGACAATCAAGAAGTCATTGCGCTGACCCGCCACACTACTCCAGATACCGAGACTGTCGCCGCCCTCATGCCATACGCCCCGCTCGCCACTGTTCGCGCGCAAGGTTTTCAGAGTCGGCGTTCCTGAATAAACGTCAAAGAACACATAGGGAGAGCCGTAGACAAAGGTGGCTTCCATGATCAGCGAGTCACCCTCAAACCATCCCGCGGTAATAGCCCCCTCGGAGTAGTCGAGCAATTTGACGTCCATGTTGCTGTGCGCAGTGTTAGAAATCGCGGCACCATCGAAGACTTCAGCAAAAGGATCAGGCACGGCATAGCCAAAGCCGCCGTCGTTGGCACCAATACCTGGCGGGATACCCATGAATCGGGCGCCGCGCTCGGTGAGTCGGGCCATGATGGGATCGGGCGTGATGTAACCCGCGCCATTGGGGTCGCCAATGCGCATTTCGCCAATAAACGACACTGACCCCCACCATCGGTGAGTCATCGTGTGCTTGTTCTCGGCTGCACCGGCTAACTGCGGATACTTTGGCGTCGGGTCACCCTGAGGCGTTCCGGTTGCGGTGTCGCAGAAAGGAATTCCTGGCTCTACCACGCCTGCGTTGTAGATCCAGTTTCCATAGTCATACACGCAGCGATAGCTGGCGGGATTAATGGTGTCTGAATAACTGCCGAGGCCCATTTCAGTAAGAGTAAAGGGAACGGTAACCGGTGGCGTTACAGGAGGTTCTGCATCCGCATCAAAACCTGTAAACCGCACGTTATCGATCTGAAATACTGTGTCTTGGAACTTACTCGCCCAAACGACGAGACCTGTATTCACTTCACTCAAATTGAGACCACCGGCCGTTAGCTGTGACATAGGAATGCTCACGGCTTCCCAGCCGTTGGCTCCTTTCTCACCCAGCGGCTGATCGCCGGAGGTGCATGGATAAAAGCAGTCTAGTTTCATGGTGATTTCGGCATCACCGGAGACCACGTTGATGTCGAATTCGATGTGGCCGTTTACGTACCCGTTAAGATCAACCGCCGCCGATGAGGCAAAGAAAAGGCCGGCCAGATTCTGGTTATTCGCATGTGTTACCTGAAGCACGTCCCCGCGATTGGGATCAGAGACAAACTCCCAAGCTATTGATGGACAGCCTTCACCACCATCATTACTGCAATCGCCCCAGCCAATGGCTTGATCAAACGCATTGATTCCCCGATCCCAAACCCCGTCTACCAGGCCTTGCTTGAAGACCAGTTGATCATCCTCTTCACTACCGCCACCACCCGTGGGTGGGGGCTCCGGTTCGGGTTCGGGCTCAAGAACGGTGACCACCCGCTGCACCTGCGCCGAGTTACCCGCGGCATCAGTCGCGGTATAAGTCAGCGTGTAGGTGTCTGCGGCACTACCGACACTACCCGTAATGACAACGTCGAGCGCACCGTCAACACTATCGACAGCGGTGGCACCCTGCTCGGTGTAAGCAGCATCAGCCTCAAGCGTAATCGAGCCACTGCCGTTAAGCGTTATTGTTGGCGCCGTGGTGTCCGAAACGGTGACCACACGCTCGGCAGACGCTTCATTTCCGGCAGCGTCAGTGGCGGTATAGGTCAGCGTATAGACACCCGCCGTTGCGGTATCGACGGTGCCAGAGACCGATACAGTGACTTCACCATCGGTGTCGTCATTGGCGGAAGCGCCCGGATCAGTGAACTCTGTGCCCTGCTCCACACGCATCTCTGCGTCACCCGACAACGTAATCGTGGGTGGTGTCGTATCCGCAGGTGGGGCTGGTGGTTCAACGACCACAGGAGGAGCACTAACAGCACCACCCCCGCCGCCACCGCAGGCAGTGACAAACAGCGCTAAGAAGAGTGCTGATGGAAAAGACAAACTCGAGGTGAAACGGTACGACGGTCTCGGCATCTTGCGCTCTTTAATCTTTATAGAGGAATTATGAGCGCATAAAGGCGCAGCAGCGCACGCAAGTCAACGCAGCTTCCCACAATTTAAGACAGAGCGTCCCGCGCACCGGTCAAACGGGCACGTATTTAATGCGGCCTTTAATAACGAACTTGAGCGCCCATTTCCGGCAGTTAAACGCTTAGATTGTAAGCACCTTCTCACCGCGAGCCATACCGGCCACACCTGACCGCACAACCTCGAGTATTTCTGCTTCGCCCAAAGCTGACAGGAACGAATCGAGTTTGTCGATCGGGCCCGTAAGCTGCACGATATAGGTCGCTGGACCAACATCGATAATCTGACCGCGGAAGATGTCCGTGGTTCGCTTAACCTCATCACGATGGGCGCCTTCAGCACGCACCTTCACCAACAGCATGTCACGCTCAACGTGCGCACCCTCAGTGAGGTCAACCACCTTTACCACGTCAACAATTTTATTGAGATGCTTCGTAATCTGCTCAATCTTGAGGTCATCGCCCGTTGTCGTCAGCGTCAATCGGGACAGTGTATTGTCCGTCGTGGGTGCGACGTTCAGGCTCTCGATGTTGTAGCCCCGTTGCGAGAACAAACCCACAACGCGAGACAATGCTCCGGGCTCATTCTCCATCAATACGGAAAGTATGCGTCTCATAATCAAGTCCTCTCCGTTTTGCTTAGCCACATGTCTTTCATGGCACCATTAGGGGCTACGTGCATCGGATAAACGTGCTCGTGCGGCTCAACGAAAATATCAAGGAACACCAGCTTGTCTTTCATGGCAAACGCCTCACGCATCGCCGGCTCAAGATCCGCCTTGTCTTTGATTTCCATACCGACATGACCGTAGGCCTCAGCGAGCTTCACAAAGTCAGGTAATGAACTCGCATAGTGGCTCTCTGAGTAGCGGCTGTCGTACTGCATGTCCTGCCACTGTTTCACCATGCCCAAATAGTTGTTGCGCAAGTTCACAATCTTTACCGGTACATCGTATTGCGCGCAGGTGGAGAGCTCCTGAATATTCATCTGGATGCTGCCCTCACCGGTCACGCAGGCAACTTCAGTATCAGGCATTGCCAGTTTGATACCCATGGCTGCGGGTAGACCAAAGCCCATGGTTCCTAAGCCACCGGAGTTAATCCATCGGCGGGGGTAATCGAACTTGTAATACTGAGCCGCAAACATCTGGTGTTGGCCTACGTCGGAGGTAACGTACGCCTCGCCGTTGGTCGCCTCGTACAGGGCGGTAATGGCGTCTTGCGGCATGATGAAATCCGACTCACCGTAGCGGCGACCATGCCACAAGCCATGCGCGGCGCGCCAGTTATCTATCTGGCTCCACCAGTCGGCGATTGCCTCGACATCGGGCATGGTTCGCTCCGAGGAAGACTGCTGCTGATCAATCTGTGCGTCGAGATCCTTCAGCACCGTGGTTACAGGACCCACAATCGGCACGTCGACCGGAACGATCTTGGCGATCGACGCCGGATCGACATCAATATGAATGATTTTTGCGCCCGGACAGAATTTACTCACCGTGTTGGTCACACGGTCATCAAAACGCGCGCCCACGGCAAGAATCACGTCGCTGTGGTGCATCGCCATATTGGCTTCATAAAAGCCATGCATGCCCAGCATGCCGAGGAACTGCCGATCGGTGGCGGGGTAAGCACCCAAACCCATGAGCGTATTGGTAACGGGATAATTGAGCTTTCTCGCCAGCTGCGTCAGAAGCTCGCTGCCCTCTCCTTGAATCACACCACCGCCAGCGTAGATCACTGGGCGCTTAGCGTTGAGTAACAATCGCGCAGCCTTTCTTACTTGACCCGAGTGCCCTTTAGTAGACGGCTGGTAAGAACGCATCGACACCGACTGAGGGTACTCGTAATCGAACTTGTGCTCCGGGTGAGTTAGATCCTTGGGTACGTCGACAACAACGGGCCCGGGGCGACCCGTCGTAGCGATGTAAAATGCCTTTTTGATGATGCTCGGAATATCTTCAGTACGTTGCACCATAAAGGAATGCTTAACGATGGGCCGCGAGATACCGACCATGTCGGTTTCCTGGAACGCATCTTCACCAATCAAGTGGCTCTGCACCTGACCGGAGATGACCACCATGGGAATGGAGTCCATGTAGGCCGTCGCGATGCCTGTAATGGCATTGGTCGCGCCCGGACCTGATGTCACCAACACCACACCCGGCTTGCCAGTCGCGCGCGCATAGCCGTCGGCCGCATGCGTCGCCGCTTGCTCATGGCGAACCAAAATGTGGGGTACTGAATTGGCTTTAAAGATGGCATCGTAGATGTGCAACGCTGCACCACCCGGATAGCCGAAAATGTATTCAACGCCCTCGTCTTCGAGTGCGCGGACGATCATGTCACCGCCTGACAGTTGTTCCATTGTGTCGCTCCCTCCGTGTTAATACCTAACGGTGAGAACGAAGCGAAGGATCATTTGGCTCCTAGCGTGCTCACCGAGGTCTGTCGCACGAACCACTGGCCGGATCGATCCGGAAACCTACCAGAACATCGATCACGAAACCCGTGTTCGGCCGCCCTGCGAGGTAGCGCAGTGTCGAGCCCGAGCGTGTATCACATAACCCTGCGAGACACTGACGGAACCCGCAAACAGCCTAAATAACTATCCCGTTATGAAGGTAGGCCAGAGGATGAGGGTACTCACCAATAACCGTTGCCGTTCGCGTGACGGCCAGTAGTGTCTTGATCGACCCCATCGAAGTCAAGAAATGATGGAAAATCGTGATTATTGACGTTCAAAAACCGTAAAACGGGTCAAAAATAGGTCTTATACCTGTATTTATGGAGCGAGGGATCGCAATCCTCAGTGGAGACTTTTGGTCGTCGGTGGCTCCGGCCCCCTATCGATCATGGCCTCGCTGGCAAACTTCAAGGATGAGCCATCCAGCGCTGCGAAGACTTTGTCACCTGGACTAAATTCACCTTCAAGAATAGCGTGCGCCAGAGGGTTCTCTACCAGCTGTTGAATCGCCCTCTTTAGTGGTCTAGCACCGTAAACCGGGTCGAAGCCGATGCGCGCGAGCTGCTCGAGAACCGCATCGGAGATCTCGAGCTTCAGCTCTCGCTCCTCTAATCGTTGCGACAGCTCTCGTAACTGAATTTCAGCAATGGAGCGAATGTGTTCAGCACCCAAGGGGTGGAAAACCACAGATTCGTCGATACGATTGATGAACTCGGGCCGAAAATGTTCCGCGACCGCACCCATTACCTCGCGCTTCATGTCGTCGTAGTCACCCTCTGCCATGTCTTGAATGATGTCCGAGCCCAGGTTCGAGGTCATGACAATGACCGTGTTACGGAAATCCACCGTGCGACCCTGGCCATCGGTCAATCGACCGTCATCCAATACTTGTAAAAGGATGTTGAACACATCCGAATGCGCCTTTTCAATTTCGTCTAGAAGCAATAGCGAATAGGGCCGACGCCGAACCGCCTCAGTGAGATAGCCACCCTCCTCGTAGCCCACGTAACCCGGAGGCGCACCAATTAGCCGAGCAACCGAGTGCTTTTCCATAAATTCTGACATATCGATACGAATCATCGACTGCTCAGAGTCAAACAAAAACTCCGCGAGCGACTTACACAGCTCTGTCTTGCCCACCCCCGTTGGACCCAGGAACAAAAACGATCCATTGGGTCGCTTTGGATCTGATAAACCCGCGCGCGACCGGCGTACTGCATTGGAGACGACCGTCACCGCCTCGTCTTGCCCCACAACACGCTCTTTAAGCGACGCCTCCATCCGCAACAAACGACTGCGATCTCCCTCAAGCATTTTAGAAACAGGGATGCCGGTCCAACGCGACACAACCTCCGCCACCTCGTCCTCGGTAACCCTGGATCGCAAGAGCGTTGGCTCAGGTGTGTCAGCTCCCTCGGCTGCCTCTAACCGCTTCTCAAGCTCGGGAATGACGCCATACTGAATTTCAGACATACGCCCCAGGTCGCCGGTACGATGCGCTGCCTCCAAGTCGAGCTTGGCTTGCTCGATCTCACTCTTGATCTGAGCGGAGCCATGCACCACCGCCTTTTCAGCCGTCCAAACCTCTTCGAGGTCAGCAAACTCCCGATGTACAGCATCAATTTGCTCGTCCAGAAGTGCCACTTGCTTAATCGCCGCATCAGTCGTGTCCTTCTTTACCGCTTCGCGCTCGATTTTGAGCTGGATAAGGCGGCGCTCCAGCCGATCCATTGACTCCGGTTTCGAATCGATCTCCATGCGAATACGGCTGGCGGCTTCGTCGATGAGGTCAATGGCCTTATCAGGCAGCTGACGATCAGTGATGTAACGCTGACTCAAGCGTGCTGCAGCAATAATGGCGCTGTCCGTAATAGCAACTGAGTGGTGCACCTCGTAACGCTCTTTGAGGCCACGAAGAATAGCAATCGTATCTTCCTCATTTGGCTCGTCGACCAATACGCGTTGGAACCGCCGCTCAAGGGCCGCATCTTTTTCCACATATTGCCGGTACTCGTTGAGCGTGGTGGCACCCACGCAGTGCAATTCACCGCGCGCCAAGGCCGGCTTCAACATATTTCCGGCATCCATGGAGCCCTCAGCTTTGCCCGCGCCAACCATGGTGTGAAGCTCATCAATGAAGAGGATGACTCGGCCATCCTCTTTACCCAACTCGTTGAGAACCGCCTTCAGACGCTCCTCAAAATCGCCTCGGAACTTTGCGCCCGCAAGCAGTGATCCCAGATCGAGTGCCAATATGCGCTTCCCTTTGAGTCCCTCAGGCACTTCACCATTCACGACTCGTTGCGCCAGCCCTTCAATAATCGCCGTTTTACCAACGCCGGGCTCGCCGATTAGTACTGGGTTGTTCTTGGTTCGTCGCTGCAATACCTGGATGGTCCTTCGAATTTCGTCGTCCCGGCCAATCACCGGGTCGAGTTCACCGGCCTCCGCTCGTGCCGTTAGATCGACTGTGTACTTTTCGAGGGCCTGACGCTGTTCTTCCGCATCGGCTGACTGCACACCATCCCCGCCGCGAACATCATCAATCGACTTCTTCAGTATTGGCTCACTTAACCCTGCTTCAGACATCAAAGGCGCCATTGGCGAGCTCTTCTCCATCATGGCCAGCAAGACAATATCACTTGAAATATAGGCATCCTTGCGCTCTTGCGCGAGTTTGTCGGCCCGGTTGAGCAACCGACCCAATGTTTGTGATCCCTGCACATCGCCCGTGCTATTAGCCAAGGTAGGCACCTTGCTAAGCGCATGCTCAACGCCCGATTTCAGGGTCGCCAAATTCGCGCCTGCTTTTTGCAGAAGCGGGGTAATCGCACCACCCGACTGATTCAAGAATGCGCTCAATAGGTGAGCGGGCTCGATCATCGAATGATCTCGACCCACCGCGAGCGATTGCGCATCACCCAGCGCCTGCTGCAGCGGATTGGTCAGTTTGTCCATTCGCATATCTATCTCCTGTAAAACACCGGCTTAGGTGCTTTAACTCTTTCGTTACCGATAGACATGGGATTTATAAGGGTATTTTTCAAGTCCCCGGTGCGCGCAAGTCACAGAGATACTAAACGACCCTATTTCTTGAGGATTAGTGTGACCATTCGACCAGTATCGCCGTCGCGTCGATACGAATAAAAGCGCTGAGGATCGCTATAAGTGCAGGTATCTCCCCCGGATACATGGCCAGGGTCGATCCCTAGCGCCAAGAGCTGTCGTCCCACAAGAATATTGAGGTCGAGAAAATACTTATCGTTTAGCTGGGGTATGGGATGAACCGCCAGATCATCATCAGCGAGGTAGAAGGCGGCGAGCACATCACCACCGACCTCAAAGGCACTAGGGCCGATAGCCGGTCCCAGCCAGGCAAAAAGACGGTCGGCGTCGACCGGCATAGCCTCAACCGTGCGCTTCAAAATTCCACCTGCGAGACCACGCCACCCGCCATGAACTGCGGCAACACATCGACCCTCGATGTCCGCTAACACAATGGGCAAGCAATCAGCCGTCATGACCGCGCAGGCAAAACCTGGCTCATCGCTCCAGACGGCGTCGGCCTCAACACCTTCCTCATACTCGGAGGGTGCATGAATCAACCGAGTACCGTGAACCTGATTCAACCAGGTGATTGTGCTTACCGATGGTATTTGGTGATGGAGCATTTTCCGGTTCGCTTGCACGGCCTCGTCACTGTCACCCACGTGAACGCCCACGTTAAAACCTGCAAACTTCCCGGTGCTGAAACCCCCAGCACGAGTCGTACTGATAACCTCGACACCACGAGCACCCATTTCAGGTCGCAGCCACTGGTTGAAAGCATCAGTTGCCAAACCGATCCTCGCTGTCGAGTATCTCTAACAGGTTCACAAGGTCATCCGGAAGCTCGGTCTCAAACTCCATCCAATCACCGCTGGCCGGATGCTCGAATTCAAGTGCCTGTGCATGCAGCGCCTGGCGCGGGAAACTGCGCAGAGTGGACATCAAAAGATCTGATGCCCCCGCGGGTACGCGCTGACGGCCGCCATAAACAGGATCGCCAATTAAGGGCCACTTTCGGTGCGCCATATGAACCCGGATCTGGTGCGTCCGCCCTGTCTCTAAATTGACCTGTAACTGCGTGTAGTGCTTAAAACGATGAGCAATACGGAAGTGCGTCACGGCGGGCTTACCATCGGCAACCACAGCCATTTTTGTTCGAGCGGTCGGATGGCGGTCAATGGGCGCATCGATTTTTCCGCCCCCTGTCAGGGCACCCGTACAGACCGCGCAGTAGGTTCGCGAGACGGTACGCTCCGATAACTGTGCTACGAGTGACTTGTGCGCCAGTGACGAACGCGCCACAAACATAATGCCAGAGGTTTCCTTATCCAAGCGATGCACGATCCCGCCCCTTGGCAATGCACCGAGCTCAGGCGCGTGCGCCAATAAAGCGTTAGCCAGGGTTCCATCAGCATGACCTGCAGCTGGATGAACGACGACACCCGCGGGCTTATTGACCACCAGAATGTGCTCGTCTTCGAAGATAACCTTCAGTGGCAGGCTTTGAGGCTGCCAATCAGTAACAGGCTCGTCTGCAACCAGTAGGGTCAGCTGGGCACTGGCGGTTGCTTTATCCCGCGGTTTGACGGTTCGCCCATCGACCGTTAATCGCCCTTCTTTAATCCATGTCGCGAGGCGGCTTCTGGAGTATTCGGGGAACAACTCAGCGGCGACCTGGTCCAAACGCATACCGTGGCATTGAATCGGTACGCGCGCCTCCAGAGAGTCCAGTTTGGGGGTGTCATAAGTCATACTGGAAACCAAATTGAATGAGAGGTGTGATCAAAGTGAAACCGCGGGTTAGAATGTCGGATTACGATGCTATCAGATGGAAGCAGCCGCAGTGACAAAGCCTGTATTTTTTCAATTGAAATGGAGTGTATTACTCCTAATGGTCAGTCTCGGTCTGTCCGGGTGTTCGCTATTTGGCGATGACGATGAGCTTCAAGTTGACGCCAACTCCGGTGAGCAGCAAATGTATCGACAAGCGCAGCGATACATTGATAGCTCAAACTTCGATCTCGCAATCAGGGCACTGCAGCAACTCGAGAGCCGCTATCCCTTTGGGAAGTACGCCGAGCAGGCGCAGCTCGAGTTGATCTTTGCGCATCACGGTGCGTTCCAGAATGAAGCTGCAATTGAAGCAGCGGATCGGTTTATTCGTCTGCACCCACAACATCCCAGTGTCGACTACGCCTTTTACATGAAGGGAGTGGCAGCCTACGACATCAATAAGAGTTTTTTCTCATCGATCATTCCAAGCGATGACTCCAAGCGCGATGTATCGGGTGTTCGAGAAGCGTTCGGGGAGTTCTCTACCCTACTGAACCGCTACCCCAACAGTCGCTATGCGCAGGACGCCCGAGCGCGCATGGTCTACATTCGCAACATGCTGGCTCGGCATGAAATTCACGTAGCCAACTACTACTTTAAGAGAGGCGCCTACATGGCTGCTCTGAAGCGAGGTCAAAATGTTGTGGAAACCATGCAGGGAACAACCGCGGTAGCGGATGGTCTCGCCGTGATGGCACAGGCTTATATTTTGCTTCAAATGGATGATCTTGCTCAGGACACAGTTCGTGTTCTGTGCGCGAACTACCCAGAGCACCCAAACCTAATGGGTGATTGCAACTTCGATGGTGGCTTTGATATCGATGGTCTCGAGAGGTCCTGGCTGAACCAAGCGTCTTTCGGTCTGCTCGATCCGCCCGAAGCACCGCAGTTCGATTACCGCCCCGGCTTCGACTCTTAAGACTGAGCCTAGCTCTTCCGCCAAGCCCACGAGATGGGGTAACGCCTATCTCGGCCAAAACCTCGCGTAGTGATTCGAACGCCAACCGGTGCCTGGCGCCGCTTATACTCGTTTAGGTCGATCAATCGAATCACCCGCTTCACGTCGGACTCCGCAAACCCCTCGGCAACGATTTGCTCTGCGCTTTGATCTTCTTCAACGTAACGCTCGATGATCTCATCGAGCTGGTCATACGGCGGTAGATTGTCTTGGTCGGTCTGATCGGGTGCTAGTTCAGCGGATGGTGGACGATCAATAACACGCTGCGGAATGCAATAACCCAGCGTATTTCGATACTGGGCCAAGGCATAGACCAAGAGCTTCGGACAATCCTTCAGCGGATCAAAACCGCCGGCCATATCACCGTAGAGGGTCGAGTAACCCACGGCCAGCTCACTTTTGTTCCCGGTCGTTAATACAAGGCGGTGCTTTTTATTGGAAATGGACATCAACAGAACGCCACGGCAACGCGCCTGCAGGTTTTCTTCGGTGGTATCGACCGACAGCCCATCAAACTGGTCAGTAAGGCCTGCCATGAACGCCTCGTATATAGGCTCAATCGAGATGACATCGTATTCAACGCCCATAACGGATGCCTGCTCTCCCGCATCCTCGACACTCATGTCGGCCGTGTATTTGAAAGGCATCATCACGGCTTGCACGCGATCAGCCCCTAGGGCATCAACAGCAACTGCCAGTGTTACCGCTGAGTCAATGCCGCCAGAAAGGCCCAATACAACACCGGGGAAACCGTTCTTTTCAACGTAGTCACGAACGCCAAGCACCAAGGCCTGCCAAACCGCAGCAACGTCAGAGAGAGCCGCCGCAGCAACTCCTTGCGCGATTGCAACACCGCGAACCGTTCGCTCCACCCAGAGTTCAAAACAGCCCTCCTCAAAGTCCGGCGCAACTACCGCCAGTTCACCATCGGCATTAACCGCAAACGAACCGCCATCAAATACGAGTTCGTCCTGTCCGCCGACCTGATTAACATAAATCATGGGAATCGACTGCTCAGTCGCTCTATTTGACAGTACTTCCCAACGCTCTTTGTGTTTACCGCGATGGAAAGGGCTCGCGTTGAGGTTGATCAACAACTCAGCACCCATGCGTCTCGCCGCATCCGCCGGCTCTCGGTGCCAGATATCCTCACAAATCGTGATACCTACTTTGATACCGGCCATATCAACAACGCAGGGGGTATCGCCTTCGCTGAAATACCGCTTTTCGTCGAAAACTTGATAGTTTGGCAGGCGCTGCTTGAAGTATTCGCCCACCATCTGGCCGCCATGCAGTACGCCTGCGGCATTGTAGAGAGCCCCGTCGCACCGCCGGGGGTATCCGACAACAACGTAGAGGTCGGAAGGAAGCTCGCTAGCAAGCACTATCAGCGCGTTCTCAATCTGCGCTTGCAAGCTGTCGCGCATGAGCAGGTCTTCCGGCGGATAACCCGTCAGTGTCAGCTCAGGAAAAACAACCAGCGTGTCCTGACCCTCGGTATAAGCGTCACGCGATACCTGAATGACTTTCTCAGTATTACCCTTGATGTCTCCAACAAAGGTATTGAGCTGTCCCATGACAACTTTCATGCACCTGCTCTCCCAAATAAGAGTCTCTTGCTCGAAGATTAGTGGCTGATATAGTGCATAAATCAGTCGCAAATCTGTATTCAAACGATGTCTGAAGACACGCCCGTGAGCCCTAAGGATAACATTGACCGCTCACAGGTCTTTGATGTTTACAACGTTTACCGGCTAGTTATTGGCTCGGTTCTCTTTGCTTTGACGCTTTCCTCGACAGGATCTGCACTTGTTGCTGAAGTCGACGGCAACAAGAGATTTATTTTGAACAATTTGAGCGGGATAACTGCCCGAGGGACACTCTCTTTATCGACTTCTAACGCTAGTTGACCCCTGCCAACGACGGCTAGTCAGTTGACTTCTACCGTTGGGATACGAAGCTCTTTTGGCAGAGAGAACGTGATGTTCTCAGGTTGGCCATCCAACGATTCAACATTGGCATGCCCCTGACTTTGCAGCCACTGAACGACGCCCTCCACCAAATGCTCCGGAGCCGACGCGCCCGCGGTAACGCCCACCGTGTCGCCCTCTCCAACCCAGCTCGGATCGATCATTTCTGCTGAGTCAATCAGATAAGCACTAGAGCCGCAGCGCTCGGCTAATTCTTTTAATCGGTTCGAATTCGAGCTGTTGGGAGAGCCTACAACAAGTACGACGTTGGCTTTTTCAGCTAACGCCCTGACCGCATCCTGACGGTTTTGAGTCGCGTAACAGATATCATCTTTTCGCGGACCTTGGATTTTAGGGAATCGCTCGCGTAATGCTTCAATGACCTTGGCCGTGTCATCTACAGACAAGGTTGTCTGAGTAACGAAGGCCAGATTATCAGGATCGCGAACTTCTAAACTCGCTGCCTGCCCCTCATCCTCTACCAGATACATCACCCCGCCATTCGAGGTGTCGTACTGGCCCATCGTGCCCTCAACCTCCGGGTGTCCCTCGTGACCAATGAGAACGCATTCCCGTCCTGATCGACTGAACGCCGTTACTTCAACATGCACCTTCGTGACGAGAGGGCAGGTGGCATCAAAGACCTGAAGCCCTCGATTGGCCGCTTCATCCTGTACCGCCTTTGAGACACCGTGGGCACTGAAAATAACAATCGCATCATCGGGAACTTCATGAAGCTCCTCGACAAACACGGCACCGCGGTTCCTTAGGTCATCTACCACCGTTTTGTTGTGGACGACCTCGTGGCGAACGTAGATTGGACGTCCGAAAACTTCGAGTGCGCGGTTGACGATATCGATCGCTCGATCGACACCGGCACAAAAACCGCGCGGGTTGGCAAGCATCACTGTCATCAGTGCAACTCCGCTGGTTCCACGCGGTCGATTTTCACCTCAAACCTTAGGGTGCGTCCCGCGAGTGGGTGATTGAAGTTAACACGGACCGTGTTCTCGTCAAAAGAATCAACGACACCGGGGAGCTCTCCCCCGGCCGCGTCCGCGAACGAAAACACCATGCCAACCTCTAGATCGGCGTCATTGCTGAAGGTATGACGCGCAATATCCTGATAATTAGCCTCTTGCGGCTCACCGAAACCATCTTCAGGCGAAATTGTGAAAGCGGCCTCATCGCCCTGCTTAAGGCCTAGCAAGCAGGCTTCAAAGCCAGGAAGGAGAGAACCATCGCCCATAACAAAACTGACAGGAGCACGATCGAAATTGCTATCAACCACGTCTCCCGTTTCGAGGGTAATTGAAAAGTTAAGGCTTACCTTTGTATTGGACGATATGTTGAGTTCGTTACTCATTCAGACTTCCCTGACTCGCTGGTAAAACTATCCCAAAGCAGCAAAATTGCTCCGCAAAAAATAGCTGAATCCGCAATATTAAAGGCTGGCCAATACCAACTTTGGTAGTGCCAGGAGATGAAATCAACCACATAGCCCAAAGTGACTCGATCGACGAGATTGCCAAGGCCACCGCCGAGGATGAGTCCGAGTGATACGCGCAACAACCGCTGTTGAGGCTCGAGACGCGTCAGCCATACCGCCACAAACACACTGACCAACAGGGCCACAGCCGCGAGGAACCAGCGCTGCCAGCCGCCGGCACTTGCCAGAAAACTAAACGCCGCACCTGTGTTGTGAGCGAGCATCAAATCAAACCAGGCAGTAACTTCTACCGGCACGCGGTAAACCAGCTCATTGCTGGCCCACATTTTCGTGTACTGATCTAGGGAGATCACCAATAGCGCCAAGATAAAACCCGCCCAGGGGTTATTCAGCGCTCTCGAAGCCAGCGACTTTTCAAGCCCCGATTTGGCCTCAGGCATAGTGCCTGACCTCGCCCTCACCCGCGACATTCGTCACGCATCGCCCACAGAGCGTTGGATGCTCTGCCACCGAGCCAATATCATCGCGACGATGCCAGCATCGCTCACACTTCTCAGCATCACTCGCGCTTACCGACACTTTCAAGCCTTCAACCTCGCCGGCTAAGGCATCAGCAGGGGCGGCATAAATATCGGCGAGCTCAGCGCCTGACGTAATGAGCACAAAGCGTAGCTCATCACCCAGCGTCGCCAACATTTGGCGCAGGTCTGATGTTGCGTACAAGATGACATTCGCATCGAGCGAGCCACGAATATTTCCCTGAGCGCGCTCTGCTTCCATCGCCTTGTTCACGTCTTGCCGCACCGCGAGACAAGCTGACCAAAACGCGTCACCCATGGCATCGGTTCCATTGGGAGCAGGCAGCTCGTACCACTCTGTAAGGAAGACAGACGCCTCACGATCACCCGGGAGGTTCTCCCAAATTTCTTCCGCGGTGAAACTCAAGATCGGAGCGACCCATCGGCTCAGAGCTTCCGCCATGTGATAGAGCGCCGTTTGGCAGGAGCGGCGCGCAACTGAATTCGTCTGTGTGGTGTACTGCCGGTCTTTAATGACATCGAGGTAGAAACCGCCCAGCTCGCCGCTGCAGAAGTTGTGAACCTTGTGATAAACATGGTGGAACTGATAGGTCTCATAGGCCTCTACCAATTCAGATTGTAGAGCCTGAGCTTTGGAAACAATCCATCGATCCAAAGGCAGGAGCTCATCACTGGACACAGCATCGCGCGTCGGTTCGAATCCCGCCAGGTTAGCCAATAGGAATCTCGCAGTATTTCTGATGCGTCGGTAGGTATCGGATGTTCGCTTAAAAATTTCATCACTGGCTGCGATTTCATTGCGGTAATCCGCAGACGCCACCCACAGGCGCAGGATATCTGCGCCCATATCGTTCATCGCCTTCTTTGCCGGGATGATATTGCCGATCGACTTGGACATCTTTCGGCCCTCGCCGTCGACCGTAAAACCATGAGTCAACACCTGCCGATAAGGCGACTCATCGTAAGCACCGATACCCGTCAACAAGGACGACTGGAACCACCCGCGATGCTGATCGGAGCCTTCCAGATAAAGATCAGCGGGCGCCGAAAGACCGTGTCGCTCGCGTAATACGCAGGCATGGGTAACACCGGAGTCGAACCAGACATCGAGTGTGTCGGTCACTTTTTCATAGGCATCGGCCTCATCGCCCAGAATATCGGCAACCTCGAGATCGAACCATGCATCAATGCCCTTCTCCTCAATGCGCAGTGCAACCTGTTCGACGAGCTCCACTGTATTGGGATGTAGTGATCCATCGACCTTATTGACGAATAGCGTGATGGGAGCACCCCAGGTTCGCTGCCGAGAGATACACCAGTCCGGGCGACTCTCTAACATGGCATCAATGCGGGCACGACCCCAGTCGGGAACCCAAGAGACCGAATCGACCGCCGCTTTCGCCTGAGCTAACAAACCCTGTTTTTCCATCGATACAAACCACTGAGGTGTGGCTCGGTAAATAATGGGGGTCTTGTGTCGCCAGCAGTGCGGGTAAGAGTGCGTGAACGGCCGATGACATAGCAATCGCTGACGCGCACCCAGTTCTTCAATGATCTCGTCGTTAGCTTTAAAAATGTGTTTCCCTGCGAAGACCGGTGTGCCCTCGAGGTAGACTCCGTTGCCACCAACAGGGTTATAGACCTCAAGGTCGTATGCCTTGCCAATCTGGAAATCTTCAAGACCGTGAGCGGGTGCCGTGTGAACGCAACCCGTTCCCGCGTCAGTCGTCACGTGATCGCCCAGCATCACTGGTACCGATTCGTCAGAGAACGGTGGTAATACCCTTACTCGGTCAAGCTGCGAACCTGTGACACGCCCCAGAACCTCCGGCGAATCGACGCCGAACCGGGCCGCACAGTCGTCAGACAACGCCTCGGCCACGAGAACAGCGCGTGCGCCAACCCGGATCAGCACATAATCCAAATCTGCGGCAACACTGACCCCACGGTTGGCCGCCAACGTCCATGGTGTCGTCGTCCAAATCGCGACCGACAACTCGCCCACGCCGCTAACACCCAGGAGCGCCTCGGCTTCTTGCTGGTCCGCAAAGGGAAACGCCACATCAATAGCTGACGAGACTTTGTCCTGATACTCGACCTCGGCCTCAGCCAATGCCGAACCGCAATCGAGGCACCAGTGCACGGGCTTGAATCCCTGCTGAAGGTGACCGTTGTCGATAATCTTTCCAAGCGTTCGAACAATGTTCGCTTCGAAAGAAAAGTTCATGGTGAGGTAAGGATCGCTCCAATCACCAACAACACCCATCCGTCTGAAATCGTCGCTCTGGTTGGCGACTTGTTTTGTCGCATATTCCCGACACTTTTGCCGAAACTCGCTCGCGCTCACCTTATGACCGGGCTTTCCGACTTTTTTCTCGACATTGAGCTCAATCGGCAGTCCGTGGCAATCCCAACCGGGAACATAGGGCGAATCGAATCCAGAGAGTGTCTTTGACTTTATGATGATGTCTTTCAGTATTTTATTGACCGCGTGCCCAACATGGAGCTCGCCATTCGCGTAAGGAGGTCCATCGTGCAGGATGAATGTAGGCTTACCTGCTCCCGCCTCGCGCATTTTTTCGTACAGCCCCATCTCCTCCCATTGCTTAAGCCGCTGCGGCTCGCGCTGGGTGAGGTTGGCTTTCATGGGAAAGCCCGTCTCGGGCAGGTTTAAGGTGTTCTTATAATCGCTCATCGTACGTCTGAGTTCTCACACTGCTAAGCTGGATTTGCTGCATGCCAGTCACGCGCTGACTGTTGATCTCGCGCGATTGCGGCCTTTAGCGCATCCAACGAATCGAATTTCTTTTCATCACGGAGCTTGGTCATGAACTCCACTTTCAGGCGCTCGCCATAAATATCTCGAGCGAAGTCGAACAGATGCACCTCGAGATTAGCGAGTGATCCATCGTTCACTGTGGGTCTCACCCCAACATTGGCAACGGCTGGTGCATCCACCAATCCTGCGCCACTCACTCGCACTGCGTATACGCCATGAAGAGGCGACTTTACACGCTTCAGCGCAATATTGGCGGTCGGGGACCCAATTTGACGTCCCAATTGCTTACCTTTGAGGACTTTTCCCGAAAGTGTGAAGCGTCTTCCAAGAAGATTGGCGGCCTCACCAAAGTCAGCCTCGAGTAAAACTGAGCGAATACGCGTGCTACTGACCCGCTCACCCGCCACATCATAGGTCGATGTGGGCACTACCTCATAGCCGAACTCATCAGCCAATGATTCGGTAAACGTAAGATCGCCTGCGCGCTCTTTCCCAAACCGGAAATCGTCACCAAACGCAATGTATCGAGCCCACAATCCGTTGACGAAAATACGCTCAACAAAATCCCTCGGTGACATGGTTCTCAGCTCATCGTTAAAGCGAAGGCACAACAAGTGATCGATCCCGAGCGCGTCCAATGCGCGGAATTTCTCTCGAAATGTCATGAGCCGCGGTGGCGCTTTTTCGGGGAAAAGAAACTCACCGGGTAGGGGCTCAAAGGTAATGACTGTTGTAGAGAGCCCTCGCTTTACAGCTTCTCTTTTCAGATGCTCGAGTACTGCTCGATGTCCACGATGCACCCCGTCGAAAGCACCAATCGTCACGGCGCTTCCGCCCGAATCGAAGCCCTGAGAAAAGCTCGGTAAATTGTGCTGTCCGCGGATAAGTTTCATGGTGCCTTGCACGCTTTCATAACGCTGCAAAGTATACAGGAGCTGTAGGCGACAATCGCCTGTTTACCAGATGGAGGCAACGATCAAAAACGATGGGGCTATGTTAACGAGGGGTGTCATGGGGCAGCGCGCGGACCCCTGACTTCATTGAGCTTGAAACCCAGCACTGCCAGAACCATCGCAAAACTCGCCATGCCCGCGAACACCAAAAGCGTCATTTGACCCACGCGCCAACTGAGGTCGGCGGTTAACCAGAGGGATACGGCGGGTGACATCATCGATACTGCTATCCCCATCAGAGACACCGCTACGACAAGCCTTGCAATAAATTTGGCTTCAAATACCCCAGTTAAAGGGATACCACCACGTCGCAAACCCAGATACAGCAGACCCGCATTAATCCAGGCCGACACACTGGTCGCGAGTGCGAGTCCCACATGTCCCATCTCGAAATACCACATCAGAGGGAAGACAAAGAGGACGTTTAATACCATGTTGCTGACCATGGCGATGATGCCAATTTTCACAGGCGTCTTCATGTCTTGGCGAGCGTAGTAACCGGGTGCCAGTACTTTGATCAGCATAAATCCGCCGAGCCCTACCGTGTATGCACGAAGACTTGCGGCTGCCATTTCGACATCACGATCGGTAAACGCACCGTACTGGAACAAGGTGGCCAAAATAGGCTCCGCAAGCAGCCACAGGGCTACCGTTGCGGGAACGGCAATTAACAGCACATTCCGCATGGCCCATGCGAGTGTTTGAGAGAACTCTTCAGGCTCTGCACGTGAATTGAGCGCTGACAATGTAGGCAAAATAACGGTGGCAATCGCGATGGCAAACACGCCGAGCGGGAGCTCGGTCAATCGATCCGAATAGTAAAGCCAGGCCACGCTTCCATCGGGCAATAAGCTCGCCAGCACCGTATCGAACAAGAGATTGATCTGACTCACCGAGACCCCAAACAATGCGGGCACCATGAGCATCAGTATCTTCTTCACGCCTTTATCTTTGGTATCCCAAACCGGCCGTGGTGTGAGCTTCAAGGCTCGCAGTGAGGGCAACTGGAAAAGCAGTTGTACGACACCCGCCAATGTAACGCCGATGGCCAACCCCATTGCGGGTTCGGGCATCGCTGGGGCCCACACCACCGCTGCCGTAATCAACGAAAGATTCAGTAGTACCGGTGTGTACGCGGGTACTGCAAAACGCCTGTAAGTGTTGAGAATGGCACCACAAAACCCGGTAAGGCTAATCAAGAATAAATAAGGAAACGTCCAGACGATAAGGTCAGCGGTCAGCGCGAGTTTTGCCACGTCGCGACTAAACCCCGGGGCAAATATCAGTGCCACCCACGGCGCCATCACCATGGCCAATGCTGTCAAAACAAACAATGAGCCACCCAAGACACCAGCGACACGATCTACGAGGTGACGCACTGCCTCATGCGAACCTTGCTCACGGGTCTCGGTGAGCACTGGCACAAACGCCTGTGAAAAAGCGCCCTCGGCAAAAAGCCGACGCAAAAAGTTTGGAATCTTGAACGCAACAAAAAACGCATCGGCGTTGGGTGCTGCACCCAGCAGGTTAGCCAACACCACGTCACGCGCCAGGCCAAGCACTCGGGACAGCATCGTGCCGATGCTAACGACAAAGCTCGAGCCTAGAAGTCCGCTGTTTGATGGTGCTTCCGTCTCAACGGCATCGCTAGAAGGTCGCTCTGATGGATCATTGGTGTCCGTCATGCGTCTAGCCACTCTGCTCTCAGCCGATCGCCATGTCGGGCCAGCCAGTGAAGTGCAATGATGGTTAAACCGTTATTGATTTTTCCCGCATCGAGTAACGCGATCGCATCGGCGCGAGCTACAGAGTGCACCAAAATATCCTCGTGCTCCGTGTCTACACCTTTGACCTCGCCGACGACCGCCGAGACCACACGCCCCACGAAGAGGCGAATTTGCTCTGAGCAGGCCCCAGGACTGGGGTAGTACGAGACGATGGGGGTCAGAGCATCCATCGTGCAACCAGCCTCCTCTAAGGCCTCCCGATGTGCGACATCGATATCGGTCTCGCCAGCCTCCACCACGCCTGCAACAGCCTCGAGCATCCACGGAGAATCATCACCTCGAATGGCACCAGGCCTGAATTGCTCGATCAAAATGACCTTATCGGATTCAACATGCCAAGGCAGAACGGCGACGGCATCACCACGCTCGAACATCTCTCTGCGAATACCATCGGTCCAACTGCCATCAAAGCGTCGGTGGCGCAGCGTGAGCGCATCCATCCGGAAGTAGCCTTTGAATACGGTCTCTCGTGTCTCGACCTCTACATCACCTGAGCCGTAGCTGAGTGAAAGTTCACTCAAAATCGACGCTCCGTGCTCCAGTTGACCGGCTTCGAGTAGTCATCGACCTGATCCGCGACATCAAGAATCAGTGCAAACAGGGCCATTCGCACCAAAACGCCATTATCAGACTGCCGGAAAATCGCGAGGTTCGGATCGTTGTTTAAGTCGTCGTCAAGCTCCTGTGCCCCCTCCCGCGAGTCACGGGGCAAGGGGTGCATGATGACGGTATTGGGCTCACAGAGCGCCGTGTAAATGCTTTGATTTAGCCTAAAGCGGCCTCGATAGAGATCGGCATCCGCCTGAGACTCGAATCGTTCTTCCTGAATGCGTGTCGAGTACACAATGTCCACATTGGCAATGCCGAGCTCTAATTGATCGGTTTCAACCACATCAATGCCACTCTGGCGCATCTCTTCAACCAATTCCTCGGGCATTTTGAGCTCCGCAGGTGAGACCAGACTCACACTCACGTTGGTAAAGCGGGTCAACAGACGAGACAGCGAGTGCACGGTTCGACCAAAGCGAAGGTCTCCAACCATGGCGATTCGCAATCCGTCTATTCCCCGCTGTCTGCCGGCAAGTTCGCTTCGAATGGTATAGAGATCCAGCAGTGCCTGACTGGGGTGCTCATTGGCCCCGTCACCGCCGTTGATGACCGGCACGCGACTAGCAGAAGCAAATTCGCTCACGGATCCGGCCGTTGGATGCCGCATGACGATGGCGTCTGAATAACCGCTTAGTACGCGTGCTGTGTCGTAGAGCGACTCACCCTTTGCGATGGCCGTACTCTCGAAACCGGTAGTCTCTCTGACATGACCACCGAGCAGATTGAAGGCACTGCCAAAGCTAATACGCGTTCGGGTCGAAGGCTCGAAGAACATGGATCCTAAGATAGCGCCCTCGAGCACAGTCGTCTTTCGCTCTCGCTGTGCGTAGGGACGCATACAATCAGCAATATCAAAAATACGATCGACATCGCCACGATCGAATTGGCTGATTCCCAAGATATGGTGGCCGGCAAATTTCACAGCGCTCTCTTCTCCTCGCGCATTGAGCTGCGCGCTTGGGGCCTTATTCTAAACCTAAGCACCGCTGACGCCTAAAACTTTGGCATTTTCTGATACCCAACGCTCAAGATCAGCAAGTGCCGCACGTGGTTTATCGCCTAAGTTGGGATGACTCTGCTCCTCTGCCAGGGCCAGACGCAAACCCTCAAGATTCATATGATCACTGCTCAGCCACTGTTCGCGGCAGTGCTCTTGCCATGTCGCCTGCTCACTATCGGTCAGAATCTCGGGCCAATTTCGTGCACGGTAACGAAATAGGAGCTCGGGTAAACGCTGATCGGTGAAAGCGAATCGTCGATCGCGCAGTTCAGCCGGTGAGCTCTCCTGAACTTCTTGAATCAGTCTTCTATCCGAGTTCGGTACAAAGGCACGGTACAGCGCCGTGTCGGGATTCAGGTCCGTGGTTTTTGGTCCACCGCGGTAGACAGACTGCAGATGCTGGATGAATTCGGATCCTCGATCTTCTCGCGCCTTCCTCAGCGTTGCCAGATTCCTGCGCAAAGTATCGCCATCAAGACCCAGACGCGCGGCGATATCAGCTGTAATCTGCTGCATCGGAAGCAAAACCGGCGCTTTATTGACCTTAATGGTCATGAGCCCCGGCCGATCGCTCGGTGAAGCGAGTTCGTCATCCTTGGCAAACAAGCGCGCTTGAATTTCCTCTGACGTCAGCGACAGAAACTCCGGGTCGCGAGACAAGTCGGCGCAAATAATGTCCGACTTATACTCAGGATGGACCGCTAGGGGTGCGATGACACCGAGACACGCCCGCTCTGTCCCCATGAGTCCCGACACATAAGCAAGTGGCGTCACGGTCTTGGTGTCAATCAACGCCTCGACGCGTACCTTGAATCGCATTGATAACAGCTCATCGAAGAGCGCCGCGTCAGCAGAGCGCAGTGCCCTCGCTAGTGCCAGAGTTGCCGTGACATCGGACATAGCGTCATGGGCAGCGCCGTGCTCAAGTCCATTCGCCGCCGTCAAATCTTCGAGCTTGAAACTCGGGGCGCCATCGGTGCGCTTGGGCCAATTCAAACTGTCGGGGCGCAGGGCATAAAAGCAGCGCACGACATCAATCAAATCCCAGCGACTGTTACCTCGGCTGTACTCGCGGGCGTAGGGATCGTAAAAATTGCGCCACAATGTGAAGCGGGTGACTTCATCATCAAATCGAAGCGAGTTGTAGCCCACGCCACAGGTGCCTGGTTGCGCAAGTTCATCATGAATACGCGCGATGAACCCTTGCTCAGAAAGTCCCTTTGCTTCAGCTTCAAATGGGGAAATACCCGTTATCCGGACCGCAGCTGGATGCGGCAATACATCCAGTGCGGGCTTTGCATAGACCGTCAGCGGATCGCCAATGATTTCAAGGTCGGTTGTGGTTCGAAGGCCGGCAAATTGCCAGGGCCGATCGATCGCAGGTGAAGCGCCTGAGGTCTCGTAGTCATGCCAGTAAAGCGTTTCTACGGACACACGCCCTCCTTCACCCAATGGCTCAACATTAGCGTTTAAAACAACTCAATGGCTTGCTCTTCAATGTTGGCCCGCCACAGTTTGGGTCCGGTAATGTGCACCGACGTACCTTGCGCGTCGACGGCGACGCTCACGGGCATGTCTGTAACCGTAAATGCGTATATGGCCTCCATTCCCAGGTCATCGAATGCAACCACTTTCGCGTCCGTGATTGCCTTGGAAACGAGGTAAGCCGCGCCCCCAACTGCCATGAGGTAAACCGCCTTATGCTTACGTATGGCATCAATCGCCACGGGGCCTCGCTCGGCTTTGCCGATCATCCCCAAAAGGCCGCTATGCTCAAGAATGTTGTCGGTAAATTTATCCATGCGTGTGGACGTCGTGGGGCCGGCGGGACCGACAACTTCATCTCTGACAGGATCAACCGGACCCACGTAGTAGATGAATTTTCCCCGCAAATCGACGGGTAGCTCTTCACCATCCGCAATCATTTGCGTCATACGCTTGTGCGCCGCATCTCGGCCCGTATACATCGTTCCAGACAACAGCAGCGTATCTCCCGGCTGCCAGGAGAGTGTTTCTTCCTGAGTCACAGTATCAAGATTGATACGGCGCACTGAATCTCCCGGCTCCCATGTGACCTCGGGCCACGCATCGAGGCTGGGTGCCTCTTGGAATACAGGACCATTGCCGGTCAATTCGAAGTGCGCGTGCCGCGTGGCCGCGCAGTTTGGAATCATCGCAACGGGCAGGGATGCGGCGTGCGTGGGGTAATCCATAATCTTTACATCGAGTACAGTCGTGAGCCCGCCCAGGCCTTGGGCACCAATACCCAGTTTGTTGACCGCCTCCATGATCTCAAGACGCAACTCTTCGGCTCGTGTCGATGGGCCGCGCTCGCGGAGCTCATGAATATCGACCGGATCCATCAGTGATTCTTTAGCCATCACCATCGCTTTCTCGGCCGTACCGCCTATACCAATCCCGAGCATGCCCGGTGGGCACCACCCCGCACCCATCGTAGGTACGGTCTTAACAACCCAGTCAACAATACTGTCGGACGGATTCAGCATGGCGAGCTTTGATTTGTTTTCAGAACCCCCGCCCTTCGCCGCGACACGGAAATCGACCGTATTGCCCGACACCATGCGAGTATGAATAACCGCCGGTGTGTTGTCCTTTGTATTCTTTCGAGCCCCGGCCGGATCTTCGAGGATCGACGCCCTCAACTTGTTGTCTGGATGCAGGTAAGCGAGTCTCACACCCTCGTTAATCAGCTCTTCGAGAGGCTTCGACGTCTCCCATCGAACATCCATTCCAACGTCGACGAACACGGTGACAATACCGGTATCCTGACAAATGGGTCGCTTGCCCGTAGCGCACATGCGGCTGTTAATGAGGATCTGAGCAAGGGCATCTTTAGCCGCCTGACTTTGCTCCATTTCGTAGGCGCGATGAACTGCCTGCACGAAATCGGTTGGGTGGTAATAGGAGATGAACTGAAGTGCATCTGCCACACTATCGACAACATCGCGATCTCTAATTACGGTCATGTGCTCTCTTTACCTTCCCACTTACTGTGCTGGCGCTGATGCAGGCATTGATGCTGATTCAACAGACAGAGCATCAACCTGTGCTGATAACTGACGAATGTCAGCCCGTAGCTGGTTCACATTAGTATTGACCTGCTTCCGGAAACCGTTAATCGAGGCCACCCACTCTTCATTTGTGGTGACGCGGTTGCCCAGAGAAGCCCGCTCCAAGTTGGCACGATTCACGTCGTCCGCCAATCGCTCGACATCGCTTTGAATTTGTCGTGCTGATCCCGCCAAGCGCTCGATGTCAGCCGACAAGGTTTGCAGCGCCTTAAGGTCCGCCGTCAGCGCATCCAGTGTTTTCTTTTGACGAAAACCGTTGTCTTTCAGGGTTTGTAGCGTTGCCTCGTTGGCCTTATCGGCCTTCTCGAGCTCGGATACCTTCCTATTGGCTACTCGTCGCGCGTCCCAGAGCTTTCGAACCTCACTGTCCAGCAGATTCAATTGAGCCCCCATCGCTGCCGCCGATTTGGTAACGGTCTCATCGGTATCGGTCAACAAATTCTCGAGCCCCTGAACCTGTTTACCTGTCCGCGACTGATCCGCTGTCAGCTGACCGATCAGCTGATAGTTGTACCACGCGTAGGCAGACAAGGCGCACACAGCAATAAAGGACAGTGCTAGAAAAAATTGACCAGCGCCGCTCAGTCCGGCAGATTCGCGACTCCGGCTGGGTATGGCGTTGCGCGGCGCACTGTCGACTGCTTCGTCGCGCCGGGCGGCGAATGATGGAATCTCGGTTAAGTCATCCCGGGACATACGGTTCCTCCCCCTGTACCTGCACAGTATACCTTGCCTTGCAGCCTAGAGTGGCCTTGTTTTAGCCACAAAAAAGGCGGCCTGAGCCGCCTTTCTCGAAGTATATTTTTCTTACATGTAGTACAGCAACGCCCAGATAACGAGGGTGAGTAGTGCAGACATGTGAATGACGCCCTTGACCGATGTCATTGGACCCTGCTTGCCGGCCAATGCATTAATCTCGAGGAGAACAATCAAGCCCAGTGCTAGATAAAGGCCTGTCGATGCTCCGCCCAATGGCAATGCAAGATGCTTTGAACCCAGCATACCGAGCAGCATGGGGCCTGAGAACAAGGTATTAGTTCGGCTTGCGAGGCCCGCTTTTGCAGCACTGGTAGGCCCATCGCCTGGCTTCATGCCTAAAACGACTTGCTGGTTAGGCCAAATGATCAACCATACGTTGAGGAACATGAATGTTCCGGCAAGCGCACCCACCCAGATAGGCGCAAGGTCAAAATTAGTGAAGGCGCCAAGCTTGTGGAACAAATACAAACCAGTCACAAACGTAAGCGCAGCACCCCAACGGAACCACCAAAGCGCGCGCGGCGCCAACTTAGCCATCGCATCTTTCTTAGCGTCAGCTTCGGCTTCCTTGAAATATTCTGTTTGAACGAAATTGAAGTAGTACAGCATGCCGATCCAAGTAATACCGGCTAGCACGTGAAAGTAACGAAAAATAAAACCGATCGCGTTTTCCATTTATTGTTTCCCCTTATGAATACCAGCGCCGTCGACGCCCTGCCCGACTGCAAGTATATCCTTGTGCCAAAAAAAAAGAACCCGGCGTAAAGCCGGGTTCTTCGCTTTATTAGCAGGACTGCTTACATCATGCCGCCCATGCCGCCCATGCCACCCATGTCAGGCATCGCAGGTGCTGCTTCATCTTTCGGTGCTTCAGCAATCATCACTTCCGTGGTGATCATCAAACCAGCAACCGAACCTGCAGCCTGTAGTGCAGTACGAGTTACTTTTGCCGGGTCAAGAATACCCATGGCAATCATGTCACCGTACTCACCAGTCGCCGCGTTGTAACCGAAGTTGCCTTCGCCCTGACGCACTTTATCGAGAACAACAGACGCCTCGTCACCTGCGTTGGATACGATCTGACGCAGTGGACCTTCCATGGCACGCAGCGCAGCTGCGATACCTGTGTTTTGGTCTTCGTTGTCACCTGTCAGACCTTCGACCGATGCGATAGCGCGAACGAGCGCCACACCACCACCAGCAACGACGCCTTCTTCAACCGCAGCGCGAGTAGCATGCAGCGCATCTTCGACACGTGCTTTCTTCTCTTTCATCTCGATTTCAGTGGCTGCGCCTACCTTGATAACGGCAACACCACCGGCGAGCTTCGCAACGCGCTCTTGAAGCTTTTCACGATCGTAGTCAGAAGACGTGTTCTCAATCTGAACACGAATTTCGCTGACGCGACCTTGGATAGCTTCTGCATCACCCGCACCATCAACGATCGTGGTGTTGTCCTTGTCCATGGTGATGCGCTTGGCATTACCAAGGTGCTCAAGGCTGGTGCTCTCGAGATCAAGGCCCACTTCTTCTGAAATAACCGTGCCGCCAGTCAGGATTGCAATGTCCTGAAGCATGGCCTTACGACGATCACCGAAACCAGGTGCCTTACATGCTGCAACCTTAACGATGCCGCGCATGTTGTTCACAACCAGAGTAGCGAGCGCTTCGCCTTCAACATCTTCAGCAATGATGACCAGTGGGCGAGATGCCTTTGCAACCTGCTCAAGTACAGGCAGTAACTCACGAATATTGGAGATCTTCTTGTCAACTAACAGCACGAAGGGATCTTCCACTTCAGCCGACATGTTGTCCTGATTGTTGATGAAGTAAGGCGACAGGTATCCGCGATCAAACTGCATACCTTCAACCACGTCGAGTTCGTTCTCTAGACCTGAACCTTCTTCGACGGTGATGACACCCTCTTTACCGACCTTCTCCATTGCTTCAGCAATGATTGCGCCAACAGAGGTATCGCTGTTGGCTGAGATGGTACCGACCTGAGCAATCGCCGTGTTGTCTTCACACGGTGATGCCATGCCCGACACCGCTTCAACCGCTGCCGCGACTGCCTTATCAATGCCGCGCTTGAGGTCCATGGGGTTCATGCCCGCAGCCACGGCCTTAAGGCCTTCGTTCACGATAGATTGCGCGAGAACGGTTGCGGTCGTTGTGCCGTCACCTGCGACATCAGACGCTTGTGAAGCAACTTCCTTCACCATTTGCGCGCCCATGTTCTCAAAGCGATCCGCCAGTTCGATTTCTTTCGCTACTGAGACACCATCCTTGGTGACAGTCGGTGCACCGAATGACTTCTCGAGGATTACGTTTCGGCCCTTAGGACCCAGTGTTGCTTTAACGGCATCTGCCAGTGTGTTCACACCGGTCAGCATGCGTTGGCGAGCGGGGTCACCAAAAAATACGTCTTTAGCTGCCATGTCTAAAATTCCTTTACTAACGTTGGACTGAAGTTATTAGTCGATTACGGCGTAAATTTCGCCTTCGCTCATCAGGATCAGCTCTTCACCATTTACTTCGATGGTGTTGCTCCCTGCGTACTGACCGAAAACGATCGTGTCGCCCACCTGAACTGTCAGAGGACGCTGCTCACCGTTGTCCAGCACTTTGCCGGCACCAACTGCAACCACTTCACCCTGATTAGGCTTTTCTTTCGCTGAACCCGGGAGGACGATGCCGCCAGCCGAGGTCTCTTCTTCTTCCTTACGACGAACGACAACTCGGTCGTACAACGGACGAATATTCATTGGTTTCAATCTCCAAAATGACGATTATGTTTTTCTTCCCACTAAAGGGTTAGGGAATAATGGGGACTCAAAAAACAATTTCAAGCCTTTTTTAGCACTCAATGGGCGAGAGTGCTAAATCTGACAAAAAAAACACTTTTAAGCGTGATTTAGTCGTCGTCGACCCGCGAAAAGTCACCCTCAAGCGTCACCGGTCCGCGATCATCTCGTTCAGATGTGCTTCGATGAGGGATATCGCGTTCCTCGCCCATAGGATTGTCTCGCGCTCCAGTAGAGACGGCACCACCCAGTAGAGCTCGCAAAGCTGCGCGTAAAAACACATAGAGTGCAATCGCATCGGAAATAAATCCGGGGATCATCAACAAAACGGCACCAAAGGCGACACTGATCTCGCCGGCGAACAACTGACCACGGAGTGCCGCAGCGGAAGGAAAGCGGCCTGCCGTCATCAGAGCAGACCGTCCGGCGAGCTGAAGCAACCAGTACCCCACAACGATCATAAGGAGTATGTAGGCAATCGTTGTCAGCGCACTCGTGCGAGCACTGAACTCTAGTAGAGACCAAAACTCCAGAAACGGATATGCAATCAGCAAAAACGGCATAGGGGATTTCCTCGCTCACGCATACGTACCCAGTGTACGTCGTTCCATGACGCCGCGATACGGTAGTTAATGCGGATTACCCGTCCTCATTTCAAGGGAGACAGTCGATGAAGACCGTGTAAGCTTCCGTCCGGATTAAGTGAGAGGACGCGTCCATCTGCGAGTAGCCAGACCTCAGCACATGACCAATCGGGCTGAGTTTCGTAGTCAAATGTCACGCATCGCAGATCGCGCTCAGTTCGCCAACGACCCGTGACCTCGTGTTCTACCGCACCTTCAGCACCGGCATCATGTGCTTCTGTCCACCATCGACTGACAAAGGTTCCGTCCGCAAACCAATGTGTCTCTGCTGATATGCCACGCCCGTCTTGAACCTCACCCCGATCGATGACATTGGAGAACATCTCAATAATTTGATCTGCTACCAGTAGTGTCTGTCCTGCATAGACAGCACCGGTCTCATCTTTTCTCATCTGCTGTGCGTGTGCACTCAACACTGTCGCGGCACAACATAAAACAACGCTGAGGCGCATCGTAATTTTCATAAAACCGGTTTCAACGCCTGCTCGGGGACGACGTGTGCATTCCTTCCCAGGCTCTCGCTCCGGGCTGTGTCTGCGTCGCCAATCTCGACCGTGTCGTAGGCAGTCATCTCGAAATCACGCCTTGATCTCTTTCACGTATCGATTAACCACCCAGATTAAAATCAGGACCGGCAAACCCATCATGGATGAGATAAGGAAAAAGCTGTCATAGCCCAGCGAATCAACAATCGAGCCGGAATAGCCACCCAGCAATTTGGGGAATAGGGTCATCATCGAACTGAACATGGCGTACTGCATTGCAGTGAACGACAGGTTAGTCAGACTTGAAAGATAAGCAATGAATGCCGCCGCCGCTAACCCGGCGGTGAGGTTATCTGCGCCGATCACGACATAGAGCAGCGAGAGATTTCCGGGATTACTGGCAAGGGGGATGAACAACAAATTCGTGATGACGGTCATCACAGCACCCAACATCAAGACTTTGAGTACACCGTATCGGATGGTGAGGAACCCCCCGACAAAGCCACCCAAAATGGTCATCCAGAGACCGAACACTTTAGTAACGGTCGCGATCTGATTTTTACTGAACCCCATATCCACGTAGAAGACGTTGGAAATCACGCCCAACACAATATCGGAAACGCGATAGAAGCCAATGAGTAACAACACCAAGAACGCCATCCTGCCGTAGCGGCCAAAAAACTCGGCAATAGGATCCACGTACGTTTCTTGTAATGCGCGTCGATCCGTAATGTTTAATAACACCAATACCCAGCTGATTGTCCCGGCCACGGCCAAAGCGCTAACGAGGTGGAGAGTTTCACCTAAGAACGACGCCACCGAAAAATCAGCCCCAAGCGAGACCAACCAGGCCCTGAGCGCATCAGCATTTGTCGACAGCAACAGGTAGGAATAAATGATGCTGATAACGAAGCAGACAAACAGTATCAGGAACCTTAGGTAGTCGCTGGTTGAGTTGAGAAAACTCGATTCGCTGTGGCGATGAGGTTCGTCGATCAACAAAGTGGTGAGGACGCCAACCAGCATGGTGGCCGCCATCGCCATATAGGTGAGTTGCCATGACAAATAGACGTAGGCTTCTTTCGTAGTACCCAACCCGGCAGCCAGATAAAGTGCGCCGGCACCCGCGACAATCATCCCTACCCGGTAGCCTGCCACGTAAGAGGCTGACATTAGCGCTTGTAACTTTTCTTCAACAGCTTCAATCCGGTAAGCGTCGATAACGATATCTTGTGTGGCAGACGAGAAACCGAGCAAGACGGCCGCAAATGCCATGTACCGAAGGCCCTCGGTACTCGCCGGATCACTCATAGCCATCCACAACATTGCTGAAATCACCATGAACTGTGATAGCAACAGCCAGCTTCGTCGCTTACCCAACCAATGTTCGAGAAGCGGCAAAGGCAATTTATCGACCAGTGGCGCCCAAACGAACTTGAACGAATAACCGAGCGCAGCCCAGCTAAAATAGGTGACGGCACTGCGCTCAACACCCGCTTCGCTCAGCCAAATAGACAAGGTCGAGAAAATAAGTAACAGCGGCAGCCCTGCTGAGAAGCCGAGAAACAACATGGCCAGCACACGGGGATGTGTGTACGTCGACTTTGAGTCAAGAAAACCTTGCATCTGAACTATCCAGCTTGATCTGTCATTCCCGGTCGGAGGCTACTGACGGGCAACCACGCTGAAGCCCAAGACACTAATGCCCGGACCATGGCCGTCATCACTATAAGGACTGTACCCATAAACGAGCAGAAACAAAAAGCCCCGCCAGAGCGGGGCTTTTCTATTTAGGCAGGAAACTGATAATCCTCGAACATGTCTCTCAGTTTCATCTTCTGGATCTTACCCGTCGCCGTGTGTGGCATCTCCTCGATGTACTGCACATCATCAGGAATCCACCATTTCGCGATTTTTCCATCGAGGAAGGTCTTAAGCTCATCTGGGGTCACATCCCCCTGTCCATTCTTAACCACAACCAGAAGAGGCCGCTCACCCCACTTTGGATGAATGCGACCAATAACAGCTGCTTCAGCCACCATGGGATGACCTGTGGCACAGTTCTCCACCTCGATCGATGAAATCCATTCACCGCCCGACTTAATCACATCCTTGGTACGGTCGGTGATAGACACATTACCTCGCGCATCGATGGTGGCAACATCGCCGGTCTCGAACCAACCTTCTTCAGTATGCGCTGAGCTACCTTCAAGTTTGAAGTAGCTGGAACATATCCATGGACCACGAACTTTGAGTGCGCCAAAGGCAACACCGTCCCAAGGAAGCTCGTTGTTGTCATCGTCGGTGATCTTCACCTCAACCCCAAAGATCGGCTGGCCCACATTGGTCCGCATGGCGGCGAAAGAATCAGCATCGTATTGATGACGACGAGCACCGGATGAATTCGAGGTGCCTAGAGGACTCATCTCGGTCATGCCCCAGGCATGGCGAGTATCAACGCCGTAGGTATCGAATTCTTCCATAACCGATAATGGGCAAGCGGAGCCGCCCACGACCACTCGCTGAAGTGTCTCTACTCGCTCACCGCTTGAGCGCAGATGAGCAAGAAGGTTCAACCATACGGTAGGAACACCCGCCGACATGGTGACCCCTTCTTCGTTAATTAACGTGGCCAACGTGGGCCCGTCGCCCATTTTGTTACCCGGCATCACCATCTTGGCACCCGCCACAGGGCAGGCATAAGGGTTGCCCCAGGCGTTGACATGGAACATAGGAACGATAGGAAGCACGACATCGGCCGAGGAGATGTTCATCGAATCAGGCATCATTGTTGCGTAGGTGTGCAGCACCGTTGAACGGTGGCTGTACATAACGCCCTTGGGGTTACCGGTCGTGCCTGACGTATAACACAGGGCACAGGCATCGTTCTCATCAATTGTCGGCCATGTGTAGGTGTCAGCCTGCCCTTCTAGCAGTTGTTCGTAGCAATGAACATTGGCGACGCTAGTCTCAGGCATATGCTCAGGCGTAGTCATGACAACCCAGCCTTTGACACCCGGACACTGCGGCGCAACCTGCTCGATCAGCGGCCAGAAATCCGGGTCCAGGAAAACGTACTGGTCTTCTGCGTGGTTAATGATGTAAACGATTTGCTCAGGGAATAGGCGCGGGTTAATGGTGTGACACACGTATCCCGAACAGGCGGATGCGTAATAGGTTTCAAAGTGGCGATAGTCGTTCCACGCGAGGGTGGCAATGCGATCGCTTTGGTCCAGCCCCCACCCATTCATTGCATTCGCCAGTTGGCGAACGCGAGCGAAAGAATCCGAGTACGTATAGCGATGGCGCGGGTTATCCCGCGTGACGGAGACGATCTCCTGTGCGCCATGAACACGCTCAGCATGCTCCATAATCGACGTAATCGTCAGTGGGAAATCCATCATCAAGCCTTGCATGATCTACCTCTCTATCTGGCTGTTATCGTTAGTATATTTGCGGTCTATGCCGCGAGTGACCAAATGCCGGCGTCTTGTTGCGCTCGGCCTTCAACTTCTAGTTTAAGCAGATGAGCAAGCAATGACAGCTGCGCCCATCGGTGCATTGCTTCAGGGACGTCATCGTATACGGATACCACGAGCGTTTCGATAGACGCGGGACCGCCCCGTTCGAGATTCGCGACGACCTTAGCCTCTCGCATCAGTCGATGACGCACGAGCTTTTCAACCTCATCGCGACAACCGGGGATGACCTCACCATGACCTGGTGCAATGGCGGTCACATTGTAATTCAACAGACGTTGCAATGATTCGATATACGCTTTCATATTGCCACCCGGAGGCACGATAACCACGGTTGATCCATTCATGATGTGATCACCCGCAAACACCATCCCCTCTTCTTCCAATAGAAAGCAGAAATGATTATCCACGTGGCCCGGGGTATGTATGGCACGCACTGTCCAGTCGTTACCGGTAAAGACAGCATCCTGTGTAAGGTGAACATCGGGCTTAAAGGTCAAATCCTGATGTTGATCGTCCGCTGTCACCGCGCCAATCATGGGGACATTCAACTCACGCGCCAAATGCGCCGCCGCCGGCGAGTGATCTGGGTGCGTGTGCGTGCAAAAAATGTGGCTTATCCGACCATCACCCACACGCATGATGTGTTCAATATGCTCGTCAATCGCTGGACCGGGATCAATCACCGCGACGTTGTCTGTGCCAATAAGGTAGGTATTTGTCCCGGGACCGGTCATCACGCTGGGGTTCGGTGCAACCAAGCGCCGAATGCGTGCTGATACCTGAACTGCCTCATCATAGCCCTGCATATCAGCTCACCAGCTGCGCAATGGTAACCATAGGATCGACATCAGCGTCGTAATCAACGCCATCGACTTCAAATCCAAAGAGCTGCAAAAACTCTTGGCGATAACCCGCAAAATCAGATAACTCGTCTAGGTTGTCAGTGTTTATCTGATCCCACAGCCCAGCGACTTCTGCCTGAACCTCTGGCAGAAGCTCGAGGTCATCAACGCGACAGCGACCTTCGTCATCCAGCGACTTATCGCCGTAAAGTGCTTCGCGGAACAGGCGATCAATCTGCTCGATACAGCCTTCGTGAGTGCCTCGCGCCTTCATGACTCTAAAGAGAATAGCAAGATAGATCGGCATGGCGGGAATGGCCGCCGAAGCCTGGGTAACGACTGCTTTGAGAACGGACACGCGCGCATCGCCGCCTTTTGCCGCCAATCGGTCGCGAATAGCAACAACCCGCTTATCAAGATCTTTCTTTGCCGCACCAATGGTGCCGTGCCAGTAGATGTCCCAGGTAATTTTCTCGCCGATGTAGGTATAGGCTGTGGTCTTTGCGCCATCGGCCAAAACACCGGCGTCGTCGAGCGCTTCAATCCACATCTGCCAGTCCTCGCCCCCCATGACGGCCACCGTATTGTCGATTTCCTCTTGAGAGGCGGGCTCGAGGTGAAACTCCTGAATGGTTCCCTTGTCGGTGTTGATGCCTTTTTGGACGGCCGCTGACCCGATGGGCTTCAAGGTCGATACGTGGACATCGCCTGTAACTGGGTGCGTGCGGCGCGGTGCGGCAAGACTGTAGACAACCAGATCAATCTGTCCTAAATCCTGTTTAATCAGATCGATAACGCTATCTTTAAGGTCTGCCGAGAAGGCGTCACCATTGATGCTCCTAGCGTACAGACCGGCTTCGTCTGCATAACGATGAAACGCCGCCGAGTTGTACCACCCGGCGGTTCCCGGCTTCTTCTCGTTCCCTTCTTTCTCGAAAAACACGCCTATGGTTGATGCACCGGATCCAAAGGCCGCCGTGATGCGGGAGGCCAGTCCATAACCTGTCGATGCGCCAAGTACGAGTACCCGCTTGGGTCCACCGTTGACATCACCTTTCGATTTCACATGCTCAATCTGACGACGGACATTCTCATCGCACCCAACGGGATGGGTCGTGGTACACAGAAATCCGCGAACTTTAGGCTTGATAACCATGGACTTAACTCTCACTCGAAATATCGGTGCAGAAGTCTAGCATGTGAGCACCGTTGTGTTAGACACTGACAGCACGGTCTACGCCGTACCTATCGCAATAACATTAATAACTACCGATACACTTTTTTGGAGATCGATCATGGATACAGTAAATCCCATTTTGGGCGCCGCAGCGCTTCTTGCCCTCTGGTCTACGCTTATGACATTTATTCTCGTTGCCCGTCGCGTGGGTGCAGGCATGAAACTGTCAGAACTACCGCCCGGTATGCGAGGCGTTGATGGTGAAGCATCGATGCCGCAGGGTGCCAACTGGACCGCTCATAACTACACGCATTTGATGGAGCAGCCCACGGTGTTTTATGCAGCGGTCATCATATTGGCGATGGCAGGTGACACATCGACCTACTCGCTTTACGCCGCGTGGACCTACGCAATATCTCGGATTGTTCATAGCTTCTGGCAAATGTACGTCAATACCATCACCATGAGGTTTTTACTGTTCTTGATTGGTACTCTCGCGCTGACAGTGCTGTCGGTTCATGCCGTCATGTTTACCGTCCTCTAGGACCTCTTTAGGGACCGATATTGTGCGGTTCAGTAAAAGAAAACGCCGGCTCTATCAGGGGCCGGCATGTTTTTTCGCCATCCTACCGATGACCTTTCCTTCACCTCTAAAGATACCCTGCAATGAGCGCCACGCCTTTATTTGCAGCTATTGAGACGGGCGGTACCAAATGCCTTGTTTCGGTAGGACGAGACCCGAACAGCGCAACGCGGCACCGAATAGAAACCGCCTACCCGGACGAAACGGCGAACGCCATTGAGCTCATCATTCTCGACGAAATCGGCCGCGACACCCTCGATGCGATTGGTATCGCAAGCTTTGGCCCGCTTAACGTAGATGTCGAGAGTCCAGATTACGGGCGCATAGGACCGACACCCAAACCTCTTTGGGAAGGGTTCAATCTTAGATCGCACCTACAACAGAGATTTGACTGCCCTGTCATGTCGGAGTCAGACGTCAACGGCGCCGCGCTTGCCGAGGCGGCGTGGCAACTCGATCGTCCTATTAACCACGTAGCTTACGTGACGGTGGGGACCGGTATTGGTGTGGGCGTAGTTCAAAATCGCACCATCGCTAACGGACTTTCGCATCCAGAAATTGGCCACATTCGCGTCCAAAAACACGCAACTGACCACGCATTCCCGGGCGTCTGCCCTTTTCACGGCGACTGTCTGGAGGGACTTGCCTCTGGACCCGCGATTTATTCGCGGTGGGGAGCCTCCCTGCCGGATCTGGGCACCGAACATCCTGCTCTCGCGCTGGAAGCGTTTTATCTTGGCCAGCTCGGTGTCAACCTGATTCTTCATCATCGACCCGAGGTCATCATTGTTGGTGGTGGTGTCTCGCAGACGCCCATGCTCCTAGAGGGGATGCGCACAGAGTGCCTAGCACTCCTCGGAGACTACCTACCCGAGTCCGCTTGCGCAGATTCGATGGCCAAACTGATTACCCCCCCAAGGCTAGGTGAGGACTCCGGCATACTAGGTGCCTTTATGCTGGCCCAGCGCGCGTTCTCAAGGGCAAATAATTCGTAATAAAATTACATAAATAGGGGTTTAATTCGTTTTATATCGCCATATTTGTATTTTTATTACATAATATACCCCTCTTAATCATTAGGTTTTACAGGCCATGCACGCCGATATTTTGCGCGTCACCCGCGCGATCGAAGAGCGCAGCAAAGACTTGCGTGACGACTACTTAAATGACGTCGATGCTATGCGTTTGGGGGCCCCGGATCGCAAGCAGCTCAGTTGCGGCAATCTTGCGCACGGTATGGCCGCCTGCTCCACCGATGACAAGTCTGTAATTAAGCTCATGGACGCGGCCAACATTGGCATTGTGACGGCACATAACGACATGTTGTCAGCCCATGAGCCCTACAAAGACTATCCTGAGCGAATCAAAGCGGCGGCCCGGCGAATGGGCAGCACTGCACAGATTGCAGGTGGTGTCCCCGCCATGTGCGACGGGGTAACACAGGGACAGCCGGGCATGGAGTTAAGCCTGTTCAGTCGCGACATCATTGCCCAAGCGACTGCAGTCTCACTGTCCCACCAGATGTTCGATGCGGCACTCCTCCTAGGTGTCTGCGACAAAATCATCCCGGGGTTACTCATTGGAGCACTTCAATTTGGTCACCTTCCCGTTATGACGGTCCCGGCGGGGCCGATGACATCCGGGTTGTCCAACAAAGAGAAAGTGCGAATTCGGCAGTTATTCGCCGAAGGCAAAATTGGTCGCGATGAGTTACTGGAGGCTGAAAGCCAGTCTTACCACTCGCCAGGCACTTGCACCTTCTACGGCACAGCGAATAGCAATCAGGTCATGGTCGAGGCTATGGGCCTGCAGCTTCCCGGAAGTTCATTCGTGAATCCCGGCACGCCACTTCGTGATGCGCTGACCGACTTTGCCGCCGAGCACATCACACGAATTACCGCCCAAAGCCGAGACTATCGTCCCATGGCAGAAGTGGTTGATGCTCGCGCTCTGGTCAATGCATTAGTAGCGTTGCTCGCGTCAGGGGGTTCTACCAATCACTGCATTCACCTCATTGCGATTGCGCGTGCCGCCGGCTATCGCATGAACTGGTCTGACTTCGATGCGATTTCATCTGTCACGCCACTGATTGCCCGCGTCTATCCCAATGGATCAGCGGATGTGAATCACTTCCATGCCGCGGGTGGTACCGGAACCCTGTTCACCGCCTTGTTGGATGCAGGCCTCATGAACCCCGATGCAAAGACCTGTTTTGGCAATGGCTTTGGTGACTTCTGTCAGGAACCAATGCTCGCAGATAATGGCATTGAGTGGCGCCCAGCCGCCAAAGAGAGTCTGGATCCTGAAATTCTTACGACCCCAGCAACGCCGTTCGCCGCGAACGGTGGCGTCAAGCTACTTGAGGGCAATCTAGGCCGCAGCGTCATCAAGACATCCGCTGTTCAGAAACAGCATCACATTGTCGAAGCACCTGCTGTCGTGATTGATGATCAGGATGATCTGAAGCCTCTATTTGAGGCGGGCGAACTCGACAAAGATTGTGTGGTGGTTGTGCGTTTCCAGGGTCCAGCCGCTAATGGCATGCCTGAACTGCACAAGCTGACACCCATGCTGGGGGTTCTGCAGGATAGAGGTCACAAGGTTGCATTGGTAACCGATGGGCGAATGAGCGGCGCATCAGGTAAAGTTCCGGCAGCTATTCACTTGGTTCCTGAAGCATCGCAAGGTGGGCCGCTTGCTAAACTTGAGACAGGTGATGTGATTCGGCTGGATGCCACGACAGGTGACTTGTCGGCACAGATCGATGAATCAGTATTTAACGACAGGCCAGAAGCACAGGCACCCACTGTGCCGAGCACCGTCGGTCGCGGCTTGTTTAGCAACAACCGACTGGCCGTCAGTAGCGCCGAGGAAGGCGCGTCGTCGCTGTTTAGCTGAGGGAAGGTATGTCAGACGCGAGCATGGGAGGTAAGCCCCACTACCTAGTCGGTGATATCGGCGGCACCAACGCGCGCTTTGCCTATGTAACCCCCGAGCAAGAACGACCCCTGCCGCTTGCCAAATATCGTGTTGCCGATTTTCAGAACTTTGATGAAGTCATGGCACGCCTCATCGATGGCTGGCACGAGCTAGGACTGCCTGCTGGGGGCCCCGAAAAGACCTGTTTGGCGGTAGCCGCGCCACCACACTTGGACACCATCAGTTTTACCAACAGCCCCTGGCGTTTTGATCGAGCCTTACTGAGGCGTTACCTCAAAAACTCTTCCATCGATATCACTAACGACTTTGCGGCCGTGGCGCGCGCGCTGCCTGCACTATCGCCTGCTGATGTTGAGCAGATTGGCGTCGGTGTTGTTGAGGCGGGGCACCCAATGGTGTCCATTGGCCCGGGAACGGGGACGGGCGTTGCCTCGGTGATCTTTGACAATGCAGGGTCGCCTCTCGTCATCCAAGGCGAGGGCGGTCACGTGGACTTCGCACCCATCACCGACATGGAATTTGAAGTACTCAAGCGACTGCGTGCCCGGTTCGGACGTGTATCGATAGAACGTCTACTTTGTGGTGCAGGTATCGTGAACATCTATCAAGCACTGGCCGAAATTCGAGGTGTACAGCCTGAACTCTCAACACCGAGCGATATCGGCGCCGCAGCGCAAGAAGACGCCCCGTTAGCCTCTGAAGCAATGGCCATGTTCTTTGCGGTACTGGGCTCATCGGCTGGTAATTTGGCATTGACCACAGGCGCCATGGGTGGCGTTTTTATTGCAGGGGGCATCGCTCCGCGATACATCGACTTGCTTCGCAAGAGTGACTTTCGTGCACGCTTTTTAGCCAAAGGTCGGTTTGCCGACTACAACACAAATATTGGCACGTTCGTCATCACACATGACGACCCGGGACTGCTCGGTGCAGCCCTCTGCCTTGGAGATAAGCTGTAAATGAATTCCGTGTCTTACGCATTTTTAGACAACGCGCCCGTGATTCCCGTCATCGCAATCCAAAAATTGGAGCACGCTGTGCCTCTGGCTGAGGCGCTAGTCGCCGGTGGCATTATGAATCTTGAAGTCACGCTGCGAACTGAACACGGTCTCGCGGCGATCAGCTTGATTAGAGATCAGGTAAAAGGCGCTAATGTGGGCGTTGGTACCGTTTGTAACGCCAGTGAGTTCGACGCGGCGGTTGATGCTGGTGCCAGCTTCGTTGTGTCACCGGGTCAATCCGATGCACTGTTCGAGCGTGCACGTGTGACCAACATCCCTTTCCTGCCTGGCGCAGTGACAGCGACCGAAGTCATGGCCGCAAAAGAAGCCGGTTTTAAGGTATTGAAGTTTTTTCCAGCAAGCACCTCAGGTGGTGCTGCTGCGATTAAGGCATTTGCAGGGCCATTCGCTGATCTGCAATTTGTCCCAACTGGCGGTATCAATTTAGACAATGCCGGGAGCTACCTATCGCTATCCAATGTTCGGGCGGTGGGTGGCTCATGGTTGACGCCAGCAGACGCGATTCAAAACGGGCAATGGGCAGACATTACACAAATAGCGCGCGAAGCGTCGCAATTAGGCGCATAGCCGGGGGAGCCACTAAATGGCAGCTGTTGATTTAATTATTTTTGGTGCGTCGGGCGATCTCTCGGCGCGAAAACTGTTTCCTGCTCTGTTTCAGCTGGAGCGGCTCAATCTTCTGGATGAAGACCTTCGTATCGCAGCCGTTGCCAGGACACAGCAGTCGCTTGAAAACTTTCTACCCGTTCTCAAGGATAAAATGTCGTCCTACATGGGAGAGGATGCGCCAAGCGATGACGAGTGGGCGAGTTTCACCACTCGCTTCAGCTATATTTCCGTCAATTTTTCAGAGCCCGATCAGTACGGTGAACTGCGGGAATGGCTGAACGACGACCGTACAAGCCTCTTCTACTTCGCGACGCCGCCTTCTTTGTTCGCACCCATCTGCGAGCATCTGAGCACAACGAATTGCCTTGCGGGTGACTGCCGCATCGTCGTCGAGAAGCCGATTGGTGAAAATCTTGAATCATCAATAAAGGTCAACGAGACGCTCGCCAAGTATTTCGACGAAAAATCGATCTACAGAATCGATCATTACCTCGGTAAAGAGACGGTTCAAAATCTATTGGTGCTGCGTTTTGCTAACAGCTTCATCAACAGTCAGTGGGACAATACCTGCATTGATCACGTTCAAATCACTGTCGGTGAAATGGTGGGGATCGAGGGTCGCTGGTCCTATTACGACAAAGTAGGTCAGTTGCGCGATATGGTCCAGAACCATCTAATGCAGCTCATGTGTCTGGTCGCTATGGAGCCACCTAACTCGTTGAAAGCTGAGAGTATTCGAGACGAGAAGGTAAAAATCGTACGAGCGCTTCGCAGAATCGATTCGCAGTCCGTCAACGAAAAAGTGGTTCGCGGTCAGTACATCAATGGCTGGATTCGTGGCACAGCTGTACCCGGTTACCTCGACGAGGACGGGGCTGAAATGGACTCGAGTAATACCGAGACCTATATCGCCATTAAGGCCCACATTGATAACTGGCGCTGGTCTGGCGTTCCGTTCTATTTGCGAACCGGTAAGCGGTTGCCGGAGAAAGTCACTGAGATCGTCATTCAGTACAAAAGTCTTCCGCACAATATTTTCGGCGATGGCGCGAATATTCCAAACAAATTGGTTATCCGCTTGCAGCCCAACGAAGGTATCGAACTCAGCATGGTGTCAAAAAAGCAGAGTCTCAAGGAGCGGATGTCGCTGCAGTCGCACTTGCTGGATCTTGATTTCCGGGAAGGCAGTGATTTGGATCGCATCCCGGATGCCTATGAACGACTGTTCCTCGATGCCATACAGGGCGATCAATCCCTATTCGTGGGAAGAGAGGAAATTGAGGAAAGCTGGCGCTGGTGCGATGGGCTTATCGCTGCCTGTCAGGACCAAAACGTACCCGCCCTGCCCTACCAGGCAGGCTCCTGGGGCCCAGCCAAAGCTGAGGTGTTAATCGAGAAGGATTTCCGGAGCTGGCATGTCTAGGCAACACCGGTACAGTGGGCGCAGTGAGCTCGATGCAGCACTGAGTGACGCGATAGCAACTCAGCTAACAAAAGGTATTGCGGAACGCGGAGTCGCCAGCCTCGTTGTCTCGGGGGGAAGTACGCCACAGGGCTTATTCAAAATACTGTCATCGACTGACCTGGAGTGGGCAAAAGTCACCGTGTTGCTGGCGGATGAGCGATGGGTGCCTGAAACCCACGCGGACAGTAACTCAGCCATGGTGAAGTCCCTGTTACTACAAGATAAGGCTGCGGTGGCGAACTGGGTAGATTTCGGTGCGGGAAAGGAAGATGCTGATCTAGAGGTAGCGCGTGTCGCCGAAACCCTCTCTGCAATGGACACATTCGATGTGGTCATCTTGGGCATGGGAGCTGATTCGCACACAGCATCACTGTTTCCCTGCTCAATCGAGTTGCCCGAAGGCCTAAGTACTGACGATCCGGTGCTGATGACACAACCCGTTACGGCACCCCACCGACGTATCAGCCTCTCCAAGCGCCGCCTACTAAATACAGAACTGGGAATGATTCACCTGGTGGGAAACAGCAAGCTGGAGGTGTTTGAAAAAGCAACGGCCCATGCCGACGACGACATTCACCCCATTAGCCACTTCGCACATCACGACCAGTTCTCACTCTGGTTCGCACCCTAGAACAACTCTGGATCCGATTTCGGAGCTCTTACAACTGTCTCGATTCCATTCCGATTGCTTATGGCCCTGGCTAGGCTGTGTCGCTTGATGCCAGAGCGTTAACTCAGCCTCATGAGATGTAGGTAAAAAAAAGGGGGCACTAAGGCCCCCAAACACTCACACTCAAAAACTGTTAGGCGGCGTCACTGACGCCCACCGATGCGGCTGCCATTAAGCAACCGGTATCCAACATGCGGTTGGAAAAACCCCACTCGTTGTCGTACCACGACAGCACCTTAACCAGACGCCCGCTCACACGAGTATGATTTGCGTCGAAGTTGCTCGAATATGCGTTGTGATTGAAATCTGCGGACACCAAAGGCTGTGTATTGCACGCTAAAACACCATAAGGGTCCGCCTTGGCCGCCACTGAGAGGATCTCGTTAATCTCCTCAACCGATGTCTCGCGAGAGGCCGTAAAGGTTAAATCTACGAGCGATACATTGATGGTAGGGACTCGGACCGCCAGTCCATCCAAACGACCTTTCAATTCAGGAAGCACAAGACCAATGGCCGCTGCGGCCCCTGTCTTGGTGGGGATCATGCTGTGCGTCGCCGATCGTGCCCTGTAAAGATCCGAGTGGTAGACATCACTCAGATTCTGATCGTTCGTGTACGCGTGCACAGTCGTCATCAAACCGTTCTCTACACCCACTGTCGTGTGAAGCGGCGCGACGATTGGCGCGAGACAATTGGTTGTACACGATGCGTTTGACACGATCACTGCCTCATCCGTGAGTACATCTTGGTTTACACCGTAAACAACCGTTGCGTCAGCGTCGCCCGAAGGCGCAGAGATCAGAACCTTTCGTGCGCCCGCGCGCAAATGAGCAGAGGCCTTGTCTCTTGAGGTAAAGATGCCCGTGCACTCAAACACCACATCAACATTGAGATCACCCCATGGCAGATCTTCTGGATTTCGCTCTGCAAACACCGCAATGCGGTCGCCATCAATATTGAGTGCGCCGTCTTCTACAGAAACAGTGGCGCCGAATCGGCCATGCGTTGTATCGAATTGCAGAAGGTGCGCGTTTATTTCGGGGGTTCCCAGATCGTTAATGGCAACAACGCGAAGGCGGGAAGCGACATCCGGGCGCTCGTACAGCGCACGCAGAATATTTCTACCTATTCGACCAAAACCATTAATTGCTACGTTAATCATAACGTCCCCCTTTGATACACACAGTATGTAGTAAATTTACATATTTTCCAATTAATTTACGGATAAATAGGTAATTTTTTAGTTTTATTACAACTATAAGCAAGTAAATTATAGAATTTCGGTGCCTCTCTCCGAAAACTGAGGCATTATTCGTAATATTCTTACAAAATACGGAATACACGATGACGTCCGAGCCCAATCTTCTGGCAGTCATTCAACGACAGCTGAGCGACCTCAATAAATCGGAAGCGAAAGTGGCGAAGGCCATTTTGAATGGTCCAGAAGAAGCGACTCGCTCAAGCATTGCCTCCCTGGCCGCTACTGCCGGTGTTAGCGAGCCCAGTGTCAATCGGTTTTGTAAGCGATTTGGTGCGACGGGTTTTCCCGATTTCAAACTACAGCTTGCCACCTCACTCGCCTCCGGTGTGCGCTACGTCAGCCGTTCTGTAGAGTTCTCCGACGATATCAATACCTTCCCCACCAAATTGTTCGACAACGCCATCAATGCGCTGATGACCGCAAAGGAGGACTTACCGCTCAAAGCCATTGCCAGAGCGGTCGACCAGATTACTCAGGCAAGACGCGTTTATTTTTTTGGACTCGGCACCTCCGCGGCCGTCGCGCGCGATGCCGAGCACAAATTCTTCCGTTTTAATGTCCCGGTGTTTACCCACGAGGACCCCCTGATGCAGCGAATGCTGGCAGCATCGGCAGGCGTGGGCGATTTGTTCTTTTTCATCTCGCACACGGGGAGAACCAAAGTACTGGTTGAAGCGGCTGAGATCGCTCGCCAGACAGAGGCCACCATTGTGTCTCTAACCGCGGAAGGCTCGCCTCTCGCTGATCAAAGCCATTGCTGCATCAATGTAAAAGTAGAAGAAGACACTGAGCAATACTTGCCCATGACGTCTCGACTGGTGCAGCTGGTCATTCTGGATGTTCTAGCCGCTGGTGTGACCTTGCGCCGCGGAGAGGGCTTCACACCTCACCTCGCTCGAATCAAAGACAGCCTTAAAGACACTAGATTCCCAACGAGTTAACTGATGACACATGACCATGTACTGGACACATCACCTCTTCGACAAAATGTACGCCTACTGGGAGACTCCCTAGGCGAGATCATTCGAACAACCGTCGGAGAGGTGCTTTTTCAAAGCATAGAATCCATTCGCCAAGCGTCTAAATTGGCCACAGAAGCAGAACAAACAGCGGCTTTGTTTGAACAGCTCAAGCGACTCGATGCTGAGCAGCTATTGCTTATCTCTCGTGGCTTTGCGCAATTTTTAAACCTAGCAAATATCGCTGATCAGCACTTCACGACGACAAAGTCAGTAAGTGATCGCTTCGGCGCATATGACCGAATAGCGGGCGCAATTGATGAGTTAAGTGCGACCGCCACTAAAACCGAGTTGGCCGGTGCGATAGCCAACTTGCACATAGATCTCGTGCTCACGGCGCATCCAACCGAGATTACTCGTAGGACCCTTATACACAAGCACGGGGAAATTCATGATTGCCTGACATGGCTGGACTCGGGACAGGCGGATGAGTCGAAGGTTCAGCGTCGTCTCGCGGACCTGATCGCCCAAATCTGGCACACCGAAGAGTTTCTTGAACAGCGACCCACGCCAATTGACGAGGCGCGATGGAGTTTTGCGGTGATAGAGAACTCCTTATGGGATGCGGTCCCGGAGTTCATGCGTGACCTCGATGCAATTGCGGATAAGTTTGACTTAGACATTCCCACCAGAACCAAACCAGTGGTGCGACTCTCAAGCTGGATTGGTGGTGATCGCGACGGCAACCCGAACGTCACTGCCAAAGTGACATTCCGCGCCATGATCATCAGCCGCTGGCAAGCGGCTGATCTCATCTTACGGAATCTCGATGAAATTTATGAAGAGCTTTCCGTTACCAGGGCCACGCAAGAACTTCGTGAGTTGACAGCGGGTGCAAGAGAGCCCTACCGCGCGGTTTTAAGACCGATACGAGATGCGGTTCGCCAACAGCGAGATGGTCTAGGAGCCTACATTCAAGACAGCTCTGTAACCCCACCCCCCTATTTGTCGACCAACACAATTACCGAAGGTCTCGAGTTATGCCGTCAATCGCTGATGGCTATGGGCCTCAACGCGATTGCCGATGGAAAAATTCTGGACCTGTTAAGGCGTCTAGAGACCTTCGGCTCTCACCTTGTGACACTCGATGTTCGCCAGGAAAGCACGCGCCACAGTGACGTGATCGGTGAAATTACGGAGGCGCTGGGGTTGGGGGATTACCGGTCATGGTCGGAGCTTGAAAAACAGACGTTTCTCGAGGCCGAAGTTGCCAACGCACGCCCGCTTTTGCCTATCAACTTCACTCCATCAGAACCCTGCCTGGAGGTGCTCGACACCTTCCGAGTCATTGCTGACGCGCCGCGCGAAGCGCTGGGCTGCTACGTCATTTCAATGGCGTCTCAGCCCTCTGACGTACTGGCGGTTCAGCTTCTCCTGAAAGCAACCGGCGGACCTCTCGACCTCCCGGTTTCGCCGTTATTCGAGACGCTTGATGACCTTGATGGTGCGCCCGCCACGATCGATGCCTTACTCAACAATGCATCGTTCAAGGAGAGAGCTAACAGCTCGATGGTTGTCATGATCGGCTACTCGGACAGTGCAAAAGATGCAGGTATGCTCTCTGCCGGCTGGGCACAATATCGAGCACAAGAGGCGTTGCTCAAAATTTGCAGCGCCCACGCAGTGAAGCTTCAGTTGTTTCATGGCCGAGGCGGCACCATTGGCCGTGGTGGAGCACCCGCCCACCAAGCATTGCTCTCGCAGCCACCCGGCTCATTAGAACAAGGTCTTAGGGTGACCGAGCAAGGCGAAATGATTCGGGTAAAACTGGGTCTCAAGCCCTTAGCCGTAAATACCCTCGGGCAGTACACCAGTGCGATTCTCAGAGGCAATCTCACACCACCGCCGGTGCCAAAAACGGCATGGCGTGAGCTCATGACAGAGCTCGCAGATAATGCTTGCGCTGACTACCGAAGTTGGGTTCGAGGCAATCCCCATTTTGTTGAGTACTTTCGACAGGCAACACCCGAGCCCGAGCTTGCAAGTCTCCCGCTGGGTTCGCGCCCCGCGAGACGCCGAACGGGCGGCGGCATAGAAACGCTGCGCGCTATCCCATGGATTTTCGCCTGGTCGCAAAACCGACTGGTGCTCCCAGCGTGGCTGGGCGCCGGCTCAGCTCTTGAGAAAGCGACCGCCTCGGGTCATATGCCCATGCTCAAGGAAATGCGTGACGAGTGGCCCTTTTTCGCCTCGAGGCTTTCGATGCTCGACATGGTCTATGCCAAGTCAAACAGCATCATCAACGTGCTTTACGACGACACACTGGTCGATCCCGCATTGAGAGGACTCGGTCGGGACTTACGTGGACAGCTCGCCAGCGACATCAGCTCTGTCCAGCGTATTCTAGAGGTGGATACACTCATGGCAGGCGACCCGTGGGGTCTTGAGTCGATTGGATTGAGAAACGTCTACACCGCGCCCCTGAATCTCGTGCAGATTGAGTTACTGCGCCGGATCCGTGAGAACGAGGACGCATCCGTGCAGCGTGCATTGATGGTATCAATCGCCGGTGTCGCAGCCGGTATGCGCAACACTGGATAGAAAAGCGACCAGAAAGGCCGCTTAATTCATCGCTAGCTGTCTAATGTCGCTCAGTAGCGCAACAAGATAAGTCAAAAAGCGACCGGCATCGCCACCATTTACAACACGGTGGTCGTACGAGAGTGACACGGGCAGCATGATACGAGGCTGAAATTCCGAGCCATTCCACATGGGCTGGGTGGAGGCCTTGCTAACACCCAGAATACCCACCTCCGGGGTGTTCACAATCGGCGTAAATCCGCGACCTCCAATGTTGCCTAGGCTGCTGATAGTAAAGACCGCCCCTTGCATCTCGTCAGGCTTAAGCTTCTTGTCCTTCGCCTTCGCGGCAAGCTCGCGAATCTCGTCACTCAGTGCCCAGACCGACATCTTATCAGCGTCACGGATAACCGGTACAACCAGCCCATTGGGTGTATCAACTGCCATGCCGATGTGGCAGTAGTCCTTGTACACCAGCACATCGCCCTGCTCTGCTAGTGAACTCTTCATCTTTGGATTCGCATTTAACGCAACAGCAACGGCCTTGATGATGAAGGGTACGGGCGAAAGCTTGCTGCCGCGTCGCTCCGCTTCCGCCTTCAGCGACCCGCGAAACGCCTCGAGATCGGTAATGTCAGCGTCATCAAACTGAGTTACGTGAGGCACATTGAGCCACGACTTGGACATATTAGACGCAGTGACTTTATCGATACGAGATCGCTGCTCGTGATGAACAGGGCCAAACTTTGAAAAATCAATGTCAGCCACATCTGGTATACCGCTGCCCACAGAGACAGCATGAGTCGCAGGATCAGCCAAACGCTGCGACACGTAGGCCTGTAAATCTTCTTTAACGATCCGTCCTTTAGGACCCGACCCTTTTACCGCCGTGAGGTCGACACCAAGCTCACGCGCCAACTTCCGTACGGCAGGTCCCACATATAAATCTGACGCGTCATTAGCTACCGATGACGCGGGCAGGACAGACGCCGGCAATGCGCTCGCCTTGGGAGATAGATTGGCTGCCGCCACTGATGACGGCTTCGCGAGCATATCAGTGGTATCAACAGCTGGCGTAGCCGCTCCTGTGACAGCCGGGGCAGTCGATGAAACATCTTTTACGCTTAGCTTTATGAGTGCTGCACCCTGAGTCACCGAGGCACCCTCAGCGATGAGAAGTTCCAAGACCTCTCCTGCGGCAGGCGAAGGGACCTCCATTGAGGCTTTATCGGACTCGAGGACCACCACCGAATCACCCTCATCGATAACATCGCCGATACTGACACAGAGCTCGACAACCTCAACATCACCGTCCGTGCCAATATCCGGCACCTCGACAATCTGCTCTGAAACAGCTTCGCTTGCGCCCTCGTCAGACGCAACAGCATCAACGCCCTTTTCTGTGCGCTCATCCACGCGCTGCGAGCTCGCGACGTCTGCATCACTGGAAGTACTGTTCTCGTCATTACCGGGTGCTTCCTGATGACTTACCTCGGCGCCATCATTGTCCGCAGCCGACGTATCCAGTGTCAGAATAGCGTCGCCTTCCGATAGCTGGTCACCAACCGCCATTTTCAGCTCGACCACCACACCGGCATGCGATGCCGGAATTTCCATGGAGGCCTTATCCGATTCGAGAACAATCAAGCTCTGCTCGAGCTCGATAGCATCACCAACAGCAACCAGAAGCTCGACTACCTCGGCACCTTCAGCCCCACCGATATCGGGAACTACAATCGTTTGATGTGTCATCTGCAGCGCCTCCCTTAGACCGTTGTGGGATCTGGTTTCGCAGGATCAATGCCCAAGTCAGTCATAACTTTGGCAATATCTGCTCGTGCGACCGTACCTTCATCTGCCAAGGCAGTCATTGCTGCCAAGACAACGTAGCGACGATCAACCTCGAAGAACTCTCGCAGCTGCGCGCGCGTATCGCTTCGCCCGAAACCGTCAGTACCAAGGACTGTGAAACTCCGAGGCATAAACTCCCTAATCTGGTTGGTATGCGCGCGGATGTAGTCGGTCGCGGCGATGATAGGACCCTCCGTGGGTGCCAGGCACTGGGTCACGTAAGGCACCTCAGGTTCTGCCGCGGGGTTCATCATATTGCGGCGAGACGCCTTGTGGCCGTCCCTCGCTAGCTCGTTGACGCTCGTCATGCTCCAGATATCAGCGGCGACACCGTAATCCTTTTCCAGAATGACGGCGGCGGCTTCAACCTCTCGCATGATGGTTCCCGCGCTCATCAGTTGAACGCGCTTTTTCCCTTTTTTAGAGGACTTCTTCAGCGGATATAGCCCTCGCACAATCCCCTTTTCAACACCCTCGGGCATATCGGGATGCACATAGTTCTCGTTCATGGTCGTGATGTAATAGAAAACGTTTTCGCTATCCTCAAACATCCGTTTCATGCCAGAACTGATAATGGTGGCCAGCTCAAAACTGTAGGTTGGGTCATAGGAAATACAGTTGGGGATGGTAGTCGCCATCAAGTGACTGTGACCATCCTGATGCTGCAGACCCTCGCCATTCAATGTGGTTCGACCCGCTGTTGCACCGATAAGGAAGCCGCGCGCCTGACTGTCGCCCGCGGCCCACGCCAAGTCATGAATTCTCTGGAAACCGAACATCGAGTAGAAGATGTAAAAAGGTACCATCGGGTAATCGGATACAGAATAGGAGGTCGCTGCCGCGATCCACGCCGACATAGCACCCGCTTCGTTAATACCCTCTTCGAGAATCTGCCCTGTCTCCTCCTCTTTGTAGTAAAGAATTTGGCCCGCATCGTGTGGGGTGTACTGCTGACCCACGGAGGAGTAGATACCTAACTGGCGGAACATGCCCTCCATACCGAAGGTCCGCGCCTCATCGGGAACAATCGGTACAACACGCTCTCCAATTTGCTTGTCCTTTACCAACGAGGACAACACGCGCACGAAGGCCATCGTTGTCGAGATCTCGCGCTTACCGCTGCCTTTAAGCTGACTTGCATAGGCGGACTGGGCGGGCGCTGGCAGGCTGTAGGAATTAGCGCGTCGTGCGGGGATACTGCCACCCAACTCTGCTCGACGCTCTCTGAGGTAGCGCATTTCCGGACTGTCTTCAGGAGGACGATAGAACGGAACGTCTTTCAGATCCTTGTCGCTAATCGGCACCCCGAAACGATCTCTGAACGCTTTCAAACTCTTGAGGTCGAGTTTCTTGAGCGAGTGTGTCTCATTGCTCGCCTCACCCGCCTCACTTGTGCCGTAACCTTTAACCGTCATGGCGAGAATGACCGTGGGACGCTCCGTCTCTTCACAGGCCGCTGCATAGGCTGCGTATACCTTGTAGGGATCGTGGCCGCCTCGGTTGAGGTACATAATGTCGTCGTCCGAGAGATCTTTTACTAAATCGAGGGTTTCAGGGTATTTGCCGAAGAAATGCTCTCGCGTATAAGCGCCGCCGTTAAACTTACAGTTTTGCAGCTCGCCATCGCAGACTTCGTCCATTCGTTTGAGTAGCAGGCCCGACTTATCACGCTCCAGCAAGGGATCCCACCGACGACCCCAAACCACTTTAATGACATTCCACCCAGCGCCGCGGAACACGCCCTCGAGCTCCTGGATGATTTTGCCATTCCCTCGAACGGGGCCATCGAGTCGCTGTAGATTGCAGTTGACGACAAAGTGCAGATTCCCAAGGCCTTCACGCCCCGCCAGACCAATCGCACCCAATGATTCAGGCTCATCGCATTCACCATCACCAAGAAAACACCAGATCTTTCTGTCTCGGTGATCAACCAGACCGCGCTTTTGCTGATACTTCATCACGTGTGCTTGGTAGATGGCCTGTAGAGGCCCTAACCCCATGGAAACCGTAGGGAACTGCCAATAGTTGGGCATCAGCCAGGGGTGGGGATAGGAAGACAGACCTTTACCTGACACCTCACGCCGAAAGTTTTCGAGTTGGCTTTCGTCAAAAATCCCTTCCAAGTAAGACCGGGCATACATACCGGGTGCGCTGTGACCCTGGTAGAAGATGAGATCTCCAGGATGCCCGTTACCCGTGCCTCTGAAGAAATAATTCATGCCGACGTCATACAAGGTTGCACTCGAACTGAAGCTTGAGATGTGCCCGCCCAAGCCATCTTCATTGTCGTTAGCGCGCATCACCATCGCCATCGCGTTCCAGCGAATCAATGAACGGATACGCCGCTCCATAAACAGGTCACCCGGCATGACACGCTCGTCTTCCGGATTAATCGTGTTCTTAAAGGGTGTCGTTATTGCCGCGGGTAGCGTTACCCCTTGCTCCCGCGCGTGATCCGTTAGCCGTTGAATCAACTCGCTGGAGACGTTGTTGCCATTGAAACGGTTGACTGCATCGAACGAGTCCAACCACTCTTTTGCTTCGATAGGATCCAGGTTTGAATTCATACTTACCCCTGATAAGTTCTAAATTAGAACTAAAAAACTGCATTTAATTGCATTATTGTGTGTGCAAGGGTAACTAATTTGCGCACTAAATTCTACAAAGTTCTAAAATAGAACTTTGTAGAATTATTTCGGGGATGTTTCTGCGTGTAGGCCTAGAGAGCTTGCTTAGGCATGTCTTTATGGAATTGATCTACATCGTCAATAACGACGCCACCATCCAGAGAGCCAAACGCTTCATCTGCGTAGCGCTGACCTTTTAGCTGGATGACGATCCGAGACCGCGCATCGCCAAAGACTGTTGCATCGTAAAACGCCTGAACATCGGCCAGTGTCGCCGACTCTACCGCCTCAATTAGCTTCTCACGCGTGTCGTACTCGTAGTTTTCGATGGACCAATCGGATGCAAAAGGACCCGCCTCCGCCGAGAGGTTTTTAGGCGGTTCCGTGAGTGCGGTTAGCACCCCAGCCTTGAACTTTGCAAACGACTCCTCAGTGAGTGCCGCCAACTCTTCCCGGTACTCCTGAGTATAGGCGTTGAACCGGTCAAGCATATCCTGCGGCCCTTTAACGGGCGTTTGTATGTAGAGAATCACCATGGGGTGCTGATACAGATCGAGCGATCCTCCCCCCGCCGCGTAGCCAAGCTGCTCCTCTGTTCTGAGTGTCTCGAAAGCACGGACACGCAGGTGTCGCGCGAGAATTCGGGCTAAGGCCTGATTCTTTATCGACGCCTCAGGCGCGGCAAAGCCGTATAGCATTCCAAGGTCTTCTACCGGCACCTCTCTATTGAGCATCAACGTTGCACCGGGCTCGGGATCGTAAATGCCAGCGCGTGCGTAGCCCGCAGAGCGGCTGGGAGTTACGAAGTCTTCCACCTGAGCATACGCCGACCGCACGTCAGCCTCGTCATAGTTGCCAAAGAAGAAAGCTCGCAGGTGACTGGTAGTAAGCACCTCCTCTACGAATTGAGTAAACCCATCCAGGCTCGCCTTTGACGCCGCGAGTGCCAGAGAAACATCTGAATAACGGCCCTCTCGTGTCAGCATACCTAACAAAGGCGTAAATTGAGTGTAGGGGAAGGCGCGTTTTGAGTTTTCAATTCGGCGCAAGTAGCGCTCTACCGCCTGACCAAACTCGAGCTCGCTTGGATTCACCCGTAAACCTTCTACGGCACGAGCCAATAGTTCTGGCTGCTTGTCCGTGAAGCCTGACATCGTTAGCGAGATGCCGTTAGATGCGCTCATGGACAAGCTCATGCCCGCAATCGACGCTTCGGTCGAAAGTCGCGTCTGCTTCAGATCATAGAGCGACTCCCAGAGCGACAGGTAAACGACGTTCTCAACGCTGTTTAGTGCTCTGTCAGTACTCAGCTGTAGCCGCGTGAATCCTTTCGGTAGCCCATCAAAATTGTCGCTACCCTTTAACCAGAAGGTGACATTATCCGCCACAGCAATCGGCGTGACATCGGGCGGCGTCTGCCTGATGTCGAAGGCGGAAGGCAGCAAACCATTTTCACTCGGCAGCGCCAATCCAAGACGATTCACCAGCGCCAGAGCACTCTCTACATCTCGGGGCTCGAGGTCCTCTATGGCGTGCGGTCCAACATAAAACTCCAACTCACTATTGGTCTCTTCCTCTTGCGAGATGTACCAGACATTCAGCCGTTCAGGAACCAGCTGCGCCAACAGCGAATCGACAGCCTCCTGATTAAAGCCATCAAACCGGTAAGGAGCGTCGATGACGTGCTCAATCGGATAATCCTGCATGGCCGCCGCCAAACTCGCGGCATAAGAGAAGTCATCGACCTTCTCAAGGAAAGTAAACCGATTATTGAGAGACTGCCGATACTCCTCGGCGTATCGGTCGTCGACACCTTCGCGACGAAGCAACTCAATGTAGCCCGAGAGCACATCAAAGATTTCATCGCGTCGTTTCATGCCCTGAGGGGTGAGCTGAACACTGATTTCAAATGTTCCGTAATTGCCATAGAGCGACTCGTAACTCGACGTCATCAACTCGCTGATAAGTCCAAGTGACTTTAGTTTATCGGCGGGCGTGCCAGGCATTTCCGAACCGATGACATAACCAAGGTAATCGCCGGGCTTGCTGCGCCACTCGGCGGCGTTGTTATCGATAATGTAGCTAAGACGCATTTCACGCAGATCGCGCTGTGGCTTGAACCGAATCAACTTACCTGCAACCTCATCGAAATTAACTTCGGTCGTCACCACAGGCTTATCGACTTCCTTGTTAGGAATAAGCGAAAAGTATTGCTGGGCCAAGCTCTCCATTTCGGCGACAGGAAGGGGGCTTATCAGCACCAGCGCCATTAAATTCGCCGAATAATACTGTTCGAAAAACTCGATGGTGGCGGGATGTAATTCGCCCGTCTCTTTATCAGCAAGGGTATCGAGATTACCAATGGTAAAGCGGTTAGCCGGATGCTCACCCAGCAGTGCGCGCTGCAGACGATAAATCGATCGCCCCTCCGACTCTCGACGCATCGACCATTCTGCATTAACGGCATTCTTTTCCTTCTGGATGTAGCCGGGATCGAGTATGGGGGCAGAAAAGAACTCCGATAGCCGATGCAGCGCCTCAGGAAAGCCAGTGTTCTCTATTGTGATCATGTAGTTAGTGATTTCGCTTGACGTATAGGCGTTTGAACTACCGCCATTTTCAGCAGCGAAATTCATATACCCATCGGGCTCCGGAAAAGACTTAGAGCCCATGAACAACATGTGCTCCAAATAATGAGCCATTCCCTGAAAGTCCAGCGGATCCGAGAAAGCACCGACGCCAACACTCAAAGCAGCAGCTGATTTCTCCGTGGTGGCATCCGAGACCATAAGAACCTGCAGACCATTGTCCAGCGTTACAGCAGCGTACTCGCGCTCATCATTCGGACTCTTATTAACGACCACCGGGGCGGCCGGCTCAGCGGTATCCCCTCCACACGCCACCAATAAAGATGCCAATATTGCCGTTACCGTTAGGCGCGTGATTCGCCAGATTTGCATAGTTACTCCTTTAAGCGCAGTCGTGCGCTATACCTCGGTCCGCGGCCAAGAAACCAACAACACATTGCACAGCGTGGCCAGCGGAATCGCAAAAAAGACACCCCAGACACCCCACAAGCCGCCGAATATCAGCACGGCGATGATAATCGCCACGGGATGCAAGTTTACTGCCTCTGAAAACAGAAGTGGCACAAGTACGTTTCCATCAAGTACCTGAATAAAGAAGTAGAGCGCCACAATCCAATAAAAATCACCACTCAACCCGAACTGGAAAAATGCCACTAACACGACGGGAATCGTCACCAAGAAAGCACCAATGTAAGGCACGATCACGCTCAGCCCAACGAGCAGCGCAAGCAAGGCCGTGTAATTCAAACCAAAACTGATAAAGGTGATGTAGCTGGCAGCCCCAATGATGGTGATCTCGATGCCCTTGCCCCGAACGTAATTCGCAATCTGTCTATTCATGTCGCGACCGATTTGATCGAGTGCGGGACGCTCCTTCGGTAAAAAGCTGAGCACCCATTCGATGAGTTCATCGCGATCTTTTAAAAAGAAAAACACCATCAGCGGAATCAGCACCAGGTAAATGGCAAAGGTAAGCACACCGGGTATCGAGGAGAGTCCAAATCCCACAATAGCCTGACCCAGCGAGGCCGCTTGCCCCTGCATTGAAGTCAGCATCTCTGTAATTGGCGCCTGCTCAATCACTATGGGGTACTGGGCAATAAGTTCCTCTATCTGTTTCTGCACCGCCGCCATCATTGCCGGGGCTTCACGAACAAGGCTTTCCAGCTGCCGCCACACCAAGGGCGCGATGCCCAACGTAAAGCCAAGAAAAACACCGACAAACACGAGTGATGACCCCGCCAGAGCAAGGCCTTGATTTACGCCCCACTTCCCAAACTGGTCAGCAACACCTTGCATCAGATAGGCGAAGATTAAGGCGATAAACACGGGGGTGAGCACCTCTCCCATGACGCCAAGCAACACGGCGCTTCCGATTAAAAGAGCCACCAGAGTGACCGACTCTTCCCGGCCTAAGTGCCGTCTGTACCATTTTTTCAATGTATCGATCATTTTTTTACCCCCGTTGGCAACGGCTGCTGCATAAGTCTTCGCTCATTCAGCGGTGCTCAGTGTGAGCTTGATTGCCGTCAGCTCATTGCGCGTCTCCCAACTCACACTGTGACCTTCGAGACGTGCAAAGGTTTCAAAATCTTTGGGGGCACTTGGATCTGTTACT
>Ga0255783_10000182_pt1 | contig 73972 bp, 46 predicted proteins | sample 011ome_22_FD_179981 | JGI IMG/M metagenome (GOLD analysis project Ga0255783, IMG submission 179981) | Coastal salt marsh microbial communities from the Groves Creek Marsh, Skidaway Island, Georgia - 011507BT metaG (version 2) | ecosystem: Environmental > Aquatic > Marine > Intertidal zone >... | reverse complement strand
AACGTTTCCCGGGTAATCGATCCAAAAAGATATCCAAAAATGTAATCATCATCACGGAGCGCGACTTTCCAAAGGAAGAAGGAAGCTTTGGAGAGGGAAGAAGGGAGCTTTAGAGACGAAACAAAACGTTTTCGACGAAAGAGGTAAAAAAAGAGAGTTTAAAAGAGAGAGAGAATTTAAAGCGCACCTCGACGACGACGGTGGATTGGATGGATTGCATTAGTGTATCGAGGGAAAGAGACTGACGCGAAAACGCTCTTCGTTGCGGTTGAAAAAGTGAAGGAACGCGAGCGTTGACACGTCACGAAAAAAAAAGAGAAAGAAAAGCGCACGAAAAAGACGAGAGAGAATGAACACAACCCAACTGGTGTTGTTGTTCTTTTTTCGTTTTTTCATCCTTTGAGAGCTCTCTCTGGTGGTTTGACGAGGTAACGCTCTCTCGAGGATGAGGATATGAGAGACATTTGACTTCATACTAACGCGAGCGTTTTTCCTTACAAACAACAACGAGTTAACGAGAACACAACCTCGAAAAGAAGCTTTCAAAGAGTATGTTTCTCTCATCCGCCACCAAAGCGTGTTCTTCTTCTTCGGTGGGGAAAACAACAACAACAGCAGCAGTTGCAAAAACGAAGACTTTGCCCCCGCGAGGATGCCGCGACGAGCGAAGAGCTTCTCTGAAGAAGAAGAAGAAGAAGAAGAACGCGTCGGAATCGTTGTTGGTTTTGAGCAGAGGAGGACGACGGGGAAGATTCTTGACGAGGAATGAAGCGATAGCGGACCGGTTGACAGAGAGCGGAGAAGACAACGAGCAGCGCGAGAGAAGAGGAAAGAAGAAGGAAGAAACGCTGACGTTACAAACCAACAACAATTCGTCGTCGAAACTGGCGGCGTTGGCGACGTTACTGGAACGCGCGGTCGTGCGAGACTTGGCGGACGAGTTAGCCAACGAAGACGCTACGTGTTCGGTGGAGTACGACCAAGAAGTCTTCGAAGAGTGCACGAATAAAGTCACCGAACAATTAGCCGAAGTGGTGGTTTTGTGCAACAGCGCGGATATGGCGAGCAAGTACAGCTCGAATTTACGGAATAAAGAGCTTTCCAGGTTGAGAGGGTCTTTGTGGAATTTACGCGTGTTGTTGGAGTCGTATTGCGCGACGAAAGGCGGGTGTTCGCTGAACGTGAGACATCGATTCGAGACGTTGCGTTCGGCGGCGATGGAAGTGTTACCGGCGTCGAAGCGGTTGAAAAAAGGGCCCGAGGCGACCGCGATTCCGAATTTACAGGCGGTCATGGAACCGAGAGTGAAGTCATTCGAGGAAGTCATGGGTACCGCGGCGAGTAGCAGCGGCGGCGAGGAAGACGTGGACAATAAGATCTCTCAAAGAGAGATTGCGTTTTACAGAGGCGGACAACCTTCGGTGGAAGGCCGGTCGTGGCTCTCCAAAAACGGGTTTACTCGAGTGGTTGATTTACGAGGCGAAGATCGCGACAATCAGTGGGTGAAACCGTTTGGTGGAGGCGACGGGCAAGGCACGTTTAACCAGAACAAGAAATTCGACACGACGAATATTCCTATAACAGATATGGGCGTTCCTACGAAAGAACAAGTCGAGGAGTTTATCGACATCGCGAACGACGTGTTGGAGAAGAACAAGACGAAGAAAGCTGGAGAGTCGAAGGAGAAGATGTTGTTGCACTGTAAAGCCGGAATTGGACGAACCGGGTGTTTAGTCGCGTGCTGGAGAATTTCGAGAGGCGTGGACGTGGAAGAGGCGTTGGCGATGGAGGCTGGTTTGGTGTGCGATTTCGGATGCATCGCGCAAGAACAATTCGTGAGAGATTACGCCGCAGATTTGAAACACGAAACGGAAGTGAAGAAGTTTGAGCAAGCCGTGGAAAAATCGAAATTTGAAACCGATGCGAAGTATCGAACGTCGTACGATCCCGTCAACGAGTACGGGAGCATGGGAGACGTCACGGATGTCTCTGCCATGGGATCAAACATGATGGGCAACGTTTCCGCGTCGGGTGAATTTTCCAGTTTGGACCAAGCGCCGGACATGTATTTAATCCGAACCGATGGGTTTTCGTGCACGAGAGAACTCGTGGAAAACAGAGAGTTGAAGATTTCGCACCCGTCTACGCAGCAAATGATTTTGGTTTGGAGAGAACCGCCGAAAACAATCTTCTTGTTGAAAAAAATTGGCAACGCGCTTTTACCTCAGTTGGTCGAAGTCGCACACGCGTTGATGACGATGGGAATGCATGTCATTTTAGATACCGACGTGAAGAGAGAATTGGAAGATGAAACGATCAAATTGGAAACCGTGGACGAACAAAACCGAACGGAAGTGCGAACGAAAGCTTTGTGGGTGGAAAAAGATTCGAAAGGAAAAATCCCGAAAGAAGATTGGGGCACGATTGACGTGTGCGTCTGTTTAGGCGGCGACGGGGTTATTTTACACGCGAGTAAAATGTTCCAAGGTCCGACGCCGCCGGTTTTAGGATTCCATTTAGGTTCCTTGGGTTTCCTGACGAACCATCCAGGAAACGATATGGCGCCGAGTTTACTCATGGCGCTCGGTCGCGGGCCGCCAATCGCGAACATCTCTGGCGGCGTCCCGATCACTCTGCGCATGCGTTTACTTTGCGAAGTGTTTAAATTCGCGGACAAAGTTGAAAACGGTGGCAACGGCGAACCGTCTTTCACGTATACTATCCTCAACGAAGTCCTCGTGGACCGAGGCCCTTCCCCGTTTCTCTCCAAAATCGAAGCGTACGATCGCGGGCAACTCATCACCTCCATCCAAGCCGACGGCGTCATGCTCGCCACGGCCACTGGATCCACCGCCTACTCCGTCTCCGCCGGTGGTTCCATGGTTCACCCGAACGTTCAGGCTATTTTGATGACTCCAATTTGCCCACACACCCTCTCCTTCCGCCCCGTCATCTTCCCCGACTCGGTCGAAGTCGAACTTCGCGTCTCGGAAAACGCTCGCAACAGCGCCTGGGTCTCCTTCGACGGTCGCGAACGGTGCGAACTCTGCCGAGGCGACTCCGTCTTTGTCAAAATGAGCGAATACCCAGTCCCTACGATTAACTTTGAAAACCAAACCGGTGATTTCATCTCCAGTTTACGAAGATGTTTGAAATGGAACGAACGCGAAGAGCAACAAGTCTTCGACGCGTCGCAAGTCGCCGCTTTGAGGATGATGAACGAAAACGCGGCAAAATCGGAAGCGTCCGACGAGTGGAGCTCCAGATGATAAAGTCATCGGATACCTCCTCCTCCTTTAGATTGGACATTAACAAACACTACTGTTGTACATCAGAACACCAACTTTCTTGCCGCACGCGTACACACAAAAGAGAAAAAATGTCTGCGCTTTCCTTACTTTTTGTCTTCCTTTCTCTCTCTTTGCGAAACAACACCATCATGTCCGACGACGACGACGCGAAGAAAAAGGTCAAGACAGCGAAGAAGAAGAAGGAGAAGGAGACGAAAAGAACTTTCGCGAATAAGATTTTCGATCGTTTTGCCGCGTTGCCGCGAGAGTATAAGTGTGCCTTTTTTCTCGTCCTCCTCGCGGTGGTCGTTTTCCCTTTAACGACCTTAAAAGAGCGCTTTGATGAGAAGGAAAAAAAGTGTCCATTTGGCTTCCAATCGAGATCAAATGTGAACTTAGAGTCTGATTTACCTTCCTGGCATCCAAAGCTGGTGTCTTACGACGTCGAAGGCGTAAACAACCTCGAGGTTGGTCCTCCGATGTTGAAGAAAAACGAGATTGCAAAATTCGACGACATAATAGTTTACAGAGGGCATTTTTACGTGAAAGGCAAACTGGAGCAAAAAAAGACGCAATCGACACAACTGGTCGAGGACGAGAACGAGCTCCCGTGGGACCGAGAGGAGAGGAAAGCGAACGAGATGCTCGAAAAGGAAAAGAGCAAAAAGGAGAAAAAAAAGAAAGACGTGGGAGAACGCATCGCGGATAGGTTCTTTCCGCTCGGAGGGACTTCGAATTCGTACGCGAAAGCGGTCGCGATGAATAACCGAACGAAACGAATCATGAGCGTCGCGAGCACGGAGGAGAAAGCAAAGAAGATGATTGAAACCTTTAGGAGCGTAGGAGTGACAGTAACTGAAGTCGTAGTGACGGAGAATGGAGACGAGAGTAAGTTGATTGTGCCTGGATTTCACGATTCGCACACACACGTTTTATCGTTGGCTTTGAAGAGAGAGTTCGAGGTGGATTTGTCCGACGTCGAAACGAAGAAAGAGTTCGTGACGAGGTTGAAAATGAAGGAAAGGAGTTGGGCGCCTTTTCCACAGTTCAGCGAAGAGTGGATTGTTGCCAGTGGCTACGACGATGGTAAGATACTCAGAGAGGACGGAAGGCTGGATTTACCGTATAAAGGGTGGATCGACGACATCTCCAATCCCGTAATCGCGTTTCGCGCGGATATGCACACGGCGATTGTCAATCAAGCCGGGTTTCGAAAAGCTAACGTGCGATGGGCGGACGTGAAGAAAAACACGACCCACGAGTATTACAGGCGGTTTCGCGATTACATCGATTTCGATACGGGTGAAGTCAAAGATGACGCCATGCAGTTGTTTCAAAAAGTCCTACCGAAAAGAACGAAGAAAGAACGGAAGAACGCTTTGAAACGAGCGCTCGCGCCGCTTTCAAAGTTAGGGATAACGAGAGTGAGCGATTTTGGCGCCATCGATGCGTTACAGGCGTATGATTTTGAACTTTCCAGAAGCGACTATATGATTTTGAGGGAGTTAGATAACGAAATGCGGCCTCACGGTCTTCCTTTGAGAGTGAATTGTTACTTGCCGTTTGACGACTGGCAGTTTGCCGCGTTGGAGCAAGAAAGAGGGAACGGAGCGTTTTTTCATTACACCGGATACAAAGGGAACGAATTGCGGCAAAAAGAATTGAACTTGGATCAGACGATACGGTCAAACGTGCGCATCGCCGGCGTGAAGTTATTTCTAGACGGAAGTCTCGGCGCAAATACGGCAAAATTTCACGAGCCGTATAACAGTGGTTTCACGAAAACCAGTCACACGGCGACGGGAATGTTTGTCCGAGACGTCCAACACGCGAAACAAATAGCGATCCTAGCGGATAAAGCGGAATTGCAAATTGCTGTGCATGCCATTGGCGACGCCGCCGTGGACGCGGCTTTAGATATGCTCGAAACGATTGAGAAAACGAACGGAAAAAGGGATCGACGGTTTCGAATCGAACATATTCAACACTTGAGCGGCGACGGAAGCATCGAAAATTTAAACTTGAAAACAGAAACCGTCGAGGCGCGCATTAAGCGATTAAAACCGATCGCCTCGGTGCAGCCATTGCATTTAGCATTAGACTCGGAAAGAGCACTCGTGGAGAAACTTGGACGCTCGAGAATGGAACGAACTCACATGTATAAATCGTTGAGCGAATTAACCACCATCGCGTTCGGCTCGGACGTTCCCATCGCGCCTGCGAATCCACTCGAAGCCATCTTACAAGCCTCCACAAAACGAACGTTGAACAAAGAAGGTCAGTCTATGAGTGTAGAGATGGCGTTAGAAGCGCAAACGATTGGTGGCGCGCGAGCGTCGTTCAACGAAGACGCTTTCGGTGGTTTCTTCAACGGCGCCCTGATGGATTTTGTCGTATTGAAGAAGAAGAGTAGCGCAACTAGCAATAGTAAAGAAAAAGAAGAATCAAAAGAAGAAGAACGAGGGGAGGAGGAGATCATCGACGATCGCTCCATCGTTTATGAAACCTGGGTTGGCGGACGCAAAGTGTATTCAACCGCGTAAAATTTTCCATTGTATGTACCTCCTCATCTTCACAAAAAAGCACTCCTTGCTTACAACTCTTATTTATTGACGCGCGTCGAAATGACCGATCCTGGACCGGTCGCGTCTTCTAAAATGGAATCCAACTCCAAACGAATGGCTTCTGTTTTAGTCGCCCTGTGTCTCGGTTTCTTCGCGATATTGTTGACCTTTGATGGCTCGTCCAGTTTGGGGAAAACCGAATTGGATTCAACAACAGGTGGGAACTTTTTGGACGCGTTAAAGTTGTTCGGCGGATCCTCCTCGAAGAGAAGGAACCAGAATCACAAGAGCATGTCCGAGGAAGAAAAAGAACGATTCATGCAACACGTGGATTTTGAGATTCCGAAAGCTTCCTCCAGCGGCGAGTACGACGAAACCGATGACGACGAGTACGACGACGATGGAGGAGGAGGAGGAGGAGGAGGAGGCGGTAAAACTATTATAGGTAAAGTGTCAAAGAAATCGAGGCAGTATAAGAAGAAAAGGAAGCAAGAGTTGATGCTGCGAAAGAAAGAGCAGGATTTGCGGCAGCAAGCGATCAGCTCGAACCCGGACGACGTGGTGCACGGATGGATACGCGCAATGTTCAACCAGATGGATACGAACGGCGACGGGAAGATATCGCTGAACGAGATGAAGGCGTACGCGGAGAAGATGAATTTAGATAGAGGGTATGTGAAGGATTTTAGCGAGTATGTCCACATAAAAGCAGGGGAGCCGGAGAACCACGATCATCCCGCGGTGGATTTTGATCACTTTTTGGCGGCTTTGCAACAGAGAGACGCGACGGTGATGCGAGCGTGTGCCATGGGAGGATATGGCGGTAGAAGTATCTTTGATGAAGTGGCGGAGAGAAGCGTTTGGTTGTTAGGGTTGTTAGTTCTTCAGTCGCTCTCGGGGGTTGTGTTGCAGCGATACGAGCAGTTATTAGCTGAGCACGTCGTTATAGCGGTATTTTTGACCATGTTAGTTGGCGCCGGAGGTAACGCCGGTAACCAAAGCGCTATTAAGATTATAGAAAAGATTGTTCTAGGAGAAATCACCGTTTCGATCGGATCCTTCTTGAGCGAAATGCACAGAGAAGTAATCGTCGGTATGTTCTTGTGCGTGTTCGTAGCGATCGGAGGTTTTGTGAGAGCGTATATTACGCACGGAAGAGCGCGGGGTGGTTTCTTGAACGTGCTGGCGCTGACGTGCTGTTTAGCGGTGATTGTGTTTTCATCAACACTCATAGGGGTGATGTTGCCGTTTTTGTTGGCAAAGATTGGTGCAGATCCCGCGCATGCAGGTACGGTGGTGCAAGTAGTCATGGACATTACCGGGGTTATTGTCACCGTGACGATATGTTCGATGATGTTACCGTCGGTGTCCAAGAAGACCAGAACGCCGGCGTTCGCGGCAGTCTTGGAGAGGGCTTTTCTGGCGTACTTTCCGGAAAGTGAGAGCGGTGGTGCTCCAAAGGAACACAGATCGGACGCGGATTTAGTATTGACGTCTGAAAAGGGTAGCGTGTAATGTATACATACTTATCTAAAAACTACAACTAAAAACTACAACGAACGTATATCTGCGCAAATATTATCTGCGAATCAAATCAACTCCATCGTCTTTTCTCGGCTTCTTCGTCGACTGGAACGTACCAATCCGGTCGTTCGACGTGCGAGGATAACCGGTAATCTAAGAACAATTCCTCGTTCGCTTCGATGTCCCTCGTTGCGACTAATGCAATTGTTGGCGCGGCTTTCATGACGATATCAACCATTTGCGCTTCGTTCAAATCTTTCGCTTTCTCGTTCGGGTCCTCGAATACCGAACCGGCGGCGAACGATGACACCATCTTGAGGAAGCTTGCATTCCGTGCACTTTTTGCGGGGTCAAACCTTTCGTAATCGCGTATATCGTTGCTTAAGTACACGTTCGGTATTGCCGCGCGTACAAAGTGTTTCATTCTTTCCAGTTTCTGAGAGTCTTCTGTGTCCATATTCATCATCCGTAACGCTTCTTTTGCGCCTTCCTCCACGTCATAATCGTGCATACATATCATCACATTCGGCGTTTTACCTTGAGGAGGATGGTTTGCTTTGTGCGCGAGGGCTATGGGATGCTTCCCCGCTTGTACTAAAAGGTCCGTTGAAACGTCTAGGCACGCCCTTTTTATCTTCGCGTGTAACTCTGGTCTGGAGAGCTTCTCCAGCCACGGCGGAAGCTTCTCCACCCACTCTTTCTTCAAAGCGCCGACAATTTTTTCCTTTTCCAAGTCTTCTCGAAGAGGAAAACCGGGCCAACTACTACTACCCGAACTATTAATGCTACTCTCACTATCGCTACTACCTTCAACAACTCCACTCGAACTCCTCTCGCTGCTACTCCGCCTCCGTTCTTCCTCCCACGGCTTTGCGTCCACGACGGTATCGTCGTACCGCGCGACCAAAAAAGCGTTCTCTTTCGCCACGTTCGGAAAGCCTTTGAGAAACCTCAAAGCTTCTTTCGCGTATACTATCCCCGGATACAACGACACCACCGTCCCTACCGAAGCTGGTCCATTTAAAAACACCCCCTCTTCGTTTTCCACGCCGTCGGACGGTTTTACCGTATTCTTATTCGTGGTATTCGTCTCTGAGATATCCCCGGTCCTCCCCATCAAATCCAAACCAATCGTCGTCAGCTGCGTCTGAACGCTCCTCCACACTCGCGCTTTCCTCTCCGCCGACGAACACTTGGTCGACGCCTCCAAAACTTCCTTCGCGACCGCTTCTCTTCTCGCCCTGCTGTCCTCCTCCTCTCCTTCGCGCTCGTTCCTCTCTCGCGTCATCATCATCGTCCGTTCCCGAAACTGCGTCAATAAGAACAACTTCTGCACGTCCGACTCTTCTTGCAAAGCGCGCCCTTGCCTTGGTTTCTTCGAAAAGGACGACGCGCTGCCTCGCGCGATTGCTCGGAGCATGATTTTCTGTCGTGATGTTGTGATGCGTCAACCGCGCGTTGCTGCGCGCGTTTTGTGCACCTTTTCAAACGAGGAATTCCTCACAAGTTTCCAATTTACTACTACGCAAAGAAAGGCTTGAAAGCGGTTCGATGATGACCCCCCGAAACCCGTCGTCCAAAACTGATGTAAAGTCGTCGTTTGAAGGCGTGAGAATAGCGAAACACGCGATGAAGAAAGCGACGAAGAAGGCGAGGTTTTTAGAGAGTGCGTTCGTTCTTTTACTCCGTTGTGGTCGTTTCTTTTCCCACGTGCTCACCTCGTAAACCGTTCCTCTTTCTCTCTCTCTTTCTCTCTCTTAAACGCGCAAACACGCACAACAGAGATACGCCGGACGCACGAATCGAGCGTCTCGAAACAGTCGAGCGTGAAATCGAAGAAAAAGAAACGGAAGAATCTTTTGTTCGGCTTGGCGGACTTCGCGAAGGATTTGAACACATCGTTGTTGGAGACGACGGCGGCTGTGTCGATGAAAGGCGGCGAAAGGTCGAAGAAGATGTCGAGGATGTTGTCGAGCGCTTTGTTAGGAGGAGGAGGGAAGAAGAAAGGGAGCAATACGAATAATAAAAAACGGGAACTGATCGCACGAGTGGAGAACGACCGGATGAAGATGGTGTTGAAGCACCCGACGTTCAAAGAGAACCCGGTGAAAGCGGTGTTGACGCACCTCGCGGCGCAGTTAGGCGAGAGCGCGGAAAACGACGAGGAGGACCGCAGTAAAGATGGAACCACCAAGAAAACCACCAAGAAAAGTACCACTACGACCACCACCAATGACAACAAGAACGTCGATATCGACGACGTAAACGACGACGTGCAAAAGAAGAAGAAAAAACGAAAGATGATGACCCCGGCGCGGTTACGTCAAACGCAAGGCAAACATCACGCCGGCGGCGGCGGCCAAGAGCGGTCCAAGAAGAGCATTCACGGCGGCGGTAAAAACTCTGGTGGCGTCGTCAAAGAGAAACTGCGAAACAAGAAGGGTGGGAAAAACAGGAAGTGACCACCCTTTCTTCTTTCCAGTCAGCGTGTGGTTGGGGTGTTGGTACTCGTCGCGAACGTAAAGCGTTTTCGGTTCTCACTTTCCACCATTTTTTCTCCCCACAAAAGCAAGAAGATATGATGACGATGACGATGCGCGCTTTCTCACCAACCGTAACGCTCACCCGTCGTAAAGATTCTCCTTCCTCCTCCTCGCGGAGCGCGAAGTGTACCACGACGACGACGACGACAAAAGCGTGTCTGACGACGACGAGGACGCACCCTTTCAGCGCACCATTAAAAGCTTCTCATCGTCGACTCCACATCCGCGCAACGAACGACGACGACGACTCCAAGAAAGCACGAAAAGAAGAAGACAAAGAAGACAATTCCCTCTCATCGCCGTGGGCGCAACCTGGATACAAAGGCGCGTGGGTCTCCCAACAAGACGACCGGACGCAAATTTTGGTCGTCGTTTCGATATGGATCGGTCTGTGTCTGTTGACGTACGTCTCGTGCGCGAAAGTCGGCCCTTTCGTGGAAGAGCTTGTTCCGGACTTTGTTTTTCAGTTTTCCAAGCGCACGTGGCCTTTGCTCGGCCTGACGTACGTGCTCGCCGGAGCTGCGCACTTCGCGTTACCGGAAGGTTTTGATGCCATGGTACCGCACGAAAACGCGTTCGGAGGCCTCTGGAAACTCCCTGGTTCGAAGCGATTCCACGTCAATTGGACCGGCGCGTGCGAAATTGTAGGCGGTTTAGGCACGCTCTCGCTCGTCGTCGATCCGAACTCCTCCCTCGGGAAAGTCTCCGCGTTTGCGTTATTCGCGTTAACGTTAGCTGTAACCCCCGCGAACACGTATATGTTTACGAACAACTCCCCGGGACCGTTACCCCCGGACGCCACGGAAGAGATGATGGTGTTGACGCCGCCGCAACACTTCGCCAGAGGTTTGCTCCAAGTCTTTCTGTTGACGATGTTATGGGGCGTCGCCACGGGTTAGTTAAAAACAGCTCAGGTGCGTTGCCTTGGTGGATGCTTGTTTTTACATCGCGTCGTCGTGAGCTCTTTTTTTAGCAGTAGTAGTAATAATAGTACGCGTAGTTGAGACGTTATCGTCGTTGGACGAAGTAAAAAGCCGCGAAAGCGAGTTGAACGCCTCTCCCCCCACCTTTACAAAGAACGTGATGATTCATGTCTGTGTGCTTTTGGGCAAAACACAACAAACAAATCTTTCCCGCCAAAAAACGAAAAAAAACACCCTCTTTCTTTCCTCCTTCGCGTGCCTTCTTTTTCGTTCCCATTTCCCCCTTTTGCGCAGTTTCGCCTCAAAAACAGAAGGAAAATCGAAAAATATCTTCGTTTTGGAAACGGGAAAGAAGAAAGAATGTCGTCAAAACCAAGCGCGCGCAAACAAAACACACGCAAGAAGAAAGAAAAAAGAACTCGCGCGAATAAAAAGCACACGAACGCGTGCAAGTAAAGGTACGCGATAGATTTCGACCGTTTTTTCCCCTCGCGCTTCTTCGCGTTCGCCGTGAGAGAGCGCGCGCGCGTGCAGAGATTTCGAGCGAGCGGGCACCTTTTTCCTTTTTTTCCAAGGATTCAGAAAAAAACGAGAGAGAGTTCGTTTTGCGCATTTCCAATTCGCGTCTATTATAAAGCGAATTCATCTCGCTCCAAAGGAAGGTTCTCGCGAACGAGAACGCGTCCGCGTCCGCTTCCCTCCTCGTAAAAGAGAATCGCGCGCATCAGATCTGCGCTCAAAAAAGAGAAACTCAGAAAAGAAGAGAAACTCAAAGCGCCTGCTCGAGAGCGCGTTGAAAGAACGAAAAGCTTTCATTTCTGTCCTTCGCTTCTGAGTCAGAGAGGAGAAGCAAAAAAAAAAAAAAAAAAAAAAACGAGAAATCTCGCGGGAAAAGACACCAAAAGGGGGAAAAGCGCTCGCCTTTTGAAGCGCAAAATTTGGACCAAAAAGAAACACAAAAAATACTGACGAAATTACAATTCAAACTCATATGTCTTCATTACACGTAGGATTAAAACAACGAAAGAAGAAGGAGAAGAGAGGAGGAGTGCGAGAACGCGTTTTGAGCGAAAGAAGAAGCAGAGGAAGAAGAAGAAACACAACACAGATGACGGGAACAACACAAACGGTGGTTTCGATGCGACACTCGTCCCGTTTGGAGTGTAATACTAAAGATGGGAATAAAAAAATGCACATCCATCATCAGGGTGAGGGAAACGAAAATTCCGTGCCGCCGCGGTCCCCGGCGAGAGGGAAAAAAGAGACGCTCGCGTCGCAGAAGAGAGATTCGAGCGCGTCCGTGGAAACGGAGGAAGAGGAGGATAATTCCAGCTTTGGAGGAGGATTACGGAACGAGAACACGAACGAGAAAGGCGCAGTCGGGAGCGCGCAACAAAACCAAAGCGAAGAAAAGAAGAGCGCACAAACGCACGAAAAGGGGAACGACGACGACGAGGACGAGGACGATATCGAGACGAAACCGCTCTCGGCGTTTGAGCAAAAGTTGAAGAATAAGAAACCGATTTCGACTGATCCGAAAACGTTCGATCCAGACACGGTTTTGAAAATTGACGAGGATTTTTCCAAAAAAGCGATGAGTTTAGGATACGAGCTCGGGACGATTAAACATTCGGCGTACGCTTTGTTGGCGATGGCGGGGCCGGGAGGAATGACGGTGGCGAACATTGTGAGCATCGCGAAGCGGTTGGACTTGTATAACTGGGGGACGTGCAAGACGCCGAATAACTCAGTCACCGCGGCGTTATCGCAAGATGCGCACTTTCAAAGAGTTGCACCGAGTACGTACGCGTTAAAAGAACACGTACCGGACGATTTGTGTACGGCGAGTATCGCGCACAAGGCGGCGCACACAAAGAAGAAAGAAGAGAGACGCGAGACGGGGAGAAACGCGACGACGACGACGAGTTCGGGTGGAGGTGATTTCAACATGATGGGAGGTGGTGGAGGAGGACACACGAAACTTCAAGACCGAAACTATCATCACCAGAAAGCCGTGGAGCAAGCGAAGAAGAGAAAAGCGGTGGCGATGTATGAATCGGAGGAGGATGAGTATTTCGATGGACCGGCGTTTCTCTTTCGAGCGCGCTCGGAAACGAGAGATCAAGAAAACTCAGAAGAAGAAAACGAAGATCGATACGACGAGAGAAGAGAAAATTATCACACTCGAAGAATACAGCACGAAGAGGAGCCACCTTTTGCGTACAAAGATGTCGCCGAACGTTTAGCTTTGGAGTGTTTTCGTCGAAGAGCGGATTTACAGCCGGAGATTTATAGAAACTGCCAACTTCCTTCGTCGTCCGCCGGGTCGGGCGACGGAGAGCGAACGCCGATGAATGCGGCGCGAGCAGATTCCGATAATATCGTCAGCAAAAAAAACGCGCCGAATACGGTGGAACACATGGTGAATGAGCCGAACGAGCCGGTGAACTGCGACGCGACCGTGGCGGCGTCGTGTTTGGCCTTCTTCCCGGCGGTGAGTACGCCCGGCATCGTGGCGACGAGGCAAAGAGACGCGATATGCGCGACGCCGCCGGAACCGACCGAAGCCTTTTCGCGAGCGAATTTGTGGAAGAATGAAGTCGGATTGGTGAAACAATTAGAAGGGTTCGAAGCTATTAATGGTGGCCTCGTCGCACAGAGAGGTGGTTTGAGCGCGTCTTCTTCTCAACAACAACAACAAAGAAAGAAGACGACCGTAGCGAACAAGAGATCAAAACTTGGAGAGAAGAAAGAAAAGCAACAACAACAAAACAAAGTGGCGGCGAAGATTAAGAAGTCGAGCAGCGATAATTCCATGAAATCACGAAGCGCGAGTGGAGAAGAGACGTGTTATCATCGACTCCCTCGATGGGTTTTGGATCAATACATGGAGTCTCACAACGTCGCCGCCAACCAGTAATAAAAATCTTTTGGAAAAGGAAAGAAAACATCTATACATATAATAAAATATAATAAAAGAATACTTGCGAGAATGATGATGAGAGGTGTGATGATGGTCTGCGAGAGCTGTCTCTTTCCTCTCTCTCGTCTCTGCATCATTGAATTTTTGAGTTGAAACGTGTTGATTGCGTGTAGTGTGTTGTTGACATAAAAACATTACACTTGTAATAATATTAAAAAGAATTTTACTTCGGTACATACCGGTAAATATAGTAGTAAGATTACGCCTTTAGATTAGCATTACCTCTCTCCTTCCACTTATCTCTCTCGCGTTCCGCGTTCCGCGTCGTTGATGATAAGATTTATTGACTCGCCGCGATCGCTTGCTCAAAATCGGCGATGATATCGTCGATGTGTTCGATACCAACCGAAACGCGAATCATCTCGTCGTTCACGCCACTCGCCGTTCGTTCTTCCGGAGATAACTGCTCGTGCGTGGTAGAAGCCGGGTGGATGACCAAAGTCTTCGCGTCTCCGACGTTGGCCAATTGACTCGCCAATTTGAACGCGTCGATGCACTTCGTCCCGGCTTCCAAACCGCCCTTCACGCCAAAGCACAACACGGCGCCGTAGCAACCCTTACGGAAGTACTGCTCCGCGGTTTTGTGCGATTGGTGGGATTTCAACGACGGGTGCGAAACCCATGCGACGCCTTTGTGTCCTTCCAAATATTTGGCCAACTTGACGGTGTTTTCGCAGTGTCGTTCCATTCTCAAGCCCAACGTCTCGACGCCTTGAATCAACTGAAACGCCGCCATCGGGTTCAACGCCATCCCCAAATCTCTCAAACCTTCAAATCTGGCTTTGACGATAAACGCCACGTTGGCACCCAACACGCCGTCCGGGCCAAAGGTGTCCCAAAACTTCAAGCCGTGGTACGCCGGAGACGGATCGCAAATCTTACCGTGCTTGCCGTTGTTCCAGTTCATGCTCCCGCCGTCGACGATGATACCCCCGATGGTCGTCCCGTGACCGCCGATCCATTTCGTGGCAGATTCGACGACAATATCCGCGCCCAACTTCAACGGTTGGCAGACGTATCCACCACCACCAAAGGTGTTATCGCAAATCAACGGAATCCCGTGCTTCTCGGCGACGGCTTTCATGCCTTTAAAATCCGGAACCAAAAACGACGGGTTCCCGAGAGTCTCGATGTACAACGCCTTCGTGTTGGCATCGATCAACTTTTCAAAGCTCGCCGGATCTTCTTGGCTGGCAAACTTCACGTTAATCCCTAAACTCGGAAACATCGTCTTGAACTGGTTGTACGTCCCTCCGTATAAGTTCGCGCTCGACACGATGTTATCGCCGGCGTTGCAAATAGTCGAGATGGCCAAAAACTGCGCCGATTGTCCACTCGACACCGATAACGCCGCCACTCCGCCTTCCAACGCCGCGATTCTCTTCTCGAAAACATCGTTCGTTGGGTTCATGATTCTCGAGTAGATGTTCCCGAACGCTCTCGCGCCGAATAAATCCGCGCCGTGTTTCGCGTCGTTGAACACGTACGAGGTGGTGGCATAAATTGGCACCGCGCGTGCGTTCGTCGTCGGGTCCGGGACTTGCCCCGCGTGGACTTGCATGGTTTCGAATTTCAAATCGGAGGACATTTTGTTCTTTCTGTGGTGGTTTTCCGTGTGTTGTGACTTGGCTGGTTTTATTGAGAAGATGAAGAGGATGAAAGCGTTATTCGTTAATGAATTAATGCGCGACGCATCCGATGCGACACGGCGGCAAAAAGTGATCGGGATCACACGTTCCGATTCAATTCTCTTTCAGTTCTCTTTTTCTTTCAGAGAGAGAGATGGAACGGGGCGTTTCGCGCGTGGAAAAAGCAGAAGAATGAGAACAACACTTTCATTATCGTCGTCAAAACGAAGAAGACGACAAAGAAGACGACGAAGAAGAAGTTGATGTGCAACGGCGTGCGTACCTTGAGTGCGTAGAAAAAAAGGAGGAATTGAGCATTCCCCTGACGCTTTTTCGCCGAAAAACTCTCATATGTGAAATATCACAAAGAAGAAGCAAAAATATCTTCTTCGCTCGAACGAACAGAAAGAGACCAAAAACACGAGAAAGAGAGAGAAAGAGCTTTTCTTTTTTTTTACGCTTTTTCATACTCCCAAACTGCTCTGCCGAACACGTTTGTTGTTTTTACAACTACGCACTCTTTTACGCGCACTTTTACGCTAACGCTACTTTTTAAATACACGCATCATACTTTTATTAAGAAGTGTTGTTCTATTCCGCGGAGGACCTCATTAAATCGCTTTTACTACGGAGGCGCCTCTTTCTGCTCCGCTACCGTCGGCGATGACGATCCCGCTGAGAGGGTCGCCTCCTAATCCTCCTCCTCCGTTGGCAGGCGAGGAATAAAAAAACATCTCCCGCTCTTCTTTCGCCGAGGCGGCGTTGACGGCGTTGAACTTGTGGAACGCGAACAGAACGAGAAGCGAGGCGAAAGAACTGACGAAAAAGATCAAGTCGTACCAGGATTGGTAGAACGTCTTTTCTGGTTTACTTTCCGCGCTCGCGTCCGCTTCTCCTTCTTCCATGCCGAAAAAGGTGTCGCTCAAGTCGTGCATGTCGCCGCCGAATAAGGAGAAGGTTTTACCGTCGCGGTATTGGCTCGGGAGCTGTTCGCGGACGAGCAAGACGGACGAGAGGAAGTATAAACCGACAATTTCCGTGCAGAAGAGGACGAGGGAGGTGGTGGTTTCCGAAACGTTGGAGCTGCCGGAGACGGAGGAGGCGATGGTACCCAACGCGTCAAACGCGCGCGAGAGGAAGTATAAGAAATTCCTCGTAGAAGAACCGACGAGAAACGCGATGAACGCGAGGGAGAGGTATTGAGAGAGCTGTTCCGCGGTAACGTTGACCGAGTGGGAGAGGAGGAGGAGTCGGAGCGTTTTCGTGACGACGTCGACATTTTTCGATTTGCCCAAAACGATTTGGCCAAACACCGAGAGAAGTTTGACCGCGCAACACACGGACATCAAGACGCCGCTGGTGTTTTTCGCGCGACCAAAGGTGGTTCTGGATTCAACCGCGCGTTTTTTCAACGCGCGGCGCTCTTTCAATTCCAGAAATAAAGATCTCACGACGCGATCCAAAGCGACGACTTCAAATTTTGCGTTTTGCAATTTTTGTTCGCTCGTCATCGCGCCGCCGTTTCTACCAGAAAAGACAAACTGCATCGCCGAAGAAGCGAGTTTGCTCAGCAAAGATTGCTCTCCTTGATCTTTACTAGAGGCTAACAACTGCGACGCGCTCTTTTCGTTCGCGCTGGAGGTGACGACGTCTTTTAAAAAGTTATTCGCCGCCGTCCTGCTTTTGTGGATGTTGTTCTTGGCGTTGTTTCTATTCACCGCGTCGTTCTCGTACGGATTGTTGCTGATATTGTTGTTGTTGTTCTTCTTATTGGTAGTCTCATCTTCCTCTATGGGAATGTTGAAGTACATGCTCGCTCGCGTTCTTTGTTGCCTTCGTTCGTTTGCGGATCTCGGAAACAATTCTCTTTCCAACAGTACCAACCGTTTCTTCCTCTCCACGGCTGTTTCCAACGCTTTCACCAATCGCTCCTCGTCTCGTTCGATTTCCGCATCGCTAACCGGCCTCGCGAACAAAGACATGGTCGTGTACGGATAATGAATAGCCCCGAATCCGGATAAAACACCTAAAACGATCACCCCGACGACGCCGGCTCGAGCGATTAATCGCGACACCGTGAAAATGTTACTCTTCGCGCCTCCTCCATTATTACTATTACTACCACTGCTACCACTACCACCACTACTACCACCATCAACTTTACTAAATATACTCCCTTTACTATAAATGGGATCCCCATCCAACGCCCCAAACTCTAAAAAGAAAACCAAGGAAACCAAGTGCGCGCAGACGCTCACGAGTATAACTTTCCTCCTCCGCTTACTCTTCGCTCGGCGTATCACCGCCTGATTCAACTGCATCATTCGACCACTCGCATTGCTCAACTTCTCCAACCCGTACGACCCGGGAACAACCATCGAAAAGAGCTTATAAAAGTGAAAGAAAGGCACGACGACGATGACCATCGATATCGTCGTCCATATCGAAAACAAACTCGCCACGGTTAAAAACGTCTCCGTGAACGTGTCCGACACTTCCCCGAGGACGAGCAAAACCATGGAAAACGAGGACGCGAACGTCAAGGAAAAGAGGAACGACACGAACGCGGGGACTTTATCCGACGCGTCTCGGCACAGGACTTTCCTCAGGAACTGTTTAAAGGTGCGTCGTTTCACGAGAGAGAGAGAGAGAGAGTTAACATAAAGAGAGAGAGAGCGCATGTGTCCAAACGACGAAAGTGTTTCAAAAGAATACCAAACATAAACGCGCGCTTCTTTTGCTGTGTTCGAGAAGAAAAGAACGAACGAACGAAAGAAAACACAACTCTAATAAATGCGAAACGCACCGCATCCGCGGCTCCGTATAAACCGAAAAAGATTCCCGTCGCGAGGACGGTTTCCAAGAGCACTCGCCACATGATTTATTATACGAGTCTTCTGCGCTCTTTCTCCCCGTGAAAAGAATCACTTAAAAACTATTTAGGGTTTCCAAACCTAATTTGGAGAGAGCGAAGCCGCCACTGAATCGGTCCGTCCGTCTCCATTAAAACACTTATACAAACGCACTAAAAACACCATGTCAACCGAACAACCGCAATCCAACCGCTTATACGTCGGCAACATCCCGTGGTCGACCACGGTCGAAGAGTTACAGGGTTTGTTCACCGACGCGGAGAACATCGAGATCCCAACCGTACGTTTTCTACTTTCTTTCTTCTTTTGTTTCTATAATTTTGATTCGATCGCGCTTGTGTGGGAAACGAAGAAAAACTTTTCTCGCGCCGACGATTCATTTTTTCATCGTCGTCGCGTCTCAACGCGCTCTCTCTCTGAGAAACCTCTCTTCCGCGAAACCTCCGAAAAGGTCGTTCTCCTAAAAGCGCCGAAAACAAGGAGAGAGATTTCGCGCGGCGCGAAAGAAACGCGGGGGGTAAAGTTTTCCCGAGAGGTCACTCCTACTGTAAGAAAGAGAGCGAGATGAGATGACATTTGGCCGTCTTTCGTGGTCGTCTTCGCTCGTACAAAGGCATGCCGTTTGGGCAAAATTTACACTCGTGTTTTTCTGATATTTTTTTCTCTCCTCTGACACCAAAATTTTCTTCTCGTCTTCTCTGCAAAATGTTAAAATAGGGTCGCCAAAACCGCTCGAGAGGATACGCCTTAGTCTCGTTCTCCGACGAGTCCGCGGCGCAATCCGCGATGCAAGCGATGAACGGCCACGCGTTAGGCGACCGGAACATTTCCGTTCGCGCGGATAATCCGTTACCGAAGGCGCCGAAATCCTCCTCGAGAGGATCCGGCGGCGCGCCGGTGCAAAGACCGACCAACTTGCCGGAAGCGGAGGAAGGGTGCAGATGCTACGTCGGGAACTTGGCGTGGGAGACCGACGAACAAGCGTTGATTGAACACTGCCAAACGATCGGGCACCCGGTGTTGAGATGTGAAGTTGCCAGACAATCCGGCGGGAGATCCAAAGGGTGGGCGTTGATTGATTTCGCGAGCAAAGAAGCCGCCGACGCGGGCGTCAAGGCGTTGCACGACACCGAGTGCAGAGCGAGATCGATCATCGTGCGCGCGGAAAGACCGGGCGGGGCGGCGGCGACGAAGCCACCGAGAGAAATCAGACCGGAAAACAGTTCTGGTTTACAAATTGTGGTGAGAAACTTGCCGTGGTCGACAACCTCGGACGATTTGAGACAAGTGTTCCAACAAGTCGGCACCGTCGTGGACGCCAAGTCCACGTGCCATGACGACACCGGTCGATCCAAAGGGTGGGGTACGGTTTTGTTTGAAACGCAAGAGCAAGCGCAAGCTGCGATTGCCGGGTTCAACGGCGTTGAGTTGGAAGGCAGACCGATGCAAATTAAAATCGATCGCTTCGAATAAGTGCGCGTAAGGCGACTCTTTCGTGTGAACCACTTGATAATACTATAAAACTTCTTCAATAATACTACGAAGAAAAAACATCAACGACGACGACATGGAAAGAGAACACACACCACACGAAAAATGAGAGAGAGAAGAGAAGGGAGAGATACTGAGAATGAGAAAGACAGAATATAATATTCTATAGCACGCTGGCGGAAGAGAAGAGAGGGAGGAGATGAACGTTTAATTTTACAAATGGAGAATCAAGTCACAAACATCGACGAAGACATGCGTGTGTTTTTTTAAGTTTGAAGAGGAAAAAGATATATAGAAGAAGAAGAAGAAGAAGAAGAAGAAGAAGAGAAGAGAGAGCAGAATATAAGAAGAAAGAAAAAGAAAGAAAAACATACGATGAGAGAGAGAAGAGATACCATGGGAGAATGGCTTACCCGTTTGTCGCGTTCATGAGAAAAATAGAACACACAACAACACATCATTTATTTTTTGTAGATCATGGGACGACGAGTGAACGAAAACAAGTGTAAGAGAAGTTTTCACATTTATTACTTATTAGGTATTCAATACCGATTTTAATGCAATTATCAAAAGAATTTTAACGCTCTAATTACTGCTACTGTTTGTTGTCTACTTCAATTCTCCCGATTCGCTGCTTTCCTTTTCCGGGCTGTCTTCCGCGCGTTTTTTTTTTGTTCTTTTCTCCGTCGGCTTATCTTTCTCTCCGTCTCTCGAACGTTTTCTACTACTGCTATAATCTCTACTGCTACCACCGCGACCTCTGCCACCGCTTTCTTTCTTGGCTAACTTTTTCAATCGGTCCTTCTTCACGTCCTCGAATATCTCCTCGAGCTTTTCATCGCTCACGTCGAACTCTTTCGAACATTTCGTCCACCACAAGGACGATTGGAACGCTTTTTTCGTTTCGGAATACGTTTTATCGTTCAAAACTTCGTCGAATAGTTTCATTTCGTCGTATAAAGAGTCCTCAAAATCATCCAACGCGTCCCGCAACTTTCGCTTCTTGCGTCGGTGGATCCTTTCGATGGTATCCGCTACGACTTCGCAAAGAAACGTGGGTTGAATGTTTGGCGATAAAGACGCTTTCTTCACTAAAGCCTCCTTGTTCGTTTCCACGTACTCTTCTAAATATTTGACGATATCGTCGAAGGGTGGTAGCTTGTTACCACTACTCGCCGTCGCCATCGCGCTTTCGTCGAGTAAGTCGACGACGTTCTCGTTTTGAAAGCCGGGAAACGCGTCCTTTGACGCGTTCTCTTTCATAAACGTCTCCAATCGCTTTGCATCTTCCATCACCATCTCTTCCAACTTGATCACTTCGTCGTCGAACAACTCTCTCGGCGTGCTCCCACTCACGTTCCCATTACACATGCCAAACGAAGCCGTCGATTCGAGCTTCTCGTTTTTAAACTTTTTCCAAAGCGTCCTCGGCGTCAAGATTTTATTCTCCGCCAACTCTTTCAACGTCTCGCAAAAGCGCTCTCGATTCTTCCGTTCCTCTCGGAACCGCACGGCGTTTTCGCGGTTCATAGTCTCGACTTCGTTTTGATCGAACGACCGAAAGAGTTCGGAAAATACGGTCAGTTGGTCTTGCCGATCGCAATGCACCGCTCTCGTGTCGTTTTGAATCGCCGCGTTATTCATCACGTCCCGTCGCCACTGCCAGTTGAAATTGCACCCTTTCTCCAATAACAAGCCTTTAAACAACTCTCTCGTTTGCTCTTTCTTTGCTAGCTTTTCTTTTCTTTCGATGACGTGTAATCCAGAGCAAAAATCGCGAAACAAATGTTCGCGTTCTTTCAACGATTCGATGTTCGTAAACCACGTTTGCGACATTAAATTCCGCTCTAACGGCGAGTCTCGAATAATCTTCGATTTCGAGGTGATGTCGTATTTGACTCGGCAATCTTGCAAACCGTTTCTAAACGCCACGCGTTTCCGTTTCTCGACTTCTTTCTGTTCCTCTTTCTCCGCTCTTAATTTCCTCGATCGAAACCCGTTGAACAAGTTTCTCTTTTCTCCATTTTTCTTGAGCGCGTTGAATCGCGCGTCGCTCGCGGCTAATTGCGTAAACTGCTCGAACGTGCCCGAGGTTGGCATATTAATATCCTCCAAAAGTTTATTAAACGCCGCTTTTCTCTCCTCGTCGTTCTCGAACGTCAGCACCGTCTCTGAATTCGACTGCAAAGGCACGTACGCTTGGTTGTGCGTTTGTTGCGGAGGAGGAGGACCGGATGCCGACGCCGGCGCGTTCATCGCGTCGCCGTTCTCATCTCTGTTCCGCGTCTCACCGCCGCCGCCCTTCTCTCTTCTCGTTTTCTCCTCGTTCATTCGCTCCCACCTCTCCTCCGTCCTCGTCAACTCCTCCGGAGTCTCCCACTGCGTCTTTTTCGTCTCTCTGTTGTAATAATAATACTTCTTCGACGTCTTATCGTACGTCGTTTTCCACGCGCAGTTTTCAAACACGAAACTCTCCTTCGCGGTGTACAACTCTCTCGGTTTCTCGTACGTCGACTTCTTCGTCAGTTGGTTGTAGTAATATTTCCTCCCGTCCGGCGCGTCGTGTTCCGTCCAAGGCGAAGCGGGCGAAGGCGCGTTCATCGGCGGAGGAGGAATCATCATCATCATTCCCGCCGCCGCCGCCGCCGCCGAGGGTTGTTGTTGTTGTTGTTGCATGTTCATCATCATCATCCGCTGCTGCTGCTGCTGTTGCTGTTGCATCAGCATCGGATTCATCATCATCATCATCCCTCCTCCTGGTCCTCCTCCTCCTCCTCCTCCCATCGCGATCGGCGCCGCCGACGCGGCTGTAGGCGCAGCACCGCGCGTAGAAGCCGCCAAAATCGGAGGTGCGGGTAAACCACCAACGACGAATCCCCCTCCAACACCAGGAGTTCCCGTCGTCGTCGTTCCCATCGTCATCCCCGGTTGTTGTTGTTGCGGTTGATGTGTCGGGAAAAACGGCTTTGGAGGAGTCATTCGAGCAGCGAGCGTTTGGGGGAGAAAACCACCACCACCCTTTTCGTCAGCCTCCTCGTCGTCTTTCGCGGACATTCGTCGTGCGTGTCGTCTCGAGACGCTTCTCGAGACGACGACACCAACGGACGAGCGCGACTCTTTTTGAGAGCGTCGTTTAAAGTGTGCTCTGATGCGTGTTGAAATGCGTTCGAAATGTGCGGCTTTTCCCCCAGAAATCAGACTCGAAAAGGATTGAATACGCGCGCTTTAAAAGCACCCCGCGATAAAGAGAGAGTGAGAGAGAGAACTTTAGTCGGCGGTGACGTGCATGACGTCCACGAGGGAAAATCAGGAGGAAACCGAAGCGCTGTTACCGAGACACGGAATAAAAGAAGAAGACTTTGAAGACGAAGACACAACGTCAGAGATGAAGGGACGCGTGGGGACGACGAAAAGTTCTACAAAGTTCCAAACGCCGTTCGCGTTTATCCTCCTCTCCTTCCTCACCGTACTCGCGCTCGGCTTATCCTGCGTCGCGGAGGAGTACATCATCAAACAAATACCCGGGTTTGATTTCTTTTGGTTCTTAGCGTTCAGCGAGTTAGTGGTGTTCAGCGCGCTGACGGTTTTGGTGCAACTGTGCGGGTGGGACCAAGAGGAGGAGGAGGAGGAAAAGAAGAAGCGCGAGGAGGAGGACGCGAAGAAAAACAAAGCGAAATCGAGCGATGTGGATTTACGAGAGGAAGGAAAGGCAAAGGATACGTATACGAGTGGATTTTGGCACACGAAAGCGCCGAAAACAACGCTCGTGTTGGGTGGGATTTTGATCGCGTTGTATACGAGTTTAGGAAAGTTTGCGTATAAGTACGTGAATTACGCGACGGGGACGGTGTTAAAAAGCGCGAAGCTAATTCCGGTGATGTTTGTGTCCGTGGTGTGGTTGAAGCGGAGGTACGAGTTGATAGATTACGTGGCGTGCTTTTTACTCGTCGCGGCGGCGTGCGAGTTTGGTCTCGGGGAGCAAGAGAATTCGGATAAAACGGAAAATCCGAGCGAAAACTACGCGCTCGGTTTGACGTTGAGTCTAATCACGATTGGGATCGGCGCGTTTCAATCGAACGTGACGGATAGGATCTTGAGAGATTACGGGGCGACTGTTGGTGAGAACATGCTTTGGACGAACGCGGTTGGTGCGATTTTTATATTCTTCTTCGTCGTCTTATTAGAACCGCACGCGTTCATGTTCTTTTGGGATACGCCGTTGTATTTCATGTTGTTGACGTTTCGATCGGTGTCCTTCTTCTTCGGCGCGTGGTTATACACCATCATCGTGAAACATTTCGGCGCCGTGCCTGCCGTGGCGATCACGACCACGAGGAAACTGCTCACCGTCGTAGGGTCCTTCGTGTTCTTTGCCAGTGATAAACCGTTCACGACGACGTACGCGATTGCGCTCGGTTTGTTCGTCCTCGCCGTCGGGTGCGAATACGTCAAACACTACCAAAAGCACAGCAGTCAAACGCATTCCCTCAAGGGTGGTGGTCGTCTTCGTAAAAAAACAGCATCGACTTCGGTCTAGTCGTTTTCTTTCTTTGTATGAGTATTATGTAACGTGTATGTGTGTATGTGTATCAGTCATCCTCGTTCTCTTCTTCTTCTTTTTCTTCTTCTTCTTCTTCTTCTTCTTCTTCTTCTTCTTCTTCTTTCTCGTCCTCGTCGTCGATGTGCGCTCGAATTCGACGCAACACGAGCGCTCTGAATTCGCGCAACTTCTCCAGGTATTCACCCTCGTGAAACAACGCGACTTCATCCGAGAACGAATTCGACGTTTTTCTCATCACTTCTCCGTTTTCACGCGTTCCTTTTTCCTTCCCCGACTTGGGAGGAAACGTCGTTCGCGAGGTGAGTTTCATCGCGTTTTCCGCGCGCGCACAATTTTCTCTGACGCGTCGCAGACGAAAGTTTTGAATTTCCCGAGCGAAAGCATCACACAAATCTCGCGCGGAAAAAACACATGTCCCTCCTCTCGAAGGAGGAACGCGTCGCACCACCTCGAGGAGGATGGGACTGTCGAGAATTCACCCACCCTTTCTCCAATCTTAATACTCGCTCGCGTCGCTTTCATGTGAGAGAAAATACGAACGACGACGTGAACGCGCTCGAGGACGCTCGAGGGAACGAACGTTTAGAGGAAACGATGGAGGATGACGACGACGACGACGAGAGCGACTATAATGCGAAGAATGCTTTTAAAGAGCATCACAACGCGCGCGACGACGATGTTATGTACGGCGACGAAGAGGAAGAGGAGTATATATCTCGCGCACCGAACGCGCTCGTCATCGCGCCGACGAGTTCGCGAGACTGTGGGGTGACCGCCTCCTTGTTGTTCGCCAGGTGCGCGCGAGAGTGCGTGTGCGAAGACGAAGACGAAGAGGACGACCAAGACCAAGAAGGAGAGCGAGAAAACGCGTTCGTGGAAAACGAGGATATCAACGAGAACAGCGCGAGAAGAGAAAGTTTGAGGAGGAAAGAAAAAGATTCCGGCGCTTCCGGAAAGGCGTTCTTGCCGAGAGCGTTGTTCGTGTGCCGTCGAGACGCGTTGGAATCGGAAACGTTCGCGGCGCCGAGCGTTTATGCGAACGAGAGTCACGACGACGACGGCTTTGTGGATGCGAAAGGCGCGAAGAAGACGAAAAAGTTTTTGTCGACGAGGACGTGGGTGCCGTCCGAGGAATACATCACGACGAGAGCGGCGAAAAGGGTATCCATTAAATACGCGTCGACGGATGAGGACGTGGTGAAGATTATGTCCGCGTTGCACGTTTTGCCGGTTGAAGAGTTGCCGAATCTCATCGCCGTGTGCGACGTTTCTGCGTTTTCCGATCGATACGGTGGAAGCGGCATGGGAGGAAATCGAGAGCGAACGGCGGCGCACGCGAGAGTGTGCGCGGCGATTGTAGAGGCTGCCAGGTACTCTACGATGGCGAAACGGAAAGCGACGATGAGAAGTCACCGCGACGGGTGGCGAAGTCGAGCGCCCGCGCGCTGTAAAGTCGTCGTCTCGGAGAGGAAAGATGACATGGAAGATGCGAACATGTTGGCCAAGAAAGATTGGCAACACGATGTCGGCATGGATGCGATGATGACGGGTGGCGTGGAAACTAAATATTATAATCGCAACGCGAATGTGGGTACCGCGGCCAACACCAATTTCCATCCTTTAACGTACGCCACGAAGAGGTGGTTCGAGAGGGTATTCGTCGTCCGAAAAAAATCCGGGTACGAAGAAGAGGTTGTCGAAGTAGGAAAAATAGGAGGCGGGGCGTACGAGGTCATCGATTGCGCGACGGGCGCGAAATCGACGCACATAGCGACTCTCGGAGTGAACTAAGAAGAAGATAGAGAGAGATGTAAAATATGAATTTTAGCCCCGCGCGCGCGAAAGAAGTTGTAATTTTAAAACCCTGTACAGAAGAAAAGGAGAGATACGCATTCATTATTGAAAGCATTAGTTGTTATATTGCTAATAATATTATAATACCGTAATACACATGTTGCTACTACTACTGCTGCTCCTATTTCCTACTACTAATTCCCGGAACTCACCACGAGTCGCACCGAAGGTTTGTCTCTGCGATTGCCCATGTTCTTCTGTCGCTCCGCGAACCGCGAGCTCGTCCACTCGCCCCCGTCGTCAGCGTAATACTTCATCGGATAACTCGGAACCTCTTTCTTTTCATATTTTCCTTCGCTTAATACGGTGTTCACGTCGTCCCACGCCTCTGCGCCTTCTAAACAAATGTACGCTTCGTACGGCGTCAGCACCGGCACAATAAACGCTTCGCCCCAATCGATGCTCAACCTCGGACACGCCACTTGAACGAACGCATCTATGCCACCATTTTCGCTTAGCGAAGCTATCCGCTCCGGAGATATCTCGGAAATTAAAAATACAACCGTTTCTTTATTCCTGGACTCGAACAACCGCTCCAGTCTGGCCAGCACCGCGGGATTACCTTGCCTGCCGAGCGTCCCTAAAATCAAACCAAATTTCTTTGCTTTCTTCGCGCGTAAAATCATGCTCTTTCTCACGTTTTGCATCCCGACGTGATCGTAATACTCTCTCGTCAGAACCCGTTCGTACGGATCATATCTATACGCCGGCACGTTTGGATTCGCAATCATCATCGCCTCCAAATGAAACCTACCGTCCGCCACAAACACAATTGCATCGTGCGCCTTCTTTCCTTCTTCTCCCATTGAATCTCCACTTCTCGCTCCCATGACCTCTCCATCTCCTAAACTTGGCGCGGTGCACCCTAAAACCTCCCCGGGACTCAAAGGTTTCGTCCTCCCGACATCGAAGCACTCGTAAAACGGCCGCAACGTCTCCCGCACCTTCCCGATCGCCGATGCAAATTGAATCGTTCCCGCTAACGCAATCTTATCCGTCCTGTTCGGAAAATTCTTCCTTATTGACTGCACCAAGTGTTCCTCGTCGAATAAAATGTCCACGAACACGTACAAAGTCTTACACGTCGTCATCGACACCGGCACTAAACAACTGTGTCCGTAATGCACTAAAAAATCACACCCCAACGCGGTCGCCGCGTAGTCGTCCACGCAGCACGCGCCGTACGTCACGTCGCCGAGAATCACCACGTCTTTTATCGAAGGAACGAAAACTTTGAATATATCCGCCAACGTCGTCGCGTACAAGAGTAACCCCTCGGGAAACTGTAACGCCAATCGAGAGACGTTCCCGGTGCGAAGCCGCCAGATGGTTTTATGGATTTCAAAGGAATAGTTTGCCGGTAACGGTTTAACCGCTCGAGCGAGATTAGGATCGTTGAGAATGGCCAAAGGGATTTGGTTGCCCACAAAATGTCGGACGACGGTGGACGATGGTTTTGTCGCCGACGTCGTCAAAGCGAAAGAGTCGTTCGTTTTGGTCGTCCCCATGTGAGAGAAGTAGAGAATCCCCTAAAATTGTGCGGAGAAGAAGAGACGAAAAGAGAGGCGATGGATGTGTACTAAAATGGTGCTGTAATGTACAACACGCGCGCGTTCTCTACCTAAATGCACAACAACGACAAAATTTTATCACGATTGTCTCTAAATTAATCGTCACTCATCATGGACGCTTTCATTCTCGCCAGCTCGACCAACTCTTCGATGCCGACGACGTGCCAGGACTCTTCGCCCGCGCCGGTGGCCAAGACGGAAACGACGTCTTTGTTCGCGTCCACGGCGACGGTGACGCCGCCGAAAGCAAAAACCGGGAGATTTTCCAGACGCGTGCGACGATTGTTTTTCGGGAGGAACGCGAAATCGTTATCGGACGCGACGGATTCGAGGATATCCTTGAGCGTTTTTTTCGCGGTCGAGCTGGATTTGATTTTGCGAGTTTTGCCGGGGGATTTGTCTCGTCCGGCGAGCGTTTGTCGAGCGTCTTCGTCGTCTTCGCCGTCGGAAAGCGCGATGGGTTCTCCCGTTGCGGCCGCGTTCATCGCCTCTAACGCGCGGCGTAAATGCGTCCGCGGACGCTCGTGGTTACACACGTCTTCGCCTAAAAGCGTCTTCCAAGACTCGTACCATTCGGCGACTTCGATCAAATCACAATTCTTCTCGTCTTTTAGCCACGATTTTAGAGTCGAGGACCATTTTTTCCAAAAGTGACTTCTTTCGAGAACTTTAGCAACGCCCCCGCCGCCATCGGTTTCTTCGCTCGATGCGAGGACGGCTTTCCACAGAAGAATGTTGTTGAATATCTCCAAATTTTGATCGGCGGGGTCGATTTCAATCAAACTCGCTTTGGCGACCAGTTTCGGGACGACTGTCTTCTCGACAAACTGCGACCACCAAGTTCGACCAAAGACGATCGTTTTTACTTCCACCCACGGTTCAACCACTGCGACTGCTTTGCCACCAATAGACGCGTCTATCACGTTCGCAAACTTTTGTTTTATTGTCGACGAAAGCGCTTTGATAGGTTCTAAAAGCATCTCGAGCCATGGGAAAATCCACTTTGAGGGTACCGACGACGAGGAAGAAGACGTTACTTTTCCTTCGTCGCCAGCGTCTTCAACGAACGTCCACTTTTCAATCTCTCGTGTCAGTTTCGGAATGATGGCATTCTCAACGATCTTATCCAACGAGCGGCGTGGTAACACGCTTTGCCACTCGTAAAAGAGGTCCATCGCTAAGTTTGACTTCACGTCGCGCGGGTCCCATCCTTGAATCAGCGTTCGTATAATTTTCATCGTCACCGGCGTTTCGATGACTTCTTCGAGTAACGTTTCGTCTTCGACGGTTTCGATAACTGGGTCATCGGTGTAGTTCAAAAACGACTCTTGCTTCTTGACGATCTCAGTCGTCGAGACGAGCACGTCTCTCCACTTGCCGCAGTTTTCGTAGGCGAGTTTATACGAACTGTTCTTGTCGTCGTCGCCTGAGGCTTCTTCGTTCTGGTTCTTGGGATCCCACGCGCGAAAGGCTTTTTCGAAGTACTTCTTCGCGTGTTTTTGTGCCGCAACAGCAGCAATGTCGAGTTCCGCGAACGCCTCTTTGTGGTCGCGTTTCAGCTCCAACCATTGTTCCAGAATCTTTTCGTCGTTCTCGTCTTTTTCGTTCTCCACCAACAGCTTCACCTTCTCGTTCAAAGTTCGGATATCTTCTTCGGCTTTTTTCACGTCCTTCTCGATTTGACTCAACCGCTCTTGTTCGCGCATTAACGCCGCGGACGTGTCCATTTCCGTTCGCACTTTCGCGTCGTACAAAGAAATATTCGACGCGGCGAGTTTCCCCATCGCGTTCAAATTTCGCAACAACTCTCTTCCCGGTAAATGTTGGTCGTCTATGCGCTGCTCGTCGTCGTCCGAGTCGCCTTGGAGGTACTGTCCGGTCGTCGATTTAAACGACGTGCCGTCGATTTCCAACTCTCTCGCGCCGCCACGTTTACTCATGTCGATGATTTTCATTTTCGGTTGGTGCAAAGCTTCGACGAACGAACCTTCGTTCGCGTTGTTATTCTCAATGTTGTCGTCCAACTCTTGCCGCTCTCGCTCGCGTCGAGCGATCAATTCTTCCGGCGTTTCGTATCTGACTGCTTTTCGTTTCACATCTTCCTTCGCGGAGCGTTTCCAAAGCTTCTTTTCTATCGTTTCTACGTTGTTTCTTTTCTCCTCTATTCGTTTTTCGCTGGCCAACTTCTCGCTCTCGTAGTCTGCGCCCCCTCGTCTACCACCGTTCTTTTTCTTTTGTTGAGTCTTCTTTTCGTTTTCTACGTTCTCTTCGAAATCGCCGTAGCCCATGCCCATGTTCTTCGGTCGCAGTTTCGTTTCGATGGCTCTGGAAATCCCTTTCCCATCGGCGCCTAAACCTTGACCAGGTTTGTAGCCCATTTTCGCTAATAACTTGGCGCCGATACCTTTCGTGTGCTTTTCGAAATCCGGTTTCACGATCTTTTCGTGTCCAACATCTTTGTTACTATTCCTTCGTTTTCTATTGTTGTTACTCATATCGTCTGTATCGTCGTCGTCTTCGTTTCCTAACCCGGCGGCAAAGCTTTCCTTCGCTTTCGCCTCTTCGCGTTTTCTTTTCGCCGCATTCCTCGCCTCCTCCGCGTCTCGCATTCTCTGCCTCGCGTTCGCCACCACGCGTTGTCCGAACGACGACGGTAACAAATCAAAATCTTCTTCTTCTTCTTCTTCTTCGTGATTAGTAGCACCCGCCGGCGCGAAACCGAGGCCGAGACCGCCGCCGCCTATACCCGTCCTCGCGTCCTCGTCGTCGTCGTAGTTCTCCGTATTGCTCGTAAAGCCCAAGCCACCGCCGCCACCACCGACTCTCACGCCTCCTAACCCGCTCGCGCCTGATCCGCTCTGCCGTCTCTCCTCTGCCACATCATCATCGTCGTCCTCTTCTTCGTATTCCTCCTCTTCTCCTTTCTTTCCATGAAAAGCGCCTGCTCTGGTGAACCCAACCGGCTTTGAAAAATCATTTCTTCTTCCTCCTCTGCTTCTCCTCCTCTTCCCATCTCTCTCGTCGTCCTCTTCCTCTGATTCCGCGAACGCGCCGTAAATGCTCTCCCGTTTCCCCCGCTTCGTTTTCTTTCCAATCATAAAATCGTCCTCTTCTCCACTTCCGGAGGAGGATAATTCGCCGTCGGACGAATCGCTCATTTATTATTAATCCTCTTCTTCTTTCTCAGCCGTCGAAAGAAACAAAAGAAAAGAGGAGAGAAAAAAGGAACAGAGAACAACACTTTGAGACTACTCTTTTTTCACGCGCTCTCTCTCTCTCTCTCTCTGCGCTTCTTTTGTGAGTATTCTTCTGTGGTTTAATTAATGAATGACTTTCTCCTCCTTATTTTTGTGTGGCAGTTGTTTTTCCTTTTTTTTCTTCGATTTTCCTTTTTTTTTTCTCAAAACGTCAGTCTTTTTTCGTCGTCAGTCTTTTTCGTCAGTCTTTTTTCGTCGTCAGTCTTTTTCGTCAGTCTTTTTTCGTCAGTCTTTTTTCCTCTTCTTCTTTGGAATTTAAGCGAAAGAACACAACTACCATACTCTACTGTTGTGGAGATCGAAATTTCATTTTCCTCAAAACTTTGTTGCCCCTTCTTGTTTTTCTTTCGAGAGAAGAGAGAAAGAGAGAGAGAGAAAGAGCGCTTTTGTTCTTCTTCTCGTTGCGGTCGAAAGTCGTCGGCATGATGCGTTTTACTGTGACGACTGCTGCTTCTTTGAAGAAGACGAATGATTTGAGTATGCAAAATTCTTCCACCGTCGTCGGGAAAAGAATAGGGCAAAAACGAGGTACATTCGTCTCTAACGAGAACAGGAATGCGAAAGCGAGAACTGGATCGAGAGGAATACCAATAAAAGCGGCGAAACGAGGAGGAGGCTCGGGCACGCGACCGTACACCTTACGTTCCGGGGACACGCTCGAATCCATCGCGAGTAAACGTAAACTGAACGTGGAAACGTTGAGAAACATGAACAAAAAAATCGGCTCGGGCACACCGAAGATTGGGCAGACTATTTTAATACCGAGCGGCGCGTTAAGCGCGAGAGATTTAGAAATCATCAACGGGATCGCGAAAATCAACGCACCGAGAACGTACATTCCGAGGAAAGGAGAAACGATCGGGGACGTGATCACGGCGAGAAAAATTGATTTCGCCGAGGTGCAAAAGTTAAACCCGGAGGTAAAGTTAGGGACGTTTTCCGGGAAGGAGAGTTTGAAGTTACCCGCGGGAAAGTACACCGTGAGAGAAAGAGAAATGTTGCAAGGATGCGGGATTTTACCGCAAGACGCGGTATCGATTAAACTCCCAGGCGCGGAAAGCGCGAGGAATATTTTAGTCGCGACGGTGTTAATCGGCGCGTATTCCATGTATTTCGCCGCCTGCCGGAGGTACCAAAAGTACGGCACGAAGTTGTTCGGAAACGATCGCGAAGAGGATAATCAAGATTAATTTAATACTACTCATCAAACGCAGAGATACTGCGATCGTCGGAATCTATCTCTCACGAAAAGCGAGTGTCTTTTGGCGTGTTGGATATCAGAGTGTGAGAGAAATAGAGATCATCCCTTTACATGTCGTGTATTCGTAAACGTTATTATATATTCGTCTCTTTTACCATTTTTACCGCCGCCTCTCCGTCACAAAATAGCGCATCAAATCGTCTCGTTTACTAAGAAAGGCGGTTGGAAGAGGAGAGGAAGAATAAAAGATGACGTCCCGCGCATCAGGGGCGGACCCTCCGACCACCTCTCTCCGAGCGACGAGCGCTCTAAACGGGGTGAAAGTGTACGAAGTCGCCTCGAGCAAACACAATCCGCAGTTCGCCGCCGACGGGAAAACGAACAAGAAACCTTCGAGAAAGCAACGCAAAGATGTGAATTATCAGCAACGGATAGAGTTGATTCAAGACTTGGATTCGTTTCCGACGTGTGCGCACAGAGGGAAAGTTTCCGAGGATGGACAGTTCTTGGTCGTGAGCGGGTTACATCCGCCCATGTTTAAGTGCTTCGATTTGGGAAATCTGAGCTGTAAGTTTACGAGACACTTGGACAGCGAAATCGTGGACTTTCAACTTTTAGGCGAAGATTATTCAAAGATTGCGTTTTTATGCGCGGACAGAGCGATTCGGTTCCACGCGAAGTTTGGAACGTATTACGACGTTCGAACGCCGAGACAGGGGAGAGACTTGGCGATTTCGAGACGAACGGCGGATTTAATCGTATGCGGTTCGAGTAAAGACGTGTACCGGTTAAATTTGGAGAAAGGACGGTTTTTGGCGCCGTTGGAGGCGAAGTGCGAGGATTTAAACGTCGTTGGTATCAGCCCGACGCACGGTTTAGTCGCCGTTGGAGGTGGAGACGGAAGCGTGGAGTGTTTCGATTTGAGGCAGAAGAGAAGCGTGGGGAGATTGCACGCGTGCGGCGGAGATAGTACTTTAGAGAATAGAACGGAGATGAGCGATTCGGAGGAGAAAACCGGGGTGACGTGCGTGCGATTCGACGACTCGGGGTTAAACTTAGCGTGTGGGAGCTCGGATGGTATCGTGCGAATATTCGATTTGCGGTCGAGCCGAGCAAAGGTGACGAAAGATCACATGTACGGCGAACCGATCATAGACATCAAATTTCACGAAACCGCGGACGGGAAGAAGCGGGTGATGAGTACGGATAAGAAAATTGTGAAAGTTTGGGAGCAAAATAGCGGGGATAATTACGTCGCGGTCGAACCGAGAGACGGGAAAGAAATCAACGATATCGTTTGCTGGGAAAATAGCGGTTTAGTTTTTACTATCATGGAAGATCCAAAGATTGGATGCTATTTCATCCCCGGTCTCGGTCCGGCGCCGAAATGGTGTTCGTTCTTGGAAAATTTAACCGAAGAGATGGAAGAACAAAAGAGAGAAACGCTGTACGACGATTATCGATTCGTGACCGCGAAAGAGTTGAGCGAGTTAGGTTTGGACCACTTAATTGGAACGAAGATGTTGAGAGCATACATGCACGGCTATTTCATGGACAACAGATTATACGGCAAAGCGAAATCGGTTTCCAATCCGTTCTCGTACGAGGATTATAAAAACAAAAAGATTGCTGAGACGATGGAGAAAGAGAGACAAACGAGAATCGCACCGAAGAAGAAACTTAAAATGCCGAAAGTTAACGCGGCGTTTGCGGCGAAACTGGCGAGCGGCGAGAAAACCGCGAGCTTCAAAACCGGCGACGCGGACGCCGACTTTGATAACGAAGAGTTGGAGGGAGAACCAGAGATTAAAAACGAACTCATGCGAGACGATCGTTTCGGTGCGCTCTTTAAAGACGAGGACTTTGAAATCGACGAGAAGTCAGAGCATTATAAGTTGTTGCATCCGAACGCGGCTAAAGTAGACGCGAGGAAGAAGCGCGAGTTGATCGAAGAACATTTCGATACGTTCGATACGTCCTCGGACGAAGAAGAAAATGTTAAAGAAAAGAATAGAAAAGAAAAAGATTCCAAACAGAAGAAAACGAAGAAGAAAGATAGCAAGAGAAGAGGAATAGAAGTAGAAGAAGGAGATACTAGCGATGAGGAGGACGACGACGACGACGACGACGTCGGAGGGCGACCAGGCAAAACAGGAGACGACTTCATTCCTTCAACTGCGTTTGCGGGCGCGAAGAAAGGGTACGTCTTCTCCAACGGCAAGCGCGGCGTAGGATACTATATGGATTCAAAGGCATCCAAAAAAACATCGACTGCACCACCCACCATGGGTAACAAAAAGGCCAAGAAATCTTCTTCCACGGTTTCTGCGAAAGAGCCGCAAATGTACGCCGTCAAAGACGCCTTCCACAAAACCGCCTACACCAAAAAGTTAAACTCGCACGTCGACCTCCCTCTGATCGAACGCGCCAAGCTCGAAGGCGGCGCCGCGCAAACCTTACGAGACGCCGAACGACGCAACCCAAAGAAAACGATCGGAAACCGCGAAGGTTTCTTCGACGCCGCGATACCTTCAGCGGCGGACAAGAAAAAAAAAGGGGACAAGAAACGCCTCGTCGGTTTCGGTATCCGCGAAGCCGCCGCGGAGGACGAAGAAAACGCCTTCGCGGCGGAAACGCACTATCGAAACGGGAAACGAAGAGGCGTAGAATCGATCATGCACACATCCGGTGGTGGTCGAGCTGGTCGTGGTCGAGGCCGAGGTGGTGGGAGAGGAAGAGGCGGAGGAAGAGGAAGAGGGAGACGATGATAGTGATACCGCTTGTAGCGGTGCTCAGATTGATTCTTTGTGCTCTGATATGCTGCCACGTGTGCACTTTAAAATTTCCATTTCCATCACGAACGCCTCACTTTTTATCCACCTCGTCGACAATGTCATCGTCCTGTTCTTCTTTATCGTTTAAACGTTCCTCGACGACGAATACTGCCGGGCTGATTTCTTCTTCTTCTTCTTCTTCTCGTAAAGCCGCTGCTGCTTCTGCTCGTACGAAAGAAAAGCGGGGAAACGAAGAGTTTTTCATTATCCATTCTCGCTTACAATACATGACCGCAGACGGCGGTCGGAGACAAAAGTTGGAGGAAGCTTTGAAGGAAGAGCTCCCATCCGCGCCGGGGTTGTCGAAGAACACGCAAATTGCGCTGACGAAAGAGTTGTTGAAAAACAGGTTCGGCCGGAGATGTCCGGAGTTATTGGCTGAAGAGTTTATCTACGACGCGTGTTACGAGAAGCCGAAGACCAAGGAGGAATATCTGCAATTTTTTGCAAATATGAATCTCCAAGGCGGGTTCCCGAATAGCGATTACGAGTTGTTGTACGACAGCATGAGAGTTGAATGGGACACAAAAGTGCGACAGCAGCAATATAAGGTGTGGTGCACGACACAATTTAAAGGAAAGCACACGGGAGATGGTTTGCGAATGGGGAAGCGGAAAATTCCCGCGACTGGTATCGAGGTGGAATCCGCGCCGGAGATTTGTAGTTTTACGTATAACGCAGAAGGATTGTGTACTAGAATTAGCGCGGGGTACATGGCGGATCACGCGATTGGGAACACGAAAGGAAGAGGTGGGTATCACGGCATTTTTAACGCGATTGGACACCCTTTGCCGGTGCCTCATTCTGTGCATAAGATGATCACGGACGCCTTTCCGCAGTTGTTGGGTTTCGAGAAGGAGGACATGCTTTGGGTCGTGAACTTGGCGTTGTTCGGGTTAGCGGCAAGCGGCGGGGATTTGCGGTCGTTGATTCCTTCGAAGAAAAATGGGGCGAAAATGAAGCCGGCGAGCGTGACGAGTTCGTTCGTGAGTACACAGTTTGCCAAGGGAGGAGAGAGACATTCGCTCGCGCCAAAGTAAAAAGAAAGAAAAATTTTTAAGAAATACCGGTACCAGTACAGTGTGTGTAAAACATATATTTATTTACAAATGTTCATCTAACATGCGAGGCAACAATCGTCGTGATCAAAATATCAATTACGCGTGCTGCGCTTTTGGTTTGAAGTTGTTCGCGACGCGCTTTGCTCGGTCTGCGACCGATAATCCCGCAGACGCGGCTTCAATCTCCAAGCGCGCTTTTTCAGTTGTCGATAAAGGTCTCTTCGACGTTTCGTCGTCGTCGTTAATTCGATGTTGATTTTGGCACTTTTGAAACGCGAAAAACTGCGCGCGGCTCTTCACAAGCGACACTTCTTTTTGCGTACATTTCTCTCGATCTTGAACGACAACTGCCTCCGACGCCGTCGGTTGTTTCTTGTTCTTATTCTCGACAGAGCTGAAGATGTCTTCTTTTTTGTGTTCAATTATGGGCACAGATTTCTTTCCTGACTTCACGAAACCTTTCCTCGCGGCTTCTTGTTCCAAAGCTGCAATTTTGGCCAGCAAATGCGCCTTCTCTTTCTCTTTTCGGCTCAACTTCTTTTCTCTTTTGTTTTTGGTCGGAACAACTTTGACGCCGTTTGCCGTCGACGGCTTCTTGACAGAGATTGATTCATTCTTCATTGGCGGCTTTTCGAGTTCACAATCTCTACCATTATCGAAGTCTACTCCTTCGTCTTCTTCACCCTTTTCGGGCGGGTGTTCCGTGGTAGTAGCGACGACAGGGACTCTTTGTTCTTGTTGCTGCTCCAGAACCGTGGGAGAGAAAACAGGGACCGCCGCCGCGGGCTGAGGCATGAACTTTTGAAACTCGTGCGTAACGGGAGCAAAAACAGCCGGATCAACTTTTGGCGAAACGATGGTTGGCCTTTGTTGTCGTTCGTGTTGTTGATCGGATTGTTGTTGTTGCAAAGGACCACCCTTGGCGAGCCATTTCAACGAATCCATGATGGCGCTGTTGTTATTATTTTTCGTTGCCGCCGACGCCATCATTTCAGGAGTAAGAGGTGCTGCAGAGGTAGAACTTGGAGGCATATTCAGACGCTGATGTTCGTAAGCCTTGCGATACGCCTCCAACACGGGATAGTTCGTCGCGTTCACCTCCAATCCGTACAAGCGCTCAAACTCTTCTCTCGTCGCTAAGTTGACGTTTCGCGTCGCGTATTGCGCGTTGTCGTAGTCTTTATGCGTCGGCAAGGTGGATACCAGCGCGACTTTCGCTAATCGTTCGGCTTCTTTTGCCATCATCACCGCCGTTCGCGCTTGTTCAGCGCGCATGACTGCCTCTTGCACTTTAGCGTTGGCTAACGCTGCTTCTTTGACTTTCAAAGCAGCTTTGGCCGCTTCCAAAGCCGCCTCCGCCGCCTTCGCCGCTTCCAGTTTCGCTCTCGTTTCCATTTTCGAGGCCGTTTGTCTCGCTTCGGCTTCTCTCGATAAGAGTTCAAAGCGGGCCTGCTCGACTTCCTCGTCCGTAAACGGTCGAGGACGCGGTTTGCCTTCGGATTTCCCGGGCCATCCGTCTCGCATCCATTTCGTTTTTTCTTTCTTCTCTTTTTTTATCGTTGTTTCCGTGTTATCGTCCCTTTCTTTTCGATATTCTTCGCCTGCCTTTAATGTCGATCTTCTCCTTCGCGACGACGACGACGACGACGACGACGACGACGACAGAACTTCACCTCCTTTCCTCTGTTTGTGCGTCACTTCGAGCGGTTTCGGAACTTTCGCGTACCCCCAAAAGTACTGCCACCAATTCTGCGGCTCGTACTCCACGCCTGGGTGTTCAATAGCTATTCCAAACTCATCGTATTCCGGTTTCGCGACTAACGCGTACCCCGGTGGCGGTTGAAGTTTCCCAGTCTTTTCGTTCACTTTCAATTCGACGACCATCTCCGGCGGCGGCGGCGGTTTTCTCTTCGTCCTCTCCGCCTCGTCCTCCGAAGAAGAAAAACACGCCGACGACGACTCCCCCGACCCGTACTCGCTCGACGTCGTCTTGCCTCCTTCACCATCCGAGATGCTATACTCGAACGGTCCGTCCTCTTCGCCTTCGCTGGTAATTCTGCACTGATAGGCCCCTACGTCCACGACTTCTCCCGCTCTCAACTTTCCTCCATCCTCTCTCGCTCGGCGTCGTTCCGCCAGTCTTTCGCTCATCTCCTCTCTCCACATCGTCCGTCCTTTCCCGTCCACCACGCACAACACGTTCTCTTCGTGTGCAGGTTGGACGACAAAACACGCGAATAACTGTCCTCTCCCGCCTAAATCGTCGAACCGTTCGCACGCTTTCGCGCGGTAAAAGATATCTTTTTGTCTTCTTTCCTCCCGCGTCGTCGTCGTCTGAATCGTCGTCGACGCAGACGGAGAAGAAGAACCAAAATCGCACCCTCTTCTCGCCGCGATGGCGATGTCACTTTCATCCGCCATCCTCGCGTCTTCTTTTGAAACGATACCGCCGCCGTTTTTGCTGCTGTTATTATTATTCTCGTTCTTCTTCGCGTCACTTTCACCACTCCCACTCCTTCGAAACGACAACGTTTCTTTCGCCTTTTCCCACCTCTGATTGGCCTCGTGGGCGAATTTCACTCTCTCGTAGTTCGTTCTCGCCGTTTCCAACATCCGCGCGTTTTTGTTGTTTAATAAGAAGAGACGACGACGAGAGCAGTGCACCGCGCGTTTGCCAGCTCAAACAACCAGAGAGAGAGAGAGAGAGAGACGACGGGCAAACGTGTTTAGAGCAGATAAAAAGTAGTGGCGTAAGTGCGAGTGCAATTTTCCCTTCTTTTTCGAAGGGTGTTGGGAATCCGTTTCGGAGCACCTTCGACTCCACTCACCCACACGCCTCTTCCATTTCGACGCAGAGGTTGATTCACCATTAAGAATTATATATGCGATTGAAACGCTTCAACCGAGAAGCATTTCTTCCTCCGTTTCCGAATACGCGTTGCAATCGCGGCACAGAAGAATTCTGTTCGTGTGACGTTTACCTTCTTCCCCGCTGCAATTACGCTCTTAGTATTTCTATGGGATAGAAGTGTATGTGTCTCTCTGCTTTTTTTCTTTAGGAGAGGAAGCGAGCGAAAAAGCGTCCCACGGTCGTCCTTTTCCCTCTCGTTCGGTGGAGGGTTCTGCCCTCTGCCGCGCTGTAAAGAAGGCGAATTTTTGCCAGCGAGGATTTTGATATTTTCGAAAAATCTTTCAAATAACGAGAGGCTTTGACCGCAGAACTTTCTTTGGCGACTCTTCGTTCTGTTTCCTCAAAAATTTGCGCGTGCCGCATATATATATTTCCACGAAAACAGAGCATGGTGGACTTCGAAACGCGCGTTTTCGCGGGGACGCCGGTGACGTTCGCTAAAATACCGGGCGATCCCGCGAAGTTTGTCCCGTTGCAATATTCGCTGATGCCGTTTCCGGTGCGTCCTTTCGTTTTCTTTTTAATTAAAGTATATTCGCCGAAAATACCCTGTGATATTTGTCGAAACATCGGAACGAAAGACGGAGAACGTTCTGCGGTCAAAGGCGAGAGCGCGACTCGTTTTTGCTCGATCTCTCGGTGGAATCGAACGTCAAAGTGTTTTTCTCGTTTGAATGTGTGCTTTTACTGACAGTTTCTCTCGTATTCTCCTGTTCTTTCACAGATATCTCGCAATTTGTTCGCGCGAGTTTCCTCTTTGAGCACCAACGACATTTCGAGGGAAGTTAACGAACCGGCGGAAGAAAATGAGACTTCCAATCATCATCATCTTCACGGAGTGGATGCGTTTCATAGGCTTCCGAACGTGCACTTGACTCGACCCCGCGCGCAATACGGGATTAAAAACGGATTCGTTCCAGATTTGGCCGGGATGCCTTCGACCGCGGCGCAGGCGGGGATGATGATGATGATGATGCCACCACCACCACCGCTGAATTTGAAACAGGAAGCAGAGGACGAGAAAGGGCAAAACTCAGAAAGGAGTGGTTTTGACTCGTTTCAAGAAGAGCCTTGCGAAGACCGAGAAGACATGGAACAGTCGAAACGAACAAATAACGACAACAATAACAGCAACAACGCAAAGAAAAGAAGTCGACCGGCGGTGGGAGAAAACATAAAACGACCGGAAACGCCGTTCATGAACTCGCCTTCCGCGGCTGCGGACGTGCTCATGTCCTTATGCGGCGACGGCGACGGAGGAGGCTTATTTGCCGCTCCCGCCGCAAACTTCAAACCGGTAAACGCGAACGCCACCAGCCGACAACAAAAAAGCCGACGAAATTCAAACGCGGAGACGACGTGTACCGGGCAAATTTTCCCGCTGAATTTGAAGTGTCCGAGAAGAAAACGAACGAGTTTGTGTAAGAACATGCGAAGGTCCTCGTCTGGATCGTCGCTGGAAGATATCGGGGGGGAGAGTGGGGCGGTTGTGCTGCACGGCATCTCGACGACAGCGACGACGACGGGTAACAATGGGGAGAATACCGCGCCGAGCACTAATACTGCGACGATTCCACGCGTAAACAATAATAAAGCCACAACGGAAGAACAACAAAACCAGAGAAAACATCAACGCAATAGCAGCGGTATTACGAACGGCAAAAACAAACGTCAAAAGGTACACAGACCGTGGTCTTTGGTGGAAGTCAAAGCTTTAGTCGCCGGAGTCAAACGGTGCGGTCGAGGCCAGTGGGCGGATATTAAATCCTTGTCTGACGAAAAAATTTCGGGCGCTTTGCTCCAACGCTCTGCGGTGGACTTGAAGGATAAGTGGCGCAACGTCATGCGAACGGCTTTATCGCCTGTGTTGTATAAAAAACGCGAGGCGACGGAGATTCCAGAGAACATGCTCGAGGATATTCGTTCGCTCGCGACGGCAAAGGAAAAAGAAACGCTGGCGACCAACAATGCCATGGAAGCGAAACTGACGAACACTACGCACACCGCGGCAATTACGTCACCCTCGACGAGTGGCGATGGCAACGATAGCAACTCCAACGAAGACGGCGAAGACGATGCGTTCGTCACCGATAATAACGCCGAGTCGTCTCAACAAAAGAATACGGCACTCGTTGAACGTAACACCGTTACTGTCTCAAAATCGGATGTTAAACAACAACAACACGCTCCGTACGTCCAGGGACAACGTCGATCGAAACATCACTCCCCGTGGACCTTGGAAGAATCGCAAGCGTTAGTTGACGGCGTGCGCACGTGCGGCGGATGCCGTTGGACGGCAATAAAAAAGCGCGACGAAGCCGATGCCATCGAGAAGAAGACGTTGAAGAAACTCGGTCGCCGAACAGCTATGGATCTGAAAGATAAATGGCGCAACTTGTTGCAGTTGGCAAACCTTCCAACGCAAAGTCGACGGAAGCGAGAGACGCCGATGAGTTTGCTTGCTGACGTTTTGGAGTTGGAAAAGAAATTCGGAGATACAAGACGAAGAGGACGACGAACTGTCGCGACAAACAATAATACCAAGAAGTCGTCGTCGCAAGAACAATCCGTGGCAACTATTGTACCAACAAATTAATTATTTAAACGCCGAAAAACGGAAGGAAATACTTTGTAATATTATCTATTCTTTCATGTATAATCACACTGATATTAGAATAGGAGCGTTGCCGCGGATATCCGACATTCTATACGTACTACATAACTTTCACCCGCCCACTTTTCGCTAACTTTGCTATGAACGACGCTTCGCCTTTCATCGAATGCACCGTACCTTTCTTCTTCACTTTTTCCCAATAGTGGCCTAAATTTCCACCCATGAAATCGTATCCAGTGATCGTAACCGTCGCTTTCGGGTACTTTTCTAAACAATACACGATGGCTAAAATCCCCGAGGACGGCCAATGCGCGGTGTATCCGTATTTTGTGGATAATTTATGTTGTACTTCAATAGGCATGATTTCCAGCATCTTGCGAATGCCGTACTTGGCGTACGCCTTCTTGACCGTCCTAATCGTTTGTAACCGTTGTTTCAATTTCGCGTTACTCGGCTTACAACTTTCTTTCGAGCACTTTCCCGGCGTCTCATACACGACCGGTACGATGTATCTCAACGTCGGCTTCACTTTCATATCCATCCTCCCGGTGCTCAATCTCGACCCTCGCGAACCTTGCGGTCCGGGTTGTCTCAACTCGCCTAAAAACCACAAATCCAATCTTGTCCCAACTTTCTTCTCAAACCCTTTCGTTTCGAAGTAATTGAATCTACCAACCACATCTGCGCTATCGATGCTCTTCCCGTTACTTTTCTTCAACACAGACTTCCCGTTCCCGACTAAAACGACGTTTAAGACGTCGCTGCTACTTTTCAAAGACTTCTCCTTCCTCGTCTTTTTCGATTTACTATTCTTCTTCCCGCTCGTCGCGCTCTTCGCCATTAACTCCCCGAACGTTAACTCTCCTCCGCTTTTTTCCATCTCTTCTTCGATTTCCAACACTTCCTCTTTCTTCTCGTCGACGATTCCCGCGGAATACTTCTCCTCGTACGCGTCGTGCCATTTCGGCGAAATATCCTCCTCCGGATTATCCACCCACTTCGTTTCTAAACTCTCTTCGAGTTGTCTATCTTCGTCCGTCCATCCCGGGTCGTTCCCGCCGTTTTGTTCCAGTTTTTCTCGGAACGATTCGCTGTCCAAAATGGCGTTTTCAATCTCGTTCGAGCTGATTTTCTGAGCGTTGCCATTCGCGACGAACGCTTCTGCGGCGTTTTGCAACGTTCCGTCCACCACGGTATCCAATTCCTTCACGAGTTGGTCCGCGATGGAGGAGGACTTTCCTGAAGATGAAGATGAAGAAGACGCGCTCGAACCGTCGTCGAGTAAATTCAAATTCGGCGCTTTGTGCGACCAGAGCACCGACCTTCTTTGCTCGCGCTCGTATCGCTGCGGCTGCTTTTCGTCGTGTACGTCGTCGTTTATCTTCTTCTTCGACGACCACGACGGGAAAAAAAGACGATCTTCTCCTTCTTCGACAAAGGCGGCTCCCGTCGTCGTCGCTGTTGTTCTTGCGCCTCGCGGGATGGTGCCAATAACACCTTCACCGATGCTGCTTAAAAGCAAAGAGAGAAGGAGCAACGCGCACATCCACGACAGAGAACGCATCATCCTCTCGCTCTTCGGGCTCCTTCTTTTTATGGCGAAGTTGGGCGGAGAAAAAATAACAAAAAAGGGTGCGAGAGGCTTTGTCTGCTCTTCGTCGTCGCGATAATACATAAATAGAAATATGAAAACGCTAAACCCTTCTACTCGCGCGAATAACTCTGAGATCACGGCTGCTTCCTTCTCTTAGCTCTGACGGGCAAACCTTTCTTGGTGTGAATGGTCGCGCCGGTGATCATCTGCACGTCTTTCTCGTCGCACGCGAGCTCGAAGGAAAATTTCTTCAGCAAGACGCTCAACGCGACCGTCGCTTCCATCATGGCGAAGACGTCGCCGGCGCACCGGCGCTGCCCGCCACCGAATGGGACGTACGCGTAGTCCGTGGCGACTTCGTTCGGGTATAACCCGGTGACTAATTCGGGGTCGTAGCCGTTCCAGCCTTCGATTTTTGGGTTGGTGAATTTGCGGTCCCATCGCGAAGGGTCGAAAAGGTCTGGATTTTCCCAGTGGTCAGGAGAGCGGTGAAGATTCCAGACCGCGATGAAACAATCCGTGCCTTTCTTCAGTTGGATGGATTTCCCCATGCCGCCTTTGGGTAAGTCGACGGTTTCGATCGCACGGCGGATGAGGATGGGAGGCGCCGGATAGAGGCGCATGCCTTCCACGAGACACATGCGGACGTCGCGAAGTTTTCGTATTTCTTCCACCGTGGGGATACCGTTTGGATCTTGCACAATCTCATCGATCGATTGTGCTGCTTTTTTCATCACGTCTGGGTGTTTGCAAAGGCAAAAGATGGTCCACGTGAGCACCGCGGCGGTCGTTTCGTGTCCGGCGATGAGCATGGTCATCAAATCGTCGCGTAATTGCCTATCCGAAGCCTCGTCCCCGCGAATATCCACTAAAAATCGTAACAAAGACGCATCCGACACGTTCTTATAATCTCTCGATTCAAATTCGCTCAAATCCACGTCTTGTTTATTCTCCAACGCCTCTCGAATCAGTTTCGTCAACTCCGCGTTGATCATCTCGATATCTTCGCTAAATTGTTTCTGTCTCGGCACCGCCTCCATTGCTCCGGGAATTTGCCAATACGGTAACGGAAACGTGCTCCTATGTTCGCTTTCTCTTAAAACTCTATACACGGCTTTAATAATCGGCGTCTCTTCGTTCAACGCGCCAAACTCGTAATTAAACACCGCCTCGCCGATGACGTCCAACGCCATCGCGTACAACTCGCTCTCAATCTCAATCTGTTCCGTCTCCCCGTGTTTTTCCAACTTATCGCTCAAATTCATCGCACTCCTCCCGAACAAGTCCGTCATGTGTTTTAACCACGTCCCGTGAAAGGCGCTTCCAACCACCGGCCTTCTCTTCGCCCACAACTCTTTATTCGCCGGGATCAAACCGTCGCCCATAATCGGTTGCATGATGTCCGTCAAAATGCCTTTAGAGAACGCATCCGCGTTGTCTTTGAACATGTATTTCACCACGGTTGGGTCGGACACCACCACGAACCATTTCGGTCCGGCGCCGAGATTATACACCCCGCCGTAGTCTCGATAGTACTGGTACAAAGGCACAAACAAAGGCGCGCTCCGCACTTCCTCCTTTAACAAATCAAACAAAACTTTCTCCGTTATCGGCGCGCCGTTCCCCCACGGGAAAATCCGCGAGAACTTCTTCAACGCGGCCTCGGTGTTATCCCTCGGGATTTCCACGCCCGGGAATAACGCGCCGTTGTACGTTTTTTCCTCCTCCGTTTCCGGTGGTTCAGATATCGCATTTTGGACCACAACGACGATGGCTTTTCTTCTTCTTTGTCCGTGATTGGTTTTCTTCTTCTTCTTCTTCTCCCGCGTACTCGCCGTCGTAAACGCGGAAGATCTGGACGACGTCGAACAACACCCGGAGAGGAACGAACAACGTTGCGTCGTCGTCGTCGACATTTCGAGAGGAAATGGGAATAAAGCGCTCTCAAGAATGCGCTACCTTAAAGGCGTTTTATGTGGATAAAGGACGGAGAAAAATCTTTTCACACATGTGAGTTTTAGATATTATGGATTTAAAATATTGGTACACAACAGTCTCTCTCTCTCTCTCTCTCTTTCTGTTTATATAATAAGTTTATAATTGGTTTGGTTTCTTTTCTTTGTCCTTCCTCCTTCACCTCGCTTTTACGGCGCGCGTGATGCGTATCCTCGGCGGCGGGCGGCTCTTTCGAGCAGCGCTGTATTCGCATCCCACGTCCGAGCGAGGCGAAGAAGAGCGCTTCCTTTCCTTCTCTCTTTCTTTCCGTTTATATATATATAATGTAAAGCAACACGTCTCTCTCTCTCTCTCTCTCTCTCTTTCTCTCTTCTTCCTCCTTCTCTTTCTCTACTATGGTATTATTACTGCGCGTTCACGCTCACTCGGTTCTCCTTCTCAAACTGCTCCTCGATTTTTGCAAACTGCGTCTTTTCCAAATCCGCAAAGTACGGATGTTCCAACGCTTCCGTCGCGTGAATTCTCTTCGCCGGATCAAACTCCAACATCTGTTGCAACAAATCGATCCCGTTTTTATCCAGCTGCGGGACAATTTTTGCCAAATCTTGCGCTTTCCATTGCGGAAACTCGTGCCAATCTCTCAATTTGGTCACCCCCGGCCACACCGTTTCGTTCGGCGTTCCCAACAACTTAAAAATGTGCAACAACTGTTGCAACTCGGAATCACCCGGAAACAACGGTTGCTTCCTGGCCATTTCCGCGAAAATGCACCCGACGGACCAAATATCTACGGGAGTAGAATAGTGCGACCCCCCCAACAAAACTTCCGGCGCGCGATACCACAACGTCACAATCTCGTGCGTGTAACTCTTCACCGGAACCGAAAACGCTCTCCCTAAACCGAGATCCGCAATCTTCAACACGTTCTGCGCTTTATCCACCAACAAGTTCTGCGGTTTCAAATCTCTGTGCATCACCCCGTGCTTGTGTAAATGCGCGGTGCCTAACAAGAGTTGGTACATGAAGTTTTGCACCGTCGATTTCGGAAGCGGGTTCGCCGGTCCTCGTCCGGTTTCATCCATGAAGTGCTTCAAATCTTGGTTCAAATATTCAAAGACTAAATACAGCATCGCTTTGCCGTCTTCTTCCACGTGTTCGACTTTTAAAAGGCGAACGATGAACGCGGATTCGGAGAGCATTTGGAGTAAAGATACTTCTCTCAACGCCGTGGATGGTACGCCTTCTTCTTCCATCTGTTGATTTAGTAGAGAAAGTATACGCGTGAGTGTGACGTACTAAAAACAGAAGTATGAAAAGAACGCGCGAAGATTTTCAAAAATTGGAGACGCCGTTCCCCTCTCATCGTGATGAAAGATTCTGATTCCGTTTCAAAAACAGAAGCGCGAGAGCGCGAGAGAACGACGAGAAGAGAGAAAGGAAACCTAATCGTCTCTTTCTTTTCTCGAACGAGACAACCGGGAGACCCTTTGCTTTCGCTTTCGCGCGGCAACCTCTCTCTCTGATCAAAACAAAGAGATCATCCACCTCTCCGCTCGCATCAAAATCTCCCAAACACCAAAAGGGGAAGAGGGAAACCACCCGTACAAAAAAAACGTACCTCCAATCGTGTCTTCTTCAGCGCGACCAATCTCCCAGTCGCGCGTTCGCGGGCTTTGTACACCTTCCCGTACGTCCCTTGCCCGATCTTTTCGAGCTTTTCGTAGCACTCGTTGATCGTGGACGCGTAACCCATGGTCTTCTTCTTAACTTCTTCTTTTTCCGAGAATATAAAAGATTTGTGATTTTTATGAAGAGAGAGAAGAGAGACTCTCGACTTCGGTTCTTTTTTCTCTCTTGGGTTTTCAAATTTTTTGCGTCGACATTTTTTTTTTGCTCAAAATTCAGATGAAAACAGAAGCCAAAAAAGACGGCAGATTTTTCTCTCCTCTCTTTGGGAAATAAAATGTCAACAACCAATAATAATAACGTCAACAAATTCCAAGCGGCGTTTCGAGCGAAAGTGGATCGAGTGAACGAGACGAAGAAGAAGATACAGACGCAAAGAACGATTCACGGAGAGGATGAAGCGCCAGAGGGAAGAGGAGGCGCTTCGGGGACGACGAAAATGAATGCGATTTCGAACGAGAAGATGATGCGCCGTCGGAGGGAAGAAGGCGAGGAGAAGAAAGTAGCACCATCTTCTTCTTCTTTGCCGGCGGGTTTTTTCGACGAGCACGCGACGGCGCGTGATGCGAAGGACGAGGAACGCGAGAAGAGGAAAGAGGAGGAGGAGAAGAAGGGAGGCGTGGCGACGACGACGACGAGGAGTATTGACAACACACAAAAAACCGTTGCGGACGAGACGAGCGGGCAAGAATACTTGAAACAAAAAGAAGAGGAGGAGCGAATGAAACGAGAAGAGGAAGAGGCGGCCATGCATGCGAAAGAGTTGGCGGACGAGGTCATAGCGGATACCGTGGCTGGGTTTGATAAGGTGGACGCCTTGCGGGAGAAGGCGATGGAGATTTTGATGATGAAGAAGAAGAAGAATAAAGAAGACGGCGCGAAGAAAGTGAACTGGCGGAAAGGCGAAGAGAAGGACGAGAGTAGCGACGACGATGATTCGGACGAAAACGACGATTTCGCGTGGAGAAGAAAGAAGAGAAAGAAGAGCACGTGATGCAGATAGTATTTATATTCTAAAAAGTAGGTAGCTTTCATAGCGTTTAGACTTTAAAAAAGTTCAGAGAGAGAGATGTATTGTTTGCGGTTTAGCGCGCTCTCGCATACATAAATAATTATTATAGAAGTGCACATCGTCGACACGTTACGTTTCGACGGTGATAATATTATCGATTTCGTTTTCATTTTTATCGTTCGCGCCCTCGTAGTCGTCTTCAAGCGCTTGGAACGCCGCCTCGTCCTCTTGAGAAAGTTCGACAAAGTTTGTATCGTTTCTCGCGCTGCTCTCTTCGTCGAAACCTTCCTCCTCGGCGATTTTCTGCAACATGGCGTATAACTCCTTCTCCGATCGAGGACACTGTGGAACAATCGGAGGTTTCCTCCATTTGCGTTCACTCGCCAGCTTCCAGTCGACCGAGCGAAACCAAGGATGGTTTTTGATTTCAATCGAGCCATACGTCGAGCCGAGACGATTCGCGCTTTCGACGGTTAAGAGTTTACGTATCAAGTCTCGGCTTTCTTTCGTAAATCCGAACGCGTTTTCAGTTTCTTCTTCTTCTTCTTCTTCTTCTTCTTCTTCATCCTCTCCTTCTTTGTCGTTTTGGTTTCCATTGCCTTCGTCTGTTTTGACTTTTTTCTTCTTACTCCCACTCGTTGTCGTCGTCGATGTCTCTTTTTTACCGCTCTTATGCTTCGTCTTCTTCGCTTTCTTCGGTTCTTTCGGCCCAAACGTAAACTCTCTCTTCAAAATTTTCTGATACGTCGCCCACGGTTCTTCGCTTTGAAACGGCGGTATACCTCTCACGAGTTCATAGAGCAAAACTCCAAGCGCCCACCAATCTACGGACTCGTCGTGACCTCCGTTCAAAATAACTTCCGGCGCTAAATAGTCCGGCGTCCCGCACAACGTGTACGCCTTTTCGTTTTCAATAAATCCAACCTTCTGGCGCAACTCTTCCATAGCAACACCGCAACCACCACTACCGCCGCCGCCGCCGCCATCTTTCCTCTTACCGATACTTTTCGGCCCCAATTGCTTCGCAAATCCGAAATCCGCCAACTTCACGTACCCGTATCCGTCTAACAAAACATTCTCTGGTTTCAAATCTCTATACGCCACCCGACACGGCTTCGCGCACATCTCGTGCAAGTACTCGAACGCGAGCGCGATTTCAACGACGTAAAATCGCGCGATGTCATTTTTCAATCGTCGATAGATTCTCAACTGATTAAACAATTCTCCTCCTGGAACAAACTCCATCACTAAATGGATTTCCTCCCTCGTTTGCGCGTACGAAAACAATCGCACGATAAACTCGCTCTTGGAACACCTCTCGAGTATTTTTTTCTCCTGAACGATGTGCGCGATCTGTTTCGTCTTGGCGACGTGCGCTTTAGATAAGATTTTAATCGCCACGACTAAGCCCGAGTCTCGGTGTTTGGCAATCGGAACGATCCCGAACGACCCGGTGCCTATGATTGGGCCCAGCTCGAAGTTTCGGATGGGTGTTTTCGGGTGTATGGAAACGTTGTTCGGGTTCGGGTCAAAAACTTCTGCAGGAGCTTTTTCTGCCTTTATCGCTGCTGCTGGTGCTGCTTTTAGAAGAGGAGGTTTCTGAGTACTCTCGCGCGTAAGCTTTTGAGAAGAGACGGCGCCGCCGCCACCGCTGCTGCTCCTTGTCGTCGTCGTCGGCGGCGGCGGCGTCGCGATCGAACTGCACAGCTTCTTGAACATATTTTTCCCGTGTTGTGTGTATTTTTAGGATTTTCCCTTAGTAAAGTAATAGTGTGTATGATTTGACTGTGTTTTGAAATGTACAAAAATAACTCTCTCTCTCCTATTCTTTCTCTCTTCTTCTCTCTCGCTCTCTCGTTAACTCTGCAAGAACGGCTTTCTTCAATCTCTGATGATAAAAACGAACGAATACCAACGCTATACTCTTTCTTCTTAGAGCGGCGGCAACCTACAACTACTTCACCATCGTCTTAATCTTCGCGATCGCCTTGGCCGGATTCAAGCCTTTCGGGCACACCTTGGTGCAATTCATAATCGTGTGACATCTGTACAACTTGAACGCGTCGTTGACTTGAATCAACCGGTCCTTCTTTTTCCCGTCGCGCGAATCGATGATCCATCGATACGCTTGCAACAACACCGCCGGGCCTAAATATTTGTCCGAATTCCACCAGTAGGATGGGCAGGACGTCGAACAACACGCGCATAAAATGCACTCGTACAAACCGTCCAATTTTTCGCGATCTTCTTTCGATTGTAAATTTTCTCGGCCGCTCGCTTTGGTTTCCTCCTCGTCGTCTCGAATCAACCACGGCTTGATCGATTTATACTGCGCGTAAAAGTTGCTCATGTCTACGACTAAATCTCGGACGACAAACATGTGCGGTAACGGCGCGACTTTCGTCGTCTCCGCGGCGGTCGATTTCTCCACTTTAGATAAGCACGCTAACGTGTTCACGCCGTTGATGTTCATCGCGCACGATCCACAGATGCCTTCTCGGCACGATCTGCGGAAACTCAACGAGTGGTCTTGTTCGTCTTTAATTTTCAAGAGAACGTCGAGCATCATCGGCCCACAGTCGTTCAAATCGACCGAGTACGATTGATAGTGCGGTTTGGAGTCTTTCGAGTCTTTCGGAGCTTCCGGAGACCACCGGTAGACGTCGAAATTCTTCACCAATGGGGAAGACGATGATTCAGAAGCCGTTGCTGTCGTCGACGATGTCGATGATGATGTCGAGGACACATTCCGCCTCGTGATAGTAAAGAGTGATGATGGAGACGCAGAAGAAGATCTCAAAGACGACGTCGTGCTGCTACTACTATTACTACTACTCCTACTGATGATCGCGCGAAACGCGCGTTCGATCGCTCTCTTCTTGCTCGCCATATAAATGTGTTTTGTCCGTTTTTGGTATATTAAAGAGGGACAACTTTTGTGTGTGTGGAGCGAGGTTTCCCGAATTTTGAGTCAAGTAGGCGACAAGAAATTTCTCTCTCTGCAAAAAGAGAACTTTGCTCTTCTCTTTTTTCGCAGCAGAATTGTTCTTTTTTTTGCTCTCCCCTTTGATTTCGTAAGCCCCTTGATTTCGTAAGCGAGATGGAAACCGACGGCCAGAAACGAAGCTCATCAAACTTTAGAAAAGTTCTTCACACAAACGCACACATCGCACTACCACACATCTATCTTTTCAAAAGGTACGCAAACTGCGCGCAAAAGTGACTGACTCTCTTTTCGCACGCAGAACATATTCGCGAACGATTCTCGAACGTCGTTCTCGCAAGTTTCGATTCGCGTCTCTCATCGTTGGTTCTTCGCGCGCGATTGGAAAAGGGAAAAATTTTAGGCGGCTGAAGAAAGAGGAAGCATTTTATGCCGCCACACCCTCACGGAACATCCGCGCGCTTTTTACCCCGTTGCGAGCGATTTTTGGAGCGAAAGGAGCGAAAATGTCGTCGAGATGTTTTCGTTGCGAGTAGATTTAAATCTTAACTCGTAATGCGTGGATGTTTCGGTGCTCTTTTCGTTCGGTTTCCGGACCAGATGATGGAACATTTTTTCCGTGTGAACGCTTTTTGGAACTTTGTCGGCCAGACACGTTTTATCTTCTTCTTCTTTCCAATTTGATTTCTTTTCTTTGTGTTCACTACTAACCGACGACTTCTTCGCTTATTCTTCTTCACGCATAACAACAGAACTATTTAATACACAATGGCTCCCGCGAAGTGCACCGTACCGAAACCGTCCTCCGTGGTGACCGCGGAAGTCGTGGCGTCTTTGCAAAAAGACGCCACGAACAAGAAAGAGCCGGAAACGAGAGCGAACGCGGCGAAGAAAATCGGGGAGTTGGCCACGAAATCGGGCGCTCAAGAGGAACCGTTCATGATTGAGTTGTTAGAAGTGGCTATTATCTTGGCCGGGGATAACAAGTCCAAAGACGTGAGAGAAGCGGCGGACCCGGCGGTGGATGCCATCTTGTCCAAGTTGTCGCCGTTTGCCATCAGAGCGTGCCAAAAAGCTATTTTCGCCGGTTTTGCCAGTCCGTTTTGGCAATCCAAGATGGCTGCGTTGAGAGTCATTGACTTTTTCGTCGGAGCTGCACCGAAGTCGGTCGCCGCGGCGTTGCCGGAATTGGTTCCGGAAATTGCGCAAGTCATGGTTGACATGAGAGATGAAGTCAAGGAGAAGTCTTCGGATACGATGGCCAAGGCGGCGTCGACGATTGGTAACTTGGACATTGAGCCGTTCGTACCGACGTTGATTGAGTGCATCGTCAAGATTGACGAAGTGCCGGAGTGCGTGCACAAGCTCGCCGCGACGACGTTTGTTCAACAAGTCGAGTCGCCGACCTTGTCTATTCTCGGTCCGCTTTTGATGAGAGGTTTATCGCACTCGCAAATGACTGCGATTAAGCGTAAATCCGCGGTTATCATCGACAACATGTGTAAGTTGGTCGAAGATCCGATGGATGCCAAACCGTTTGTCCCGAAGTTATTGCCGTTGTTGAAGAGAGCGATGGACGAAGTTGCCGATCCGGAATGCAGAACGGTTTGTACGAGAGCGTACAAGACGTTGTTGAACGCCGCCGGCGAAACCGCGGAATCCGCCGCCGCGGAAGCCGAAGATGCCTCTACTCACTACGATGAATCCATGGTTTCGAAAGAGTTACAAGCGCTCATGGTCACCGCAACTGGTGCCTCGGACGCGGACGTTGCGAAGTTTGTCGAAGATCCGGCGGTTGCGCCGATCTTTAATCACATTTGCGCCTTGTCCGTCAACGCGCTCTTGCAAAAGAACTTTGACAAGGACCAGTGGACCAAGTCGTGCGCGACGCCGTACATGAAAGTGTTTTACGCCGACGCGGATGCCTTGACGGCAACTTTGGTTTCCAAGGCCGAAGAGTTGTACTTGTCCACGAAGAAAGTCTTCGTAGTTGAAGACGAAGAAGGCGAAGACTTGTGCAAGTGCGACTTTTCCTTGGCGTACGGTGCGCTCATTTTGCTCAACAACGCCACTTTGCACATGAAGAAGGGTAAAAGATACGGTTTGTGCGGCCCGAACGGTTGCGGTAAGTCGACGCTCATGAAGGCCATCAACAACGGTCAAGTGGACGGTTTCCCGCCACCGGAAGAGTTGAGAACGGTGTACGTTGAACACGACATCCAAGGCGATGTCGGGGACATGAACGTCGTCGACTTCATCTCTGCCAATGATGTCATCAAGGAGCACGGAACCAGCAGAGATGAAGTCAAGAAGGTTTTGACGACTTTCCAATTTACGGAAACGATGCAAGAAGGTGCCGTCACCGCGTTGTCTGGTGGATGGAAGATGAAACTCGCCTTGGCGAGAGCGATTTTGATGAAGGCGGACATTTTGCTTTTGGACGAACCAACTAACCACTTGGACGTTAAGAACGTCGCGTGGTTGGAGGAGTATTTGATCTCTCAAACGACTATTTCTTCCATGATTGTCTCGCACGATGCCGGTTTCTTGGACAGAGTGTGCACGCACATCATCCACTACGAAACGAGAAAGCTTGTTACGTACAAGGGTAACTTGACTGAATTCATCCGTCAGTGCCCAGCCGCGAAGAAGTACACCGAGTTGTCCAACGACGAACTGAAGTTCATCTTCCCGGCGCCTGGTTTCTTAGAAGGCGTAAAGAACAAGGATAAAGCCATCGTCAAGGCGACCAACTGTTGGTTCAAGTACCCGAACACGGAGAGGCAAATCATCCAAGGCGCCTCGATCCAACTTTCTTTGTCTTCCAGAGTCGCGTGCTTAGGCCCGAACGGTGCCGGTAAGTCCACGTTCATCAAGTTGCTTACTGGTGAAGCTGAACCGGACCAAGGTACGGTTTGGAGACACCCGAACATGCGTTACGCGTACGTCGCGCAGCACGCGTTCCACCACGTCGAACAGCACTTGGAGAAGACGCCGAACGAGTACATCAGATGGCGATTTCAAACCGGCGAAGATAAGGAAAACTTGACCAAGGTCACCATGCAATACACGCCGGAAGAAGAAAAATTGATGAAGGAAAAGATCAACGTCACCAAAGAAGATGGCACGGTCATGAAGTTGGTTGTCGAAAAGATCATCTCTCGTCGCCAAAAGAAGAACAAGTACGAGTACGAAGTCAAGTGGGAGAACTTGTCCATGGACCAAACGACGTGGATGGAAAAGGAGAAGCTCGAAAAGTGTGGTTTCACCAAGTTGATCCAACGCGTCGACGAAAGAGAAGCCGCGCGCGCTGGCTTGTACGCGCGCCCGCTAACCACCGCCAACGTCGAAAAGCACTTGATTGACTTTGGTCTCGAAGCTGAATTTGGTACGCACAACAGAATCAAGGGTTTGTCTGGCGGCCAAAAGGTTAAGTTGGTTCTCGGTGCCGCCATGTGGCAGCAACCGCACATCGTCGTCATGGACGAACCGACCAACTATTTGGACAGAGATGCGTTAGGCGCCTTGGCGTGCGCGGTCAAGGAATTCGGCGGCGGCGTTTTGCTCATCACGCACAACTGCGAATTCGCGGACGCGTTAAAGGAGGAAACTTGGGACGTTCCGGGTACCGGTGAAGTCATCATCAGCGGTAACAGGTGGGGCCAAGGTAAAAAGGGTAAGGCTGAAAAGACGGACTGGGATGGACCGCAAGAGGACACCATCGACGCGATGGGTAACACCGTCAAGGTCAAGGGCCCGAAGAAGAAGTTGTCTAGAAAAGATATCAAGGCCAAGGCCAAGTCTCGCGCGATCAAGTTAGCCGCCGGCCAAGATTTGACCACCGATTCCGACTGGGACTTGGACGTCTACATCGGGGAAGACCCGTCCAAGGCAAAGAAGGCTGGCAAGGAATAAGTATGTGTACTTGGATGAATTAGAGTATTATATATGCGCCGTAGCCGAAAGCGAAAAGGAAAGAAAATTTCCTCTCGCGAAAGAGACGTTATTACATTTTTAAGAGACACAATATTATTACATAGACGAGATAGCAACATGTTTTAATTTGCAAACTTTGACTTTTATCACGATTTATCATCATCATTCATTCATTCGCGCGTAGTATAAAAACATACTCTCTCCTCTCGTCGCGCGCTTTCCTCCTCGCGTTTTGTTGATTTCTCATCAGATTCTCACAAGTCACTTGTTTCTCTTTTTTAACGAACGTTTGTTTTCTGTTTCAAATTTCTTCAGATTAAAGCAGGCGCAAAGGAAAAAAGGGGGATGTTATTCGCGGCGCAAGAAACGCCGCTGTTCGTTTTAAACGACGACGAGGCTCTTTTCGCGAACGAAAGAGGACGCGCGGAAGATGCGAGCACTCGAAACATTACTGCTCATTTTAAAAACAACGAAGAAGAAGAAGAAGAAGATCGAACGCGAATTGAAAAGAAACAACAGAATGACTTTTCCTCCGGCTCCGGCGATATCGTTCGATTGCGAGATGGGAGTTTACTGTCCTGGCGAACGACGAGCGGAAAGAATGCGGTCGAAATCGTCTTGTGGCGGGAAGAGCGCGATGGGGAACGAAGAGAGAATGCTGCGAGCAGAGCGGTGAAGACGATTGAAATCACGTTTCCAACTGACACCAAAAACGAGCTGTGCGCGAAAAGCGTCGTTTTGGCGCCGACATCTGTGAACGACGACGGCGCGTCGTTGTTTCGCGTGATCGCGTGTAGTCGAACGGTGCAGACTAACGGGAAAGTTTTGGAAATGTACGTGGCTACCGTGGAGGAGTCTGCGGATAAATCGTCGTTGCGATTGAAAGGAGGCGCGGTGGCGAAGAAAGCGGTGAAATTGGAAACGGCGGGGGTGGGAGACTCGGTGACGTGCGCAGGATTGGTGAGCGGTGCGGACGAACGGTCGCCGATCGTGTGTGTTGGTGGTACGGACGGGCGAAAAGTCGTTTTCGTGGACGTTTTATCCGGCGAAGCGCTTTCGGAGATTGCGGTTGGGAGCCAATCGATATCGTCTTCCTCGGCTGCGGCTATTGGGAGTTCGTTGTTGGGAAAGTTTGGGATTAGCCTCGGTGCAAAAGGAACCATGCCGCCAGTAGTGCACGTATCGCCCAGACTGATAGAGTTAGATGGGTCGATGGTGACAGTGATAGTCACCGGGGATGGGGCGGTGACGTGCGTTACTTCGTCGACAGCGAATACGAAGGGGGCGTTTGGCTCAAACTCGCAAGCAAACAGACGCGTATTGTTTCGAATGATGTTACCAAAAGGAGCTTTGAAAAGTGATGCGTTGATCACTTCTTTAAGTCGCGAAAATGACACAACGAATTCGGCTCCCCAAAACTGGTTCGTTACGGGAGCGCGGGCGACAGCTGGCGGCAATTTAGTGGTCTTTGGAAACGAAGATTTAGGTAGGGAACACGTTACCGCGTATACGTTTGTGAGCACGAACGAAATCCGACGCATGGCTACGTTTACTATCACTGATAGTGCTGATAGCGTTCGAGACGTGTATTTCGACTCCGAGAGTGGGGAGATCTTCGTCTTCTTTTCGAGTAACTGCGTTTCGAAATGGTCCGTAGCGGATTCGTTGAGGGTCGTTGAAACTTTAGAATCTGATTTAGCCAAGTTTGAATCGTGGGCCATCAACGGTGTAGGTTCCGAAGCTGCTTTAAGCGCTTTGAGAATATCGTTTTTCGGAGATTTGAATGATGTTGGAGTCGATAAAAGCGAGATGCACACGTTTGCAAAGATTTTAGCCTCGGAGATTTCAGAGATTGGTCTAGATAGAGGGGTGAGCGCGGCAGGATTTCGTCGAGCACTTGGCAAGGACTTTGAAAGCGATGGAACGTCGATTGTTGATGCTATAGCCGCGACTTTAGCTTCATCCTCGGAAACAGTCGATGATCTTGTTCAGAATTGGGGAGAGTTCGTGAAACGATACGTCGCTGAATGGAAACTAGGGAACCTCGGGGTTGCTTTTTCCGTTGTGAAATCGTCCACGGGCGCGGAAAAAGAAGAACTATTATTCTTGAGAAAAAGTGGTATCAGCGCACTCGCGACGAGTGGAAAGAACGCTTCATCGTCTGGAGCGCACATGCGGTTCCAAAACGACGCGGTTGAAAATGCGACCTCGTTACTTTCTCGAGCGGCGGGGAATTCTGTCGAACGCATGGCAAAGTTGCTCGGGTGTAACTTCTGCGGTCTCGAGAATCGCGAAGCTGTCGATTGGCTCGACCTTGCCACGTGTGAAGCGACTGGTACTGGTGGCCTTAGTATGACTGGTAGAAGCTCCTCGAGCAGTGCGCACGATGCGTTGTTCAGGGACCAAAGACGCTTGCTCCAACGCCAAACGATTTTGACTGTTCGAAAAGCGTGGGAGTCGCTGATTGTAAACGATAAAGATTTGGCGGCGTGCGCACAAAGTATTGAAGCAGCTTTATCTCAGAGCGTTCATGATATTGCGTCTTCTTCATCCTCTTCCTTCACGTCGGCGAAGAAGCTGCGCATGCTAGCACACAAAGCGTTCGGGTTTGCCATGTTGCTCCGATTAGCCTCAAAAGGCAGCGCCTGTTCAACGCCAAAAAAGGTTTCGAACGATGCATTTACTTTGTTACCGCGTGTTCTCTTAGTTTTTGCGCTTTCTTCCGCGCTTTCCTCCGTCTGTGCGTTGGATCCAGATACGATTGCTATCCAAGCATTCGCGAAACAAAGAGGCGATCCGGCGATGGTGGTAGTTGATCTTTTTCGTCGAGGCGAAATCGAAGCTTCAGAGAAGATTGCGCTGGCATTTTTAGGCAGCGCCATTCCGGGTGATTACGAGAAGAAAAGTGAAGAGGATGAAAGTCTGTTGTGCTACGAAGGCGAGCGACCGGCGTTAGCCTTCGCGCGTGCGTTGGCAATGTTGGCGAGAAGAGCTGCACAAACGAGTCACTCGGACGAAGAAGCTTCGAGATTGTTTTTCCAAGCGGCTTTGCGTTTAGAGAAAGTTGACGACAGCGAGAATAAAATCCTAGCGGAAACGGCAAGAACGATTCGCACTTCGATACTTGGTGACGATGACGACGATGCCAAGAACGCGCAAGATCGAGGAAGAGGAGCGCAAGATCCGCGCACGTACGATGCGCTTGAGCATCACGAAACGGTCGCGTTAGCGTTTGAACGCGTCTTCTCCTCGCGTCTTTCTCACGCCTCTTTGAAATTCACAATGGCGGCAATCTCTGAAGCCGAGCTCGTCACTGAATTTGAATCGCAGGAAGATGCAGCTAGGCTCATCGACGCTAAAGAAAGACTTTGGCACGCGTCTCTGCGACGCGCTTGCGACGAAAACGATTTCGTTTCTGCGTTCGTTTCTACACTTTTCATGTACAATTCCCCGGCGGCGGCGAGACATTCGAACTTTTCAGGTGTACGTGCACTTGTCGAATCGGCGTGCGACGCAATGGGCGTGAACTGTGGTGCGACGGCGGATATTGGTCGAGTGATTAAATCGTTGCCGTTTGGAGAGGCGATTTACGCGGCGAGAGAAACGCTTGAAAGAAAATCTCGAACGCACAAGTTGAATCACCAGTCTCAAGACGACAAAGACCAAGGAACTGCTACAATCGTTTCTCCGTCGGAGATTTTATATTCCATGCTCGTCGATCGTTGGGAGTTGAAGGACGCCGCGTTAGTCGCTGCCCAAGACGCCGTCCGCTTCGGCGACGAAGCTCGACGAAAAGTTTGCGAAGCCGCGAAAGACCCGCAAAACGCGCAACTTCGAGACGATGCCATCGAGTCAGTTCAACGTCATTTGCACGGTTTAGAAAAGTCTTTAGCCGCGTTGACCGCGACAAGAAGCGACGAGAGGTGCGGTACCGACGGCGAAGTGTTCTTTGCACCGACGCACGACGATTTTGGAGAAGAAAGCACGGACGATGAAATGCACGTCGAAAAAGGATCCTCAGAGTCCTCGCAAGAAGAGATCGTATTTGAAAAACTTCGCATTCATAATGACGACAACGACGAAGGCAACGATGTTGCACGTCAGAATCAAGAACCACCGAACGACCGCGCGCCTCCACCAAAACCGAAACGACACAAAAAGCTCCATCCTCCAACGGGAGACGACGAGATTGGCGTTGGTTCGCCTCTTGCGGCGATGGCGAGAATGGTCGCGCTCACAAAAGCGCGTCTTCTTCTTTTAAAAAATGATGCCTATTTAGAAGAGCTCGCGATTGAAAAGCAGAAGTTCACCAACATAGCTTCCTTATTCGATGAGAGCGCGGTAAAAGTTGTGTGCGAGAGTTTGTTAAAGCGCGGATTCTTCGATGACTGTTCGGATTTGGTTTCTTTGTGGTTTTCAAACCACGAGTTGCGCGACGTCGCGAGTCAAATATCATGTTGCGCCGGTGCGTTTGCGGCAGAAACGATTCAGCATTCGAGCGAGAGTCATCATTCGGCAAAGTTACCGATTGGTTTTAAATGTGTGAAAGTTTCGAGCTCGTTATCGAACAGCTCAAATACCCTCGCCAATGAGAACCCGTGGGTGGCGTCGAGAAAAATCGTGGACAAGTTTGAAAACGTGGAAACGAATGGGATGATTGCTCATTCCGCGTGTTTAGGCGCCTTAAGCGTGAACCCAGATCTCGAGTTACCTTTATTTCTCACAGAAAACGTGCATTGCGATAAGCTCATTTCGCTGTATTTGAAGGCGAATCGTCCGGCGTGCGCCGCTCGGGTGGCTCTGAAAGAGTTGGAGCTTTATTCGCGCGCGAGTGCGATGAAACGCGTTAAACATAACGCCGTTTGGCTTCCCATGGATGCTTTCCACGCGGTTCAAATTGCGCTCGATGACGACGCGTTCTCAAATAAAAAGAAACACATATCAGGTGCTTTGAGAATCGCGATTGATTCGCATCGAAACCAACTGGAGAAAGATGCGAAAACACTCGCTCAGGTGCACCAGATGTATTAATAGCAAATAGCAATAAAAAGCAATAAAAAACACAATAAGCGCCAAAATTACGTACCAGTTGGTACTAGGAAATAGACAAACTACATGCATGCCAATCATGGTCAAAATTACAAAAAGCTAATCATTCTCTTAATAACTCTTGGCGAATATGCATACCTCTTTCGCTGGCTTTCCAGTTTGGATGCAGTTTCCAACCGAGCTCGGTTGTTCAAAAGGGAAGCATCGGATGGTCGCCCCCGTTTTCTCCTTGATCTCCTTCTCTTCCTCGTCCGAACCTTCCCAAGCGCACCTCGCCCACTTCCCGTCCTCGATCGTTTTTTCTAAATCCGCCATCGTCGCGCAATCGACGATGTTTTCGTCTCGAAACTTTCTCGCTTTTTCCAACATCGCGTCTTGGATCTCGTCCAAAATCACGTTGATTTTCTCCACTAACGACGCTTTTTCCGCGGAAACGCCAAACTCTTTGCCTTCTTTACCCGGCACGTCTCTTCTGGCCACAACGCACGCGTTCTTCTCGACGTCTCTGGGACCGATTTCAATACGAATCGGCACGCCTTTCATCTCCCAAAAGTTGAACTTCCATCCGGGCGATTTCGTATCGTCTGCATCAATCTTCACGCGAATGCCCGCTTCTTTCAATATCTTCGTAATCGCATCGCACGACGCCATCACCGATTCCTTATCTTTATTCTTTTGCCAAATCGGCGTCACGATGACTTGCACCGGTGCTAATTTCGGCGGCAACGTCAATCCCTTATCGTCGCCGTGCGTCATAATCACGCCACCCATCATTCGCGTACTCACGCCCCAGGAGCTTTGATACACGTTCTTTGCTTTCCCGTCGGTATCTAAAAACGTCGTCTCGAAAGCTTTTGCAAAGTTATCGCCTAAATCGTGCGAAGTTCCGGCTTGTAACGCTTTCTTATCACCCATCATCGCCTCCATGGTAAACGTCGCCTTCGCGCCCGCGAAACTTTCAATGCTGGATTTCTTTCCAACGATGACAGGCATCGCGAGCGTCTTCTCCGCGAATTCTGAATACACTTTAATCATTTCCATGGCCATCGCGTTCGCTTCTTCCGCGGTTGCGTGCGCCGTGTGTCCTTCTTGCCACAAAAACTCTAACGTTCGAATAAATGGCCTCGTTCGCATCTCCCATCGGTGCACGTTACACCACTGGTTCAATTTAATCGGCAAATCTCGATAACTTTGAATCCACTGCGAAAGCATGTGGTTCACGATAGTCTCCGACGTCGGTCTCACCACTAACGGTTCCTCCAACGTTTTCCCACCTCCTTGCGTGACTACGGCCAATTCTGGAGCGAATCCTTCCACGTGCGACGCCTCCTTCGTAATGAACGAATACGGAATCAACTGCGGAAAATAACAATTCTCCACCCCTCGCATTCCAAATTGTTCGTTCAAAATCGTCTGCGTCGTCTCCCACATGGCAAACCCGTACGGGCGAATAACCATAGTCCCTCTCGCCGGTCCGTAATCGGCCAGTTCGCACTCTCGAATGACGTCCAGGTACCACTTGGAGAAGTCTTCCGAGCGCGGCGTCACTTGCGCTTCCGCCTCTTTCCCTCCTTTACCGCCGCCGTCGTTCTTCTTCTTTTTATCGCTGCTATTCTCTTCTTTATTTTTTTTCGCTTCTCCGGCCGACGGATCCGCTTTCGCTTTCAGTTCCTTCAACACCGCCACGGCTGCTTTCACGTCCTCGTCCTGGTTCGTTTTCCCGGACGCTTTCAAAGCTTTAATCAAATCGCCTTGTTTTGCAATCGCGTCGGCGACATCACCTGACGTCGCCGCGCTGCTGCTGCTGCTGCTGCGGGTAACGACCGACGACGTAAACGACGTAAACGACGTTTGGGTAAAGAAGAAACGTTTACCACCACCACCACAAAAACCACCACCCGTTTTCCTGTTTTCATTCTCCCTAATAGTCGACGACGCGCTGAAAAACGAAGAAACCGAAGGAATTGGTTTCGCCGCCGGGACGACGGGCGTCGAATTTAAAGCAGACGACGACGTCGTACACGACGACGTATTCGTACACGACGACGTAATCGCGGGCGAAGAAAAACACCCGCAAGAATGAAACCACCACCCCTTAAAACTGTTTCGGCGGCTTAAATGTCGTCTCGCCGTCGTCCTCGTCGTCGTCGTCACCATCCTCATCATCGTTCTCGTCGTAGTGGTAAAAAAATGTCTTCGTTTCGTCGTCATCGTGTGCCTCCTCCTCAAGATGCTGTTCGTATTCGTCGCGGCTGTAACAAGAGTCATTTATTTCTTTTCTCTCTCTCTCTCTCTCTGTCTCTCTCTGTGTCTCTTTTCGTGTCGCCGTAATAAACTACTTCACGCGAGAGAACACAAAGAGAAAAGGGTCGTGGGAAATTTTATCTCTTTTTAGTGATGTGTTTGCCTCCAACAAAACCTTTACATTGGTCTTTTTTTTTGGGCGCTTTTGCGTCGCATCACACACTGATTGAAAATGTCTCCGAAGCCAAGATCTCTCTCGTATGCATGCATCACTTTTTTCATCATCACGAGGACGAGTTTGAGAGACCAATTTGAAAAAAAAAGTAAAAAAAAAGAGGAATCTCATCATCACACCACAATCTCCGCACAACTTTTCCTTTTCCTCTCTTCCTCTCGGTCCTCTTCGTCGTAAAGAAGGAAGAGCGCGGAGGAAAGAAGGTCGCTTTTCCGTATTTATACAGTAAAGCCTACTCTTTTTTCACGCAAAGGCGAGTTTTATTAGGAAAAGAGACAGCGTTGCATTGTTATTTTTTTTTCCCCCTTCTTTTAGTGTGTTTTTGAAACCTCGGAGGGATGTCGTCGATGGTTTTTTCTTCGCGCATCTCCTCCTCGGCGAAGGCGACTTTGAGCCCAGGAAATGAGAACGAGCGCGCAATCAGGAGGAGGAGGAGAAGAAGAAGCTCGATTTCCTCGTCGTCTGAATCGTCGTCTTTAACGACGAAGAGGAGGAATTTTTGTTGCGCGTTTGTGACGAGCAAAAAAAGGAATATTGGCGGCGTCTTTTTCCCCAACACATCATCATCATCATCATCGTCGTCGTCGTCGGGGAAAGAGAGGAGGAAAACAACAACTTTAGCGAGTAATGCCACGAAGGATTTGACGACGACGAGGATGGGAAAAGAGCGTTCGATGACCAGCAGAGCACGACGGTACCAAATCAACAAAAGAAGACTCTCTACTACCACCACTTCGTCAGCCACGGCTTCGAACCGAGGAGGCGAAACCGCCAACGCGAGCGGGTTAGCCGTGGGTGGCTTTGCAGCCGTGAAACCTTTACTTTCTAGATTATTACCAATGAGTGCGATGTTTTATTGCATGGCGTTTGCGAATTCAATCTTGGACGCGTTGAAAGATACGCTGGTCGTGACTGCGTTTGGCGGCGCCGAGCAGATTCCGTATTTGACGGTGTACGCGGTGTTGCCGATGTCGTTGTTGTTCGTGTCTTTGTTTACGAAACTGAGCCAAAGGTGGGGTAGGGAGAAGCTGTTTTATGCCGCGATTGGAACATTCATAAGCTTTTTTGTGCTGTTTACGATTGTGTTGTACCCGATGCGCTCGGTTTTGCACCCGGTGGACTTATCCGTGCAGTTGTTGAAATGGCTGCCGAGCGGTTTGAGAGGCGGCATCGCGGTCTTTACGAATTGGACGTATTCATTGTTTTACGTGTTTAGTGAGTTATGGGGCGACGTCGTTTTGTCGTTGCTGTTTTGGGGTTTAGCGAACGAGACGACGTCGTTGCACGACGCGGCGATTATATATCCGTTGCTCGGTATCGGGGCGAACGTCGCTCAGGCGAGTTCTGGGTTTATGATGAAATGGGTCACCGGGAGTGGAAATTTCATCTCTTGGGATGCTAAGCTCCGCTTTTTAATGACGGTAGTTTTAACGTGTGGTGGGTGCGCGACGTTGATTCACGCGTACATTTGCGATAAGCAAAGGCGACGGTTGTTGAAGGTTGAGAAGAAGAATAATAAAATTACGCCCGAGAAGAATGAAGAAAAAAAGAAAGTTTACGACGTCTATTTGGACGACGCGGACATCGATGAAGCGAGCGAAGAAGACGATTCGAACACAGAGGTGGCTAGGATTGAAATTCTTCCCATCGAAGATATACAAAAGAGTAAAGACGAAGATTCCATGGACGAGTCAGAGCTTGTGCAGAGAGAACTTTCGCAACGGGTAGGAATGACGGAAAGCGCACCGCCGACGAAATCGCAAATGGCAAAAAGAAATCGGTCGAAGTCGAAAAGAGGTTTGTTTGATGCGTTGAAGTTCGTCGCGAACTCGCCAGAGTTGTCTTGCTTAGCCGTGATGGCGATTTCACAAGGCATCTCTACGATTTTGTTCCAAGTCGCCTGGAAGACGCAGTTGAGAATTTTACACCCCGACCCGACCGCGTACGCGCAATTTATGGGCAACGTGCAAATGTACTCTGGATTCGTAACTGGAATATTTATGATCTCCGCACCGTTTCTGTTTAGGAACATCGGGTGGAAAGGAACCTTATCGATTACGCCAAAGTGCGTCATTATTCTCGGTTGGTTCTTCTTCGGAACCTCGATTTACGCGTCCCGAGTTGGCCTTTTGTCGCAAACGAGTTATTGGCTTCCAATTTTAGTTGTTGGCGGTGCTGCAATTTACATTGTCGAACGAGCGGCGAAGTTTTCGCTGTTCAAACCAGCGGAAGAGATGGTGTATATTGCATTAGACGATGAGGCGAAATCTAAAGGTAAAGCCGCCGTGGACGTGCTAGGTTCGCAATTTGGCAAAACTGGTGGTAGTTTCATGCAACAAGGTCTGCTATTTTGGTTCGGGAGCATTATCGCGGCGTTACCAGTCATGGTTTTCTTTCACTCGACCATTGCATTGGTATGGTTAGCGGCGGTGTACACGCTCGCGGGGAGAAGAGAGGCGCAGCTTGACGCGGAAGTCAAAGGCGATTAGAGATTTTTAGAAAAAGAAAGAGAGAGAGGAAAAACATAAAATTAGATGAGATGAGAGAGCGAGTATATAATATATAGAGGAGTTGTTGTAAATCTGAACGCATTTGAATACGAGTCATGCCACTAAGGCGCCCGCTAGCGTGAACGCGTAATCACCCACGCTCGAGAAAGGGTGATACCGCGTCGTATCTAAAACATACATCAACATCCACAGCGCGGATGGGCGGATTAAAAACCATTTTCGAAAATCAACGTCATCAACCACATTCCGCGCTTTTAAACTCGCCCCAAACGTGGACCAGTTCAACAACCAAATCAATCCGAACAGAGAGTGTTCCCACATCTGCGGCAACCCTTCTCTCAAGTTCAATAAATCTCCGTGTTGAATGGCCAACGCCGTCGGTACTAACTGCAAACTAAACAAAAGAACTCCAAGCCAAACTAACAAAACGGACCGTTTATCATCCTTCGTAACGAAAAAGACGTAGATGTACGTCAAAGTGTGCCAAACGAACGGCAAAGCGCACCCGTACAAAGCAATCGCGTCCAACGGCGCCAACGCCTCGCCTGAATTCAATCGACACAACTGCCACGTCATGACGAGCTGGAACGCAATCGATCGAAGCGATAACTCCTGTTTTCTCCAACCTTTGTTTTGTGCTAACGGTATGCCGCTTAACGCGCACGCCGTGGCTAATAGAACCGATATCGAAGCCGCGACGCTCCAATCCCCTACTCCCGTTGTGAGTGTTGTTGCTTCACCTACTAATGCACTTTTACTCATCTCTCCTCCGAATATCGCGCCGTAATCGTTTCGGCACCACTCGTACATGACGTCAAAACCTAAAATTGAATACAATCCTCCACTCACAGAGTGCGCGTGAAACCTATCCGCTCGCGTCCACATCCTCTTCGCCTTCGATTGAATGGAATCCTTCACATCTTTATCCGTATCTTTGACTGACGAAGATGATGAAGTGGACGCTTCGTCGTTGGAGGACGCGCGAAGTGCGGCGGCCGTTCGACTGTGCGCTTTCTTGAGGCGTCGAGAAGGTTTCGGTTTTGTCAACGGGTGGTGGTTCGCCGCGAGCTCGCCCGCGCTGGCTCGCATTGTAAAAAAAGTGAAGCATGATGGAGTAGAGTGTTCCTTGTTTGTTTATATGGGTTGGTATATGTGCTCTCTTCTCTTAACATGTATAATATCGCTCTTCTCTCTTTGTTCTTCTATGTATAAATCCTCCTCGGGGCTCCTTCCTCTTTCTCTCTCTTCGTGACGATCATAACCTCGACTTCAACTGTTTCAATTCCATGGTCAATTTTTTGATGTATTGATCTTTAACGTCCGGCGCTCTTCGCGTGACAAAGTTAAATTGTCCAGACGCCAAGTTCAACATGATTTCCTCGCTTCCACCAGGAATCGCGTACGCTTTCACTTCTCTGTATATGCGTTCGACTCGGACGCCTTTACCACCTCTCGTATATCCAGCGCCGCCGAAGACTTGCATCGCGCTCGAGGCGCAAAACTCCGCCGTTCGCGACGAGGCGAGTTTGAGCATGGCGATGTGCCCGCCTAATTTTACGTTTTGTTCCGATTTTTTCATCGTGTTCATTTGGAACGTAATGTTCTCTAACCACGCGTGTAATGATTCAACTTTCGTGGCCATCTCGCCAATTTTGTGTTGAATGACTTGGTGTTCGATTAAAAACTTACCAAACGTTCGTCGCGATCGAGCAAACGATAGCGAATCTTCCACGCAAATCCTCGCCATTCGACACGCTTGGGCGGCTAACAACCACCTCTCGTGGTTGAAGTTATACATGATTTGTTTAAATCCACCACCGACTTGACCGATGATGTTTGTTTTCGGCACTTTCACGTTATCGAATTCAATATACGTCGTCCCCGAAGGCCAAACGCCCGTGCAATCCATCTTCGTCGTCGTTACGCCGGGCATAGTTCTCTCCACCAAAATCATCGACAAACCTTTATGCGCCGAGTTCTTATCCCCGGTTCTCACCGCTACGGTAAAATAATCCGCGTAGATCCCATTCGTGATCCACTTCTTATTCCCGTCGACGATAAAGTGCCCGTCGCCCGAGTCTTTCGCGGTGCAGGCCAAATTCGAGACGTCCGACCCAGCCCCCGGCTCGGTGATGCACAAACAAATAATCTTCGTCCCGTTTAAACACTCTCGAATGACTCGATCGCACTTACCTTGGTCCATCGGCATCCCAAAGTTAATCAAAGGCGGTAAACCAATCCCTAACCCACCCATGAGCGCCCACGCGATGCCACCCCCACACCTCGTCCCTTCGTCCACGTTAATCAACTCGTGAAAGTAATCGTAATTCGCCGGCGCTGGCGCGTCCGTATATTTCGACGGCCACGGCGCGCCAACCACCCCTGCTAAAATCCCATACTCGGCGGATTTCCGGTACATCAACTGAATGTACTCCTTACATTTCGCGTGGTTGTTCAATACCGCTTGTTTGTCCCAATCATCCACGATTGGTTCCACCTCGTTCTCGAAAAACGAGCGTATTTTCGCGCGCCATTCAACGTGCGATTGGTTGTAGAACGGCGAGTGCAAATTTTGGTCTGTTTTGTTTGGGTGATTGTTTTCAGGTTGTTTATGATGGCGAAGAAGAGAGGAGGACGTGGTGTCAGCGCGAATCGTACGAATCAAACAGAGCTGTTTTGTTGCGTACAAAAGGAGAGAGAGAGAGAGAGAGAAAGAACGGCTGTTCCGAACCACCGACCGATGCGTAATGTAAACGCGTAATGATGTGTTTGCGTAACGGAATCAATTCGGTAAAAATCTCCAATCGAGAGCATAAACACACATCGCGCAGAAAGAAGTAACAGAGAATACTACCGATACAATAACGAGACGAAAAAGAATAACAACGAGAAAGAAAAGTAAAGCACGCACACCAAGACGGTTCCGATAAGGGTACCTCCGCCCCGAACGGTTCGTATTTCACCAGCGGCTGATGATGACTCATTCTTTTTCTGTGCCGCCAATCGAGAGTTTTTTTTGAGAAAAAGTGACGCGACAAAAAAAAAGTTTTAAACAATTAAGTTCTAAACCCTATGAGCTGCGCCTCTTTCTTTCCTCTTTTTTCTTTTCTTCTCTCATCGCGAAAAACGTTAGAAAAGAACAAAAGAAAATGTCAGCAACAAAGCAATACATCCAAGCGGAAACGTCCTCGCGCATCGACGCGTGCTTCGGCGGCGTCGTCGTCGAACACGAGAGTCACAAGTTTCAGTATTACCAGGATAGGAATAAACGGTGGCCGTTTACGTGTTCGGAGAAAGGATGTGCGTTGTTGTTCTTTGTTTGAAGTTGAGCGTTCAAAATTTTCTCGATCTCTCTAATCTTTTCTCTTCGTCTTCTTCTCTCTTTCTCTCGACTGAACGTAGTACCCAGAACCAGAGGCGTCGTCGTCTCTGCGTTCGATTGGTCGGAGGAGAGACGAGGAATGCTCGTCCGGCGGGCGCTTCTTTGTTTTCTTCTTCTGCGCTTTCTTTCATTTTAAGAAGAAAAAAATTGGTTCTCTTCCCTCACGTGGTGTGGTGTGGTTGGTCCTAAAAAGACAAAATATGATGACGCTTTGTTTGTACTGACATTTTCTTTCTCTCGACAACACTCCTGCGACAAACAAAAACAGACGCGTTACTGACGAAACTGATGACATCCGTCACGCCGGTTTTGAAATCTATCCGCCAAGAAATCACGGATTCCGGGAAGAACATCGACGAGACGCTGGAGAAAGGCCGCGAGATTTACGCGAGGAAACCCGCCATCAAGAACGAAGACGTCACGTGGTCGCAAGAGGAATACGCCGATTTGGGGTTGATTTTTGAGTACTGTCGGTATAAATCTATTCAGAGGTTGACCGAGGCGTGGTCGACGTTCGAGAAGGCGAAGAAGAAGCGCTTGTTTGAGTTTGTGGATCGAAAGATACAACAGATGGACGAGAGAAGACAGAAACCGAGGGAGACGAACGAGTACGACGCGGACGCCGCGGTTGAGGCGGCCAAGGAAGAGGAAGAGGACGTGGAGAATGTTTTTTTACGCGTGGCCTCTTTAGGCGGGGGACCTGGATTTGAACTCTTGGCGTTTAAGTGGTTCGTCGAGTACGCTTTTCGAACGAGCTACGACGCGAAGAAACACGGCGACGTGGAGTTGATCAGCTTGGACATCGCCGAAAGCTGGGAAAAAATCTGCAACCAGTTACAACCGATGAAGTTTTCCGCGTTTGATTTGGTCAAAGATGGCGACGCGCTGTTGGAAGAAAAGTGTGGCGGTCCCGTGGACGTCTTGTTGCTTTCCTACGTCGCTAAAATGTACTGCTGTAACGACGAGTGTTACGAGTGGGTTTCCAAGAAAATCAACGACCGACAAGTTTCGATCGCTTTTGTCATCTCCAGAGACGAGAAAATGGAAGAGTTTGTTCGCGGTTTCGAGAAGAAAGGTGTTTTAGTGACGCCATTGATGGACCAAGCGTTGGGTAAAGACCACCGTTTGTTGGCGTTGACGCGTCGATTGGATGAAGACGTCTCCAAAGCCATCGAAAAGCTCGAATTAGAAGACAATAGAAGAAAAAGTATAGACAAAAAAGTAGTCGCGGAGGACGACGACGGGTGGACCGAAGTCCACAAAGAGAAGGAAATTCCGCCAACCTTCCCCAACGTCCCGTACGTGGAGCACCGCAAAGCGAAGGTGGACAAGTACCAAAACAAAAAAGCCTCCAGCTACCATCACCACGACAGAAACAACGGCAACAACCCGAAGAGCGAATCGTACTCGAATTTTTCGAGAAACGCGCACGGGAAGGAAGTGTATTCCAGAGGAGGTGGGCGCGGTGACGGTGGTGGCAGTGGTGGTGCAAAAGGCAGTCGCTGGTAACTTTTTACATTGTTTTTGTAACAACAGGTACTCGTATTAAAAAACTCTATTACTTAATCAGTCTCTTCGCGCCATCCAATCCTCCTCGTCTCCAAAATAATACCCATCCTCCGCGATCTCCTTCTCCGTTAACGGTAAAATAAACTCTGGATCTTTCGTATTGTACACCTTCTTCAAATCTTTCGGCACGTCCTGCAAAGTCTTCGCGAACGTCTCTTGCATGTACTTATCGAACAACTTCTGTTCGCCTTTCGTCGGGTTCTTCGGCAACACCGGCACGTCTTCAATCTGCCCGACGTAATACTTCTCCTTGACAATTTCCGGCTGATCCTTCCTTGCAACCGCAATCCACACGCCTCCTTTACTATCCACCACCATCCCATCTTTCCCGTTATACGTGATTATTCCCTCATCTTTCGAAACTTTGAACAAGTTCCCGTCCTTGGTCTTGTACGCGACGATATCGCCCGGCGTGTCTCGGTTGTACAGTTGCATCGCTAAGTTCGATCGGCCTTTATCGATGTATTGAGGATTCAAAACTGAAAGCAAAGCGACGAGAGCGAACACTCCGTACGGGTTTAACACGTACTTCTTCAGCACGTTCTGCCATCTCGGCGGCACTCCTCTCGGATTTGGAGGATTCTTGTTGTTGTCGTTCCTCTCGTCGTCGTCCTCTTCGTCCTCCCAGTACGAGGAAAACCTGTCGTTCGTGGTGGTGGTTAATGCATTCCTCGTCGGTGCCACGAACGGCTTCAAACCTTCTCTGCGAACATCTCTCTGATTTCTCTGCCTTCGTAGATTCTCCAGCGCGTTGTTTTCTTCTTCCGTTTGCCCCTCGTACCCGCCCGCGTTGATTGGGAACCCTCGCTTCGGGAACCGCTTTTGTCTTCGCAACGGTCGTTGGCGGCGAAAATTGGACGACGAATGTACGACGTCGAAGTTGACGACATGAAGGGACAGCGCGTTCGTTTTTACGCGAGAAGAAGAAGTACAAGACGCAGAACGATGTCTCGCCGACACAGTGATGGGAAGCGCGCGATGATGAAACAACAGCGATGATGTCATGCTTTAAGAAAGGGAAAAGGCGTGCGATTGAAATGGCGAGACTTAATTGAATGAAGGAAAGAACACGCGCGTCGCGCGTCGAGAACGCCGCGTTTACGCGTATACTAGTAATCAATCGATGCATTAAAACGCGATCATCTCCCGACGTTGTCAATTTGTTGATTCAACTCGTTGATTTCTCGGTTCTTCTCTTCGATTTTCGCCCGGTATTCCTCGATGCCTCTTTGCGCGTTTAAAAACGCCTGTTGCACTAACCCGGAGTTGGATTGTTCCATGTGCGGGAAGCATTCGACTCCGAAATTTTGCATGATTTGTTTGATTTGTTGTTCGAAGTACATCACTTCCGCTTGGAGTTTCGTTCTCTGTTTTATGCGACAAAGGTAGTTTTGGAATAGGAAAGACACGTCATCGTTTGTCAGTGAAGAGAAGATTTGAGGAGGAAGACTTCTTAAACGCTCGAGATGACGTTCGAGACCATCACCCCATCGGGTGTCGGAGTTTTGTTTCGCCGTCGTCGCGTTCTGATTGCGCCCCGCGAAAGAGGCGCAAAGAGAGAGACCGCGAAAGAACAAAAAAGAGAACAAAAAAGACGCACGATGGAGACGAGTTTCGTGGTTTCGGCGGCGTTTTGGGCGCCAGTCGTCACGGAATCCCAGAACGACATGGCGGTCTTCCTCGCGATTAGAGTTTGGACGGAAATGGTGGCCGATTTTTTGTGACGCGGCCTCTAGAAAGGAAGCCAAAGAGAAAAAATTCAGCGTAAGCAGCAGAGGACGCGAGAAATCGCTCGCGACGAGTAGTATTACACGGATAACTATTACGTAGTATTTATTATTGAATGCAACAGTTTTCGCTGGTTTTCGCGCCGCCACCCGAGGAGCTCTTCTTACCGCCCGAGGAGGAGACTTTCATCTTTCTCACGGGACGTAAATAGGCGCTTCGTTGCTCTCCGTTTTGGCCTTGTTCGTGCGGCGCGTTGGCGGCGTACATCGGGTCCTCGGCTAAGCGACCGCGAGCGCCGTAGGTTGGAGGGATGTCCGCGAAATGTCCAGCAGAACGACGTCCTCCATTTTCGCGTTCTCGAGCGGCGGCGGATTGTTCCTCTTCTTCTTGTAAACGCATGGCGTAGGCTAAATCGGCATCCGCGCTGTTTTCGTACGTTTGCGACGGAGGAATGAATTGCGCGTCGACGTGATGCGCGTTCGGAGCCACTGGGGCCTCGAATCGAGCGTTGCAGTTTAACTCCGAGTGCAGTTTTCGAGCGACTTCGAAATCATCGTCCGAGGAAGTCGTCGTGGCTGTTGGAGTCCCGCCTAAAGCTTTCGCCGGGGACGCAGGGAAGGAGGTGCCTTGCCGCGGCGAAAACGCCGCGAGGCCACCTCCGCTCATCGCCGAGCCTGGTTGCGAGGAAGAGACTGACGCGCGTCCGCTTCTCGTTTTAATCGCACCCGGTGAGCTCTTTTCTACATCGAAATAGTCTTCGCCTGTGCCGTCGAACGGTTTGAAATCGGCGTTTAAGAAAACTTGTTCGCGTTCTCTCGCGCGTTGCTCTCTCATCAACCGCGCCAATTGATCGTCGTCAGTTTCTTCGGCGTAATCGATATCGTCGTCGTCGATCGCGCCGTCGTCGTAGACGATTTCCCAAACGATTGACGGTTCGTCGATGAATCCCTCGTCAGTAACCAGAGAAAGCAAATACTGATTATCTCTTTTAAAAATCACCGAGAAGTGATTGTTTCGAAAAAACACGCCCAACTCGTTGTTCCGCATGTTACCAAAAACAGATTTCAAACCTTCCTCGGTGCACTGCGTGGAGGTAGCCTCTAGGAACTCTTCGATGGCCGTGCGCTCCATGACAATTTTATTGAAATCGTTCGATATTTGTTTCTGTAAACGCACTCTTTCGTCCTCTTCTCTTTCTTCTTCTTCGCCGATCGCCGCTAAACTCTTTTCGCTATTGCTATTATCGTTATTGTTATTACTGTTGCTCTTGTTGTTATTCTCGCTAAAACTATTCTGATTACTTTTTGATCTGGGCGTCGTCACGTTGCTCCCACCTTCCATCATCTCCGCCAACTCGTCCAACTGTTTGTTCAGCTCCCCAGTCGTCGGCGAATCCTCCGTGTGAAGCACGTTTTCCTTCGCGCTTAAATTCAACTCTTCCTCGATCTTCTTCTTCTCTTCCTCGATCATCTCTTGTTCTTGTTCCAAGTCTCTCAATTCAATCAACCGTTCTACGAGTTGATTATAACTCAGCCTACTAACCACGTGCCCCGTCGCGACGTCAAACTTCGCGTCCACCACCCACCCGTGGTATAAACTCACGTCCAAAGCGTCAAACACGCACAAGTTCGCCGTGTACTCAAACGCCTCGGAATCGATAAACTGCACGTTCACATCTAACCCGTTCACTAAACTCGGCAACACCGACAACGCCGTCTCAATATTCTTCTCGTTGTTCTCATACATTCGTTCTCGCGCGTTCTCGCCTAACTGAAACCCTTTATACGCCTCCCCCGTCTTCTCCGAGACGTTCGAGTCTAATATTCTCGTCGCTAACGTCGCGATGACTTCGTGCGAGGAATAAAGTTGAGGAGAGGAAGACGACTCTTCGCCGCCACCACCACTCCTCGCACTCGCACTCGTCGTCGCAAAATTCCGCATTTGAATCGCGTTCCTGAGGAGTAAAACGTTCGCCAAAGCGAGCAACGGGCACGGACCGTTCTCGTTTTGCGTGCACACGTGCACGATTCGTCCGAGAAAATGAATTCGTTTCGCCCGGTAAAACGTTTCTTTCCGCGCCTCGTTGCGGTCCATCATCGTCGCACTCTCTCCTCAACCTCGACAATATATACTATAAAACAACGCGTTTCAGTCCCTTCTCTTCCTTTCGCTTCTCTCTGTCTCTCTCTCTCTCTCTCTGTGCTCGCTCTTTGTGCGTTTACTCTGAATTACTTTTAACGACACAAAAGGGGTGACGGAAATGAGCTTGACCTTTTGTTTTTGAGATCTCTAAGAAATAGGGTTGAATACCCTAAACCGTTTTTGCCTCAATTCTCTTCTTCAGAGAAAAAGCTTCAGAGAGAGAGAGAGTGACGACGTGAAGACGAAGAAGTTAAAGAAGACAAAGAAGAAGGAGATAAACGCACACATATATGAGCACTTCT
>Ga0255783_10000168_pt1 | contig 75723 bp, 56 predicted proteins | sample 011ome_22_FD_179981 | JGI IMG/M metagenome (GOLD analysis project Ga0255783, IMG submission 179981) | Coastal salt marsh microbial communities from the Groves Creek Marsh, Skidaway Island, Georgia - 011507BT metaG (version 2) | ecosystem: Environmental > Aquatic > Marine > Intertidal zone >... | reverse complement strand
AGAACGGATAAAAGACGCGCATAGATATGCGTACCCGCATCTGGCACACTCAAACATGCAAAATGAGTTTACTATTATGTTGTTGTTTACAAACGAAATAGTCAATTGGACCTCAAGTTGTGGATTGTTGGTTATGAAAAATGAAGAAGAAGAAGAAGAAGAAGAGGAAGCACAAAAACAGATATAATACTTCATTTAAAAAGAGAGAGAGAGAGAAGAGAGGCGAATCGTGGTGGTGTTGCGTGGCGTTGGTGACGACCAACGTTCTCATCTGCGCCTCTCGAGGAGTTGGCGAGATGGCGTATCATCATCAGTATCATGATCGAATCGAGAGAAGAAACGACGACTCTTCGACATCCTCTTCTTTGAATTTACTCGTTTTGAACGATAGGGGATGTTCGTTTTCTCAAGATGTATACGCTCTTCTGCCGAACGTCGAGGGTCAAATCAGAGCGGCATCGATACAGAGTAGTAGCTCGAGAGCCGAAGAGTTTGACGATAGGACGTTTAAATGCGTATTCCCTCTCAGAGATGGAGGAACTTCCATTTGTACGCTCATTCATAAAAAGTTCAAGCCGATGGAAACGCAAGAGGTTCAAAGCGTGTGTAAATATATAAATATATATCGCGTGGATGCTATCGTGCTGCTGGTCAAATCCAACCGGGACTTGGACTCTTTCCTTCAACTGATGCAAAGAGCTGAACAACCGGTACCATCTATTATTGTCGGCGCGTTGAGCACACAAGCTAAAACGGAACTTAAGAGGCGCACAATGGGTGATGTTGAAAAGTATAGAGATGTTTTCATGCTCATTGATGCTTCGTCGTCTGCTAACATTGAGAGCACTTTTATAAAGCGCTTCTTTTCACGTAGAGAGATTATGCGCGCGAAGAACTTTCCCAATCGACGAGTAGAACAAGCGAAGCAGCGGCAGCAGCAACAACGGTTGCGAAAAAGCGCAGAGCGCCAATCCTCGTTTCTCGCTCGAATTTTCTTTGGCGCGACTGATCGAAATAGCAGTAGAACTATTAGTAGCGGTCGACCAACTGGTTTGATGGCGGCAGCACCTCAAAAGGCAAAGAAAAATGCCGTCGCTGGAGGTCCAACACCTACTACTACTAAGCGACTGATGAGACTCGAATCGATTCAAAGTCTCGCGATGGCATTTGTCCTCGTTTTGGGACTTGGTTTTATTATAATAGAAACGCGCTTGCCGGATGCAAATAGCATAGCTTCATCTTCGCCTCGAAGAGCTGCGTCTTCATCGAAGTCGTCCTCGTTAGAGGCGGCACACAAAACGTATCCTGGGTTTGGTTTGGTTGACGTGAGCGAAGAGAGCGAGCTTTCGCTCGAAGTGCACGAGATTTTTCCGGAAACAACATCTGTAGTGCTCGATTCGAACGCATTTCCACCGAGTGATGATCATAGCGACGATAATAGATATAGCTTAGCTCGATTCGTTGTTTCCGATGCGCTCGCACCAAGAAACGAAAAGAAATCAGAACATTGTGCACCGATTATTCGCACGACGCCGACGAATGGGGGCGCTATTTATCAGACACTAGATGGAAAGACTCCGTCGGGTCCGCCTTTGATATCCGCTGGTGCCTTAATCGCGCACCCTGATCGGATATTCATATATGCGCCGCCTCGCGCGTCGAAGAAGCAAAGACATATTTCATCAGTTGAATCGATGACGCTTGAACTTCCGTGTGCACGCGAGGCTTCGTCGCGTATTTTGAAGTTCCTCGTGAGAGGACGTTCTGTTAAAAAATCGAAACGCGATTCTCCATTCTTCGAGACGCGAATTCAAACCATAACTTCTGGAGCAAGTGTGAGAACGATTCGAAACGTGAGGTTTTCCTCGAAAAGCGAAAACGCTTTGGAAACGAAGTGCAAAAATAGTCGGTGTACTATAACGGTCGGAGCGCTTCGGGGAGGTACAATTAGTTTTAGCGCGAGTTCGATTGAAAGAGCGTCGAATAGTTACGGAAGCGTTGTAACTTTTGCATCGGATGGTAGCGCGAAAGCTAGAACTGGATCTTTAGAAGCGCTCAAAGAACTTCTCTCGAATTTAGAATATGCAAAAGCGCCAAATACGCGTAAGAGTGAAGATGTTGTTTCGATTACGTTGACATACGTCGAGGACGGGAAAACGCCAACCGCGGCGCGCGCTGAGCAAGCACGCGTACTCGTGCACGTCCGAGCAGCGTGTACTGCAAGAACGGCAAAGGTTTCTGGCAATGGAGTAGCAAAAACGGGAAACACTCCGGGGAAGCTGGCAACGATTGATGTCTTTTGCAAAGACGGACTTGGTCAGGAATTAAAAGGCGCGGCGCTTCGAGGCGGTGATGGTAGCCAAGAGCTTACGCTTGAAGTGACTCACGGGTCAGACGTCACGCAGCGAATGAAGTTCGGAGTCGCGCCTGATGCGTCGTGTTACCGCGCGCAATTCGTTCGACCGGCGAGTGACTATGAAGTTACCGTCATCATCGACGGCGCGAAAACTCCAAATTCGCCGCAGTATGTCGCCATTGATGAAACGAAGACTTCGGATGTTATAGAGAAAGCGAGCGAAAAGGAAAAAAAGAAAGTAACAGCGTCTAATCAGCGTCCAATCATTCCTGCGCGTCATTCCGAAGACATTCAAGAAGCACTTCAGCACATTGCGTCAAAAGAACACGTCGGTAGTAAATGGAAGGCGGCAAACAGAGCTAGAAATTGGCGCCCGACGCAGCTTGACGTTATAGAGGAAAATGCGGACGACAATAGGGAAGAGGAGAAGAATAAGAGAGATTACGAGGAAGACGACGCGCGTGAAGAGAAACTTGCGAGCGGCTTGAAATCGTTTCTTGAGAGAAGGAACGTCATCAAAGCCGAATCCGAGAGGACGAAGATGGAGGATACGATAAAGAAAGCCAAGATTCCTGAAGGTGAGAGTAAGTTCATGAAATTGAAAGGTCGCGCCCCGATAGCTTCGGACATGGTCGTCATCGAAACCGAAGAGCCGACCGATTTCCACTCGCTTCCGCGAATTCCCGAGTGGAATGAAGAAACGATCCCGCGCCCGGAGAATCCAGTGCAAGAAGGCGACGACGGAGGATTTCAACACGGGGATGGTGAATACGTGCACTTGCACGAAAATTTAAGCTATGAGGACGGCAGTGCGAGCAACGGAGATCTCTCGAGCTCTTCTTTACGAATGAAGCAGGCATTCAAGGCGTCCCTCAAGTTAGATTCAAGCGACGGTGTATTTAAATTCGACAGATTGCAAATAGAACAAGTTCGAAGACGGGAAAGCGGGCATAAACATTTAGATGGACACAGCTGAAGTTTAGCGAACGTAAGGCTTTGTACAATTGTAAATCAGAACCGTAAACATTACGCACGACGTGGCGAAAATGTTTCACGGACATAATTTGCGCGAATGAGTGCGGAAACAATGTAACATTATGTTAATTACCTGTTTTTGTGCTTCCTCTTCTTCTTCTTCTTCTTCATTTTTCATAACCAACAACCTGAGGTCCAATTGACTATTTCGTTTGTAAACAACAACATAATAGTAAACTCATTTTGCATGTTTGAGTGCGCCAGATGCGGGTACGCATATCTATGCGCGTCTTTTATCCGTTCTACCCTTTTCATATGTATCTTATACTGACATCTTCTAATGAAAACAAAAACACACAGGAACGAAATCAACGCGGAATCCCCTAATTTCTTTTGTGAAAACTGTCGCGCAATTTATTATTGTTCAGATGAGTGTCGAATCGCGAGCACATCGGGAAGAAACGGTGATCATGATAGAAATGCGTGCATGAGGCTAGCGGAGGAAGTTAGTCTATTCGAACAATTGGTAAAGAAAACTGAAGGTGGTGCTGAAGATGAATTATTAGGTGTTCAAGAATCTGCATGCAATGAGCTAAAAATATTAGGTGTTCATAAGCATCGTGAATATCGACGGGAATGCTCTTGTTTCGACTTTGTTCCTTTCGGTGAATTAGTATATAACGAGCTACGCAGCGTTTCAACGTATGAAGAATACATTGCTTCTGAGCTCCAGTATTTCAGAAAATTACTTCGCGACGTTAACGATGGAGACACCGATTGGGTTCAAAAACATGCGCGAGTAGATCATCTGCCATTCTCGATAGCTCAAAACATACTCAAATTCAACTTAGATATTATAATGGAATCTTCCGTACTCAGAGTATACATAGCAGGTTGCGAGAAAGAGTTTGATACATTTGAGCGCGTGGCGAAAAAAATATACGCACTCACGAGTCGAGATGATGAAGATGGTGATTCTACTACTCGAAGGATGGAAGTATACTTTGTTGGTCCAGAGCTTTCAAAACGATTACACAATACGGTCGTGTCGTTTTATGATGGGAAATTGCAATGCATTTTGCTCAAGGGTTTGCTTGGTACATCTGCAGAACTAGAAGGTGGAGCGCCACCAGATATAGTGTATTGTCCAAACGCCGGTGTTGCGATTTACACATTCGAGTGGCATGCCGCTGTTCGTTGGTGTATCCTGAATGCGAAGGGAAGAAAAAAAGGATGTTTGATGCTATTCAGCGATTATACTTTTGAAGCGGCTTGGAAAGGGTATGAATTGTTGCTGCAATGGATCGTGGAACAAGGAGCGGAAGGGAAAACAATTCTGCCTGTTTGCGAAAACGCGTTCAAACATCCAACGCTGAGAAAGCACGAGAGAGTAACGACAAAACAGGTTCGAGAGTATAGCAACGGTTTTATATTTGGTTTCGGTACTTAGGAGATAAAGAAACAGCCGTCTTCTACCTAAACAATATACCTATCTGAAACTACCCATTCCGATAGACATTGACGCGTTGCCGCCGCCAACGTATCCGCCGCCAAAACCCCCACCAGCTAAATCATCCGCGTACATCACCGGTGCTTGTTCTATTGTACTAATACTTTGCGCTTTTCTCTTTTTTCGACGTTCAGTAGCCACCTTTAACATCTCGGCGGCGTGTTCTTCTCTTTCCTCGAGCGCACTTTCGAATGTCGTGAGTTTGTCGAGCGCTTCTTCCGCGTTCTTTTGCAACGCATCCTCATCGTCAACCTCTTTTCCTCCTCCTCCTTTCCACGATATCAGGAACGACTTTTCAAGCTCTATCTTCTCGCTTCGCCCAATTGCACTTTTAATCAATCCTTTTACTGTTTTCGACACTTCCTCGTATTTGTCTTCTTCGTTGAGTCTTTTCAGAACGCGTTTCGTTACGGTCTTCGTCCCGTCCGTTTCCAAGTTTGTTTCGTTGTTCAAGACATACGCGACTGCTTTTTCGTATTTCCATTCTGAAGTCAACTCTTCTCCCAGCGTCGTACGGTCTTCGTCGCATTCGCACTCGTTTATCCATTTATTGACGAACTTGCGCACCCCTCTCTTTACGGCGAGTTTCAAAGCGCTCGAATCGAGCGTATTCGCGAATACGTCCACGAGCTCGGTATTATATGCTCGCGAACACAAATCTTTCGTATTGATGGTGGATAAATCCGCCTCTTTCAATATTTCTGCACACGCGCGCTCGATTTGCGTAGCTCGGATCGTTGCCATTTCATAAGCAGCGTCTGCCATGTCCACATCTTTCGTCAAACGCGCAAGCTCCATTTTTTTCAATTCTGTTCTCTCTTCCTTGGGGAGTGGTTTGTTTATAAAATTCACGTTGTATTTCAAGCGCGTTAAAGCTTCCGCAATTGCGATGTATTGAGACCAAGGCAATCGATAGACGCGCGACTCTTTATCGAACCATCCGTCGTATTCCTCGCACAATTCTCGTATCGACATCGACGTCTTAAAGTCGTTAGAGCTCACCAAAGTTTCGCTCTCGGTGGTCGGACTAATTGTATACCTCACGTGTACTGTTCCACTTCGCGACTTTATCGTTTGCACTTGCTGTGGAACGTTCGCGGAATTTCCACCGAAAGGTTGTTTGTTTGCTGACATGTTTCTTCTTCGTCGTCTTCTTCTTTAATGGACGATGATGATGATATGATGATGATGTTGATGATGATGCTTTATTGTTATGAAGAATTGAACCTGCGAATTTGAAAATTTGAAAATTTCTTCGCCTCAAATCACCTGCTGCTTAGGTTCCTTCCACGACCGCGTATAGAATTTAGTAGTTTGTATTCGACTCATAAGTATCTCATTTTAAAATCCGTACTATATCCTACTGTTTTACCTGCGCGCTAATCGCTGCTGCTGCTGCTGCTGCTTCTAACTTCTACCGCTGCTGTTGTTTTTTAACTATATTATTGCTTCTAGGAAACCGCACGAGTTACACGAGGCGAACAAAACGCGGTTCAACTCGTCCATCGTCGACGAACCCCCCTTTACCGTCGTCGGTCCTTGATGATGGCCAAACTGAAACGTCAAGTCAACTTCTGCGCAGAAATTTTCACCTCCTTCCATCGTGAACGTGCGATGGTTCTCAAACGCACTCGCGAGTCGGTCGCGTAGGAAAACGAGACCGCCGTCGATATCGATGCGAAATCCGTTTTCGCACCCACAAAACACGCGCGATTTGTTCGAACCTGGCGACGTGAGCAATCGCCGCGTTTTACAGAGAGGACATAAGACAACTGGATCGTTCGGATCCGAATTACGATCATCAATTTCCCACGCTTGCATTTGCTCTAACGCGAGGTCGAGTTCCCTCTCGTCCGCTTCGTCTATGGCGTATTTTTGTTCTGCTAAGAGTACCTCTTCCTCCTCTTTCGCTTCGGCTTCAAACTTCATCAACATCGCGTTAATCAACTCGTCGTATTCCTCTTTCGAGATTTCTCTCGTCGACGACGAGGTGGCGAGCACGTCGTCCCACGAGCGACTGTCGACCGATGACGTCGGCGACGGTGCTTCTCTTCTCATCGTCGTTGATAACATTTTTGTCTTCTTTTCGCTTTTTATTTCTTCTTCTTCTTCTTCTTCTTCTTCTTCTTCGATTGGTGAGGACGATACAACCGCGTCAAATCTTTCTCCTCGTCCTCGTTTTACGCACGAGCGAGTCATTTCTGTGGATAATATTTTCTCCATCAATGCCGAGCGGTTGTTTCGAGCGGCGGAGAGGATCTCGTTTCTATTTTCCTTGACGCGTCGTAAAACTTCTTCTCGGAGTTTGTTTTTCCACGCTGCTCCAGCGTCTCTCGATTTGACTCCACCGTTTCGATTTTTGTTGTTGTTGTTATTATTGATGATGTGATGATGATGATGATGATGAGAGGAAGAGGAAGAGGTTATCGTCGATGGTATCGACGGTGGTTTAGCATCGCGCCCACCACTCGTGGTCTCCATTTTCCTTCTTCGCGCTGATGTAAAACTGACGTGACAAAAATAATGGCGCAATTGGAAACAACAACACAAAAAACAAAAGAAGAAGAAGAAGAGATGAATACGCCGCACGGGGGATTTTAGATACAAAACAAAGGCATCATGCCTCGCCGCTATCTTCCATCTTCGATTTTATCCTCTTTTTCTGTTTCTTCTCCTCAACTTCTTCTTCGGCTGCATCGTTTGAGAGGAGGAAAAGGAGGAAGAACGAGAAGCGCACAAAAAACGATGTTGGAAATGATGATGTTTTCCACATCGTCATCATCATCGTCCGGGAAGAAGAACAACGAAAACGACAACGACGGAAGGAAAGCAACAAATATCGACGACGAGGGGGATGATGAATTCTCAAACTATGAAGATTTAATGGCTATGGAAGATTCGTATGGATCCGGAGTATCCGCATCGGAGCACGCAGCCGCAGAAGCCAACGCGAAACTGTTACAACAGAGACAAAAAATACTCGAAGAGAGGGCAAAACGAGGGATACAACCAGGCGACAGGGTGAGAGTTTACGCTCGTAAAGGTGCACCGTATCCAGACTTGAGTAAACGAAAAAAATACTACAACGAGGGATACTCATTGATGTCGACAAAGACTGTGGGTGGTGCGAGCGGCGACGGCGGCGACGACGAAAGAAAACGAGAGGCAAACGCAGAAAGTTCAAAGAAGAAGAAAAGGTTCGACATCCGACCAGTCGTTGGATACGTCATAGAAGTTCGGAACGATAGAGTAGGAGTAAAAAGAAACGATCGCACGGAGGATACGGATATATCTTATCCAACCTTTCCACGTTCGTGGGTGGAGCAATTGGATATAGGGGAAATGTGGGAGATGAACACAGGATCTCGATTTCAAAACACGTACGGGTCGTTTTCATCAGCTGAAGATGCGGCTTTTTACCAAAGCGGAGGAGCAAGTGAAGGAAACGAGGGAAAAGGGGTAGAGGTATCGGACGACTTCTTAGCAAACAGCATGTAGAAGAAAGTAGCACTCATAGCGCGCACGTAGCACTGACCATAAAGGTAGGATTACAACCATGAACTAGTTCATCACATCACGTCCACGCGGTCCCGCGCGCATCATAGAATCCATTTTTTCGCTTCCTTCTCGGGAATATCTGGGAAGATTTCTCGCATCGCTTTCAGCGAGCTCTTCATAATTTTTTCGTTAATTGTGCTCGTGTCCCAATCGCTGGGTGATTGAGCGGGTTTATTCAACATATCTATCAAATCCATTTCGAAACAACACGCCGCCACGTCGGCTTCGCCGCCGTAGAATTTATCGCCGAAAGAATGTACGCCCAAAACGTAACCATCGTCGTCGAGTAAAGGACCTCCCGAACATCCACTCGAGACGGTTGACGTGTGCGCGATGTGCGTACAATCTTCCGAATATCCTATGATTTCACCGTTTGACTGCTCCGAGTCCCCAACGAGGCTAAAAAATGGATTGGCGTACGCCATGGGATACCCAAACGCTCGAACTCTTTGGGTCTCCTTCATCTTTTCGTTACGCTTTTGGGGCAACTCTAACCCACGAGAAGACAATAAGGAGGAGACAGAGGAGACAGATGAAGGCGAAGATACGACTCGTAGAAGTGCTAAATCGAGTCGCTCGTGAACGCTAAAGATTTCCGCTTGAACCGAAACCGCTTTTTCCTTCTTAAAATCTGAAGGAAAAACACATTCGAGTCCATCTCGTCTTGTACCTGCCATGGAAGCGACGTGAGCCGCCGTCAACACGAAGAAATCCTCTCGATTGAACGCATCTATCTCATTAGCGGCGGCATACTTTTCAGTGCTCAAGAGAACGCCAGAGCCGTGGCGTGAGGAAAGAAACCGAGATACTATTGCGGGCGTTTTCGATGATGTTCTATATCTTATTTTACACACGGAAGATTTTTCGATGCGTGATGAAGATTGGGACCGGTCATCATCACCTTTCATCATCGTCGTCATCGTCGTCATCATCATCATCATCTTAATCATACTCAACCTGATTGATGATTCTAATACTATTTTCTCCTCCTTTTGCTTCTCTCTTCTTTCGCCTTCATCTTCATCATCATCGTAATCATCTTTTTGTAACGAACTCTCTTTTCTCTCTTTTCTCTCTCAATGCTAAACCCTGATTGCCGGTCGATTTTCTTTAAAAGGTTTTCCCTCTCCCTTTTTTGGGCAGAAGAATTCTATCCCATCGCACCACCTCACTATTTTCAGCGCGCGCACGACACACCCTTTCAATAAGGTACACGCACACGCACTCAAAAGAGACATATAGTAATAATAGTAACAGCACGCGGTAGTTTATGTACTTGAGGAAAATCACTCAGTTCACGACATCATCTTCTGCTAAATTATTATTCACTTCTTCTTCCACGACCAGTGCGCTGCTCTTGAACAACAACATTTATAAGACGAAAATGATGTCCACGATGACGACGACGCAGACGAATTTCTCCTCTCGACGAGGAGCGATTTTTTCGTTGAAACAACAACAACAACAACACAAAAAAAGATCGTTCAGTTTAACGACGCGCGCAATGGGTGCTAAAGTTGGAGATCAAATCAGTGGCGTATTGCAACTCGGTCCTTGGATCGATGGCATGCCAACACCAGTCAACATGGCTGAACGATGCAAAGGCAAAAAGGTCATCTTGGTCGGCCTTCCAGGTGCGTCTTGTTTTCTTTCTTCTCCAAAAATTAACACAACACGAGATCGATCGGCTGCGGATTCGTTCGTTGGGAATTATTCTCTTCTTCTTCTTTTCTATTATTATAAATACATAAACGCTTCTCTCACTAACCGAAACTATCTTTCTCATAATATTACTCAAACAGGTGCTTTCACACCTACATGATCCACGTGTCAAGTTCCGGGTTATATTGCCGGACAAGATAAATTGAAGGGCGCTGGGATCGATGAGGTGATCATTTTCTGTACCAACGACACGCAAGTCATGGATGCGTGGGGAGAGGCACAAGGTATTGCGGGCACGAACATTACGTTCATGGGTGACCCGAACTCCGTTATGGTTGAAAACTTGGGCGTCGAATTGACGCACCCAGGACCGTGCTCCAAGCTTGGTCCGGGGAGATCCAAGCGTTTCGCCATGTACATCGACGACGGAGTCATCAAGACGTTCAACGTCGCGGAAAGTCCGACTGATCCAGCCGGGGACGATTTCCCGGAAGTCGCCTGCATCGACAACATGGTTGACACCATGTGCTAAGATGCCTGCGAAAAAAGGCTTCAGTCCGAGGAAGAGAAGGAACACTGTGTTTATTAAAAACTCTTCATCTTTTATATAAAAGAGAGAAAGAGCTCGCAACGTTTTGTTTGTGTTTTCCGCAAAAAGTACCATGTCATGGTGGTGCTTCGCTCGCTAAATTAAAGTGACGTTTCTCGCGTTAAACGAGTGTGTTTATTCACATCTCCTACGCGAAAAACCGATGTCGGCGAGAAGGTTTACATACAACAAGCGAAAAGAGCGCAATATAAATTAGACGCGTGTTTTCGTCAAGAAAATTTTTTACGGAACAAAATTCTATTTACACATTTTACTCTTCTACTTTTTAATTAGCTTACTCTTCTTCGACTTTGACTTTGTTCTTGCGCTGCCAATTCACGAACGCTTTCACGTTTTTATCGTCCGGTTCGTGCGTTAAATCGCCTTGACAGAACACGATGTACGAGTCCATTCCAAAGACGCCGATACCAAAAATTTTCAACTCCGGGGTGAGTCCGACTTCAAATTTACCACACTCGGAGAGAAATCTGGTGGTCAATTCAACGAGCGCGCGCATTCTATTTGGAAATAATCCCAGAGGACGAATAATCTCAAAGACACTATCCGGCGTCGCATTTTTGTGAAACGAAGTGGGAGTCGGAAATTTCTCGAAGAAGCCTGATATGCACCTGTGTTTAACATCCGCGCTCGAAACTCGACTCATCAAAACGACCGCTATTAACAACTGCCATCCGTCGTGGCAGTAATATTCTTGTAACAACATGTATGGCGACGGCGGTGGAGGGGTCCCCAATCTCGAGGTGACAAACGCTTTCCAGTCTGCGACGGCTTCTATTTCCGGTACGCAGTCGCCCCACCTCGCCAACGCCTCGTGTCTCCAGTGCTCGTTCGCCGTCGTCTTAGCTGATGACGCGTTACCGTTGGATTTCTTCTTGCATGTTGTTCTCTTCAATAATATCGTCCGGGCGTTTTCCAACCATTCTCGGGACGTTTCCAACGCTTCCACGGTGGAGTTGACGTGGTTCTCTTTGTTACTTTCATCGTCGTCACTCGTACTTATTTTTTTCCTTTTCGCTTCTTTTTTCCACATTTCGAGTTCGCTGTATTCATCGATGAATGATCCGTCTAATTCCGCTGGTTTCTTTTGAATACGCGAAGATGCTCGCGTCGGTTCTGTCCTCAGTTTTGGTACCGTCTTTCTCTTCTTCTTCTTTTCTTCGTTGTTGTTTTTGTTCTTGTTGTTGTGATTGTGAACAACCATGGCTAAATCAGTTATTCCCAAACGCGCCATGTATTGCTTATTCCTCGCGACGTGCGCGATTCTCTGGCGCTCGTATTCAGTCAAGTTATCATCCTCGTTGTTATTATTGATACTCTCCATGATGATGATGATGGTTATTCTGAAATGTGTGTATAAATAGTTATTCTCAGAGAGAGAGAGAGAGAGAGAGAGAGAGAGAGAGAGGTGACGTTGATATTTTGTGTTGACAGGTGATAAATTCAAAAATCTTTCTCTCTTTTTTCATCACGCTCTTCTTTTTCATGTTTTTTGTTTGCTTTTGAAAGAAGAGCTTTTAAAAAAAAGCGCATTCATTCATTCCCACGTGAATTCATCACTCTTAAAGGTGTTTGTGTATCTTAAGGAAGTTGAAAGCACAAAGCGAATGATGATGATGATGGGCGCGACGACGACGACAACAACAACATCAAAAACACCGTTGTTCTTGGTTAAGAAGAAAAGAACCGATCTAAAAATCGTCCAACTTTCTCGAAGCAGAAGCAGAAGAAAGCTTCCTCCTCCTCCCAAAAGTGTTCTGAAAACCAATTCGCCGCCCCCGGCTGAAGAGGAAGAAAAACGTTCTTCAATAACGAAAGCAAAGAACAGTAAAGATGCGTTCAAACTCGAAACAAACGAAATCGCGTTATACGACACGACGTTGAGAGATGGCGCGCAACAAGTCGGGATGTCGCTCACTTTAGACGATAAACTCGCGGTTTCAAAACGATTGAAAGAAATCGGCGTTCGATTCATCGAAGGAGGGTACCCTGGATCCAACCCGAAAGATGCGAAATATTTCGAAGTCGAAGCGAACAACGCGCGCGAAATGTCCTCGCAATCCAACTCTGGATCGAGTAAAAACTCTTCCTACACTGATGCTGCCGATGTTTCCAACAAAAATAAAAACAAAAACGTGAATAATAATACCAACACGTTCATATCTGCGTTTGGTATGACGAGACGCAAAGGCGTATCGGTCGAACAAGACGCCGGACTCCAAGCTATGTTGGATTGCCCGGCACCAGTCGCGTGTATCGTAGCAAAGGCGTGGGACGAACAGTGTGAAAAAGTTCTGGAGGTGACTTTAGAGGAAAATCTCCAACTCATCGAAGAGAGCGTCGCGTATCTCATCGAGAACGGGAAGGATGTCATCGTAGACGCCGAACATTTTTACGACGGATACAACGCCAATCCCGAATACGCTTTAAAATGCTTAAAGACGGCGGCAAACGCTGGAGCTAAAGCCATCGCTTTGTGCGATACGAATGGAGGCATGATGCCGTGGGATGTCGAAGCAATCACTCGAATAGTCGTCGAGTCTCTCGGTGACACGATGATTGGCGTGCACATGCACAACGACGGCGGTTTGGCGGTTGCGAACTCCATCGCGGGCGTTCGAGCTGGGGCGACGATGGTACAAGGCTGTTTCAACGGTTACGGCGAACGAACGGGCAACGCAGACTTGGTCGTTATTGCCGCGAATTTAGCATTAAAAATGGGTAAAAAAGTCGTTCCAGACGGCGAGCTCGCGAAACTTACCGAGTGCGCGCGAACGATTGCGAAAATTTGCAGACAAGACATTTTGGCTCGGCAACCGTACGTCGGACCGGATGCTTTCGCACACAAAGGTGGTTTACACGTCGCTGCGTTGAAGAAGATGCCCATGAGTTACAACCACATACTTCCCGAACTCGTCGGAAACTCTGCTCGATCGGTGGTTTCAGAATTAAGCGGCAGAGGGAACGTTCTCGACGCGGCGTATAAAACCGGTCGCGAAGTCAGCGGCGACATGGCGAAGAAGGTTCTCGCGCAAATAAAAAGTTTAGAAAGTAAAGGTTTTATTCTCGAAGATGCCGGCGCGAGCGTGGATATTTTGTTTCAACGCGCTGCCTCGGATTACGAGGCACCGTTTAACGTTGTTGAATTCACCGTTCACTCTGGCTCGACATCGTTCGGAGTCGTCGCGAAAGAGGAAGATGATGACGATGGTAGTAGTGATAGTGGTAGTGGTAGTAGTGATAGTAATAGCAGCAGCAACGGCAACGGTACCAATAGAAACAGAGCCCCGTCGGAGGGTTACAAGGAAGGATCGTTTTCTTCCAACCAAGCTATTGTGAAGATAGATACGTTCTTGACAAAGAATATGGAAACGCGTTTGAGCGTAGCGGAAGGAAACGGTCCGGTTGATGCGTTGGCGAAAGCGCTTCGTTCAGCCTTGCGAGATGATTTCCCTCAGCTCGATGGTATTTCACTGAGCGATTATAAAGTTGATTTACTCAGTCAAGGCGGTACGACTGCGGCGGTAACCAGAGTAACGATTGACTTTGTTGATTCGGCGACGGATTTGCGTTGGAGAACTGTCGGGGCGCACAGCTCAATCATCGAAGCTTCGTTTCGCGCTTTGGTGGACGGCTTGGAATATGGCATCGAACGATGCGCGGACGGATGCGTCGTGGACTTTGAAACGAATTAATTTATTAATATGAATACTACTAACACTAATGATGATGATGATGATGATGATGACTCGTTTCTATTTAAAATGGTTTGTTGTTGTTGTTGTCTATTATCAAAAATATAGTACACGCTTCCTTCAAAATGTTTCCAGTAAATTTACTTTAACATCCGTAGTATGACATTTGCCTGCTCCCGAAATGCGCGTACGGGTCGACACGTTTTTTCGGACCTTCGAGTAACTTTCTCGCCTTTGTCTCGTCTCTGTCTACTCTCAACCAATCTTCGATCGTCGATAACAAATGGTCGATGCCTTTTATTTCCTCAATGTCTTCCTTTCTGCCGCCTTGGCCGTATTTCAACTCGCCGTTTGAAATGAACGCCAAGTGCGTCATCCAGTCGTGCATGCCATCAAAGATGTGCGTGGCGTAAATAATCGTCGCCCCTCGCTCCTCGCACTCCTCTTCGAAGAACTTTAACAAATCGAGACGTCCTAAAATGTCTAAATCTACCGTGATTTCGTCGCACAAGAGCACCTCGTACGGTTTCAACAAGCCTAAGCATATTTGCACCCGTCGTCTTTGGCCGTCCGATAACGCCATCATCGACCAATCTAAATCAATATCTAACAGTTTAATCAGTCTTTCTCTTCTTTCAGGGTCTACGTTTTCGACGCCAAATATCATTTGTCTCGCGGGAAAGTCACCCGCCAACGGCACGTCTCCGCCCGCGCTGCCTACGTTTCGTCGCCACTGCGAGCCTAAATAGGATAACTCGCCGGAACAGGACAAGTTGAAATCGTGAAACGGAGGTCGTCCCAACACTCGAACTTTGTCTTCCGCGACCATAGTTTTCCCGGCGAGAATTTGTAAAAGCGTCGATTTCCCAGCGCCGTTCGCGCCGGAGAGTAAACAGCGACTGCCTTTGGGAAGTTCCAACGTGAAATCTTTAATGATTTCGGACGGTTCCATCGGGTACGCGTACGATAAGTTCTTCACTTGTAACGATATTGTTGTTTGTTGTTTCTGCGTCATGATGTTGATACTCGTTTTATCTTTTATCACTTCTTCTTTATCACCTCTGTCTTCTTCTTCTTCTTCTTTAAAGTAGATAATACTCGTACGTAGTGAGGAAAAGAAAAAGTGCGTCGTCACTCATAAAACGGCTTCTGTGAGCCACGAATTTCTTTTTCTTTTTTTCTTTTGCTTCTCCACACAAAAATATCTTCTCATCATCAGAAGCTCTCTGCTTCTTATTATATAAATAGGAAAAAATAATTAAGAAATGATGACATCGACAGCTGCCGCGACAACGACGACGACGACGAGTGTAGATCGTCTTCACACGCTCTCGTCGTCGTCCACCAAAAGCACTCGAGGACGATCTTCTTCGTCTGCTTCGTCTGCTTCTTCTTCGTCTTCTTTGACGACGACGACGAGGAGGATTTTGAGAAACCGACAAAAAAAATCATCGCCGATATCTTCATCATCATCGCTCAAAGGTTTGACGGAAGAAATCGCGCAACTCGGTTTAGACTTGGATCGAAATACCGTTGGACCGGCGGTTTTTGCACTCTCAGCCGTGAGCGTGTTCTGGCTGTTTTACGACGGTTCGGTGCAAACGAAACAACTTAAAGAAGAGCTCGATGCCAGAGGTGTAGATTCGTCCTTATTTAACAAGTTGTACGAATTGAAATACATCAAACGCGCGTTGGACTCTGGGGACCGATCGGCGTACGACGAAGCCGAGGAGAAGATTCAGTGGCAACGATCGAAAATCGTCGTAGGAGCCGGTTCTATCACCGAGGTGCAAAAGATTCAAAAGTTCTGGCAAAGTAAAGGCATCAAGGTGAAAACGCTCGCGGACTTAGATAAAGTTGAAGAGTACATGGTGAAGAAATACGGCGGCAAGAAGAGCAAGTTTTGATTAATTATTATTTCTACATTTATTTCGACGAATGGATCATACGCGTATATATTCGATGAACGACCTAATCGATGGTTTTTTGTGCGAGTTTGAGCAGCGTGACTATTATTGTTTGTTGTTAGTACAAGTTCTTGGCGTCGTGGCGTTTATCGCGCTTCAAAGTGTTCGCTTTATATTTTGTGCCCATTTTGTCGCGATGGGCTTCAGCTTTGAGTTGCGCCTTCTTCTTGCGTTTCGTTATCCCTCTCAGTACTGTTTTTGATGCTTTAGTCTTCTTTTTATTCATCATCAGTGCGATGTTCTTGTCACCACCATCGTTGCCGCCTTCCTGGTGAGAAGAGATAAGCGCATCCAAGGAAGTTGTTGTGTTTGTTGTTGTTGTTGGAATGCTCCAACCACCACCACCACCATCGTCAGCAGCAGCAGCAGCGGCGGCGGCTTTATCATCAGCATCCATCAGCATCTTGGTAGTGTTGTTGGTATTCTTGTTTCGTCGCTTCTTGCCCATTTTATATTACTCTGTTGTTATATTACTCTTTTATATTCTATGCGTCGCCGCCAACATCAAAATGAGAGATGAGCTCTCTCTTTACGACACAACACATGCGATTTCAGAAAATTGGGAATTCCAAAATCTCACCAGACGACGCAAATCAATCAATCCGTCGCGTGCATGCAAAAAAAAAAAAGATGCCACAACGAACCGTGATACCACTTCACTATCAAGTCGATGATCTAGATGACCTGACTGGGGTTTGAGCCCAGGATTGTTCGGGTTTGATGAGAACCGCGTTTCAATTCCTTGATCTCTTCATTTGAAGAGCCCAGATTTTAGAGTTTTGCAGCGCTTTTACTGCAAATAGGGTTTGGAAAGAGAATTAAATCTTTCACGTTTAGGGTTCCATTGAGAAAATCGAAGAAGACTTTAAACGTTTGAGGTACTATTATTGATTGGTACAGGTACCTACTAGTATTAGTATTATTACAACAGCTGATGCACACTTTTGACCTCTTGGATGACTTTCTTCGCCTTCTCGAACGGTTCTTCGAACAAGCCCGGGTCTTTTTGCTCTAAACTTTTTTCTCCAACTAACGCGGCGAACGACTCCGCCACGCCTTCCGGCAAACCGGTTAAATCGTACCCGCCTTCTAATAAAAACACAATCTTCCCGTCGCACAAATCTTCACTGAGCTTCTTCAACCTCGAACTTAAATAATGGTACGTTCGCGAACGGAAGTTTAAGTTTGCGAGAGGATCTCTCCAATGCGCGTCGTATCCCGCCGAAACGACGATGAAATCCGGCTGAAACCTTCTCGCCGCCGGTTCGACGACGAGATCGAACGCCTCCAAAACGGATTTCTCGCCCGCCCCAGTAGGAAGCGGTACGTTTATATTCGTCCCTTCGCCTTCGTCTTGCCCGATATCGGATATCTTCCCCGTCCCCGGGAAACTTCCGTCTTCGTGCGTGGATACGAACAAAACCGTCGGATCCTTGGCGAAAATATCGTTCGTGCCGTTTCCGTGGTGAACGTCAAAGTCGTATACCAGAACTTTTTTAATATCGTTCGGGTACTGGGTTTGCGCATATCTCACCGCCGCAGCCGCGGTGTTGAACAAACAAAATCCCATAGGACCTTTTACTACGGCATGGTGCCCTGGGGGGCGGACCAAAGCGAAGCCGGTTTTCGTCTTGCCTTTTAACACCGCGTCGACGAGCGCGTTGGAGGCGCCGATAGAAGCGAGCGCGGCTTCGAACGAACTCGGCGTCATGTACGTCGAGGCATCGATTTGGCACGGTGCTTTTGTCTTTGCCAAAAATTCTAAACTTTTCATGTAGTTTTGCGAGTGAATATCGAGAGGAACTAAATCTTCAACCGTCGCTAAAGGCGGATTTTCCAACAAGACAATCGACTGGTCCTTTTTCCTTTCGAGAAAGAATTCGGAATCGTTTTCTAACTTCTCCAAGATGGCTGGTATCCGCGCCGCGCACTCCGGGTGCCCGAGCGAGTCGTGTTCGGCATTTTCCACGTGCGCGTAAAGAATATCTGATTTTGATACTTCTTTTGACGACGACGACGACTTTGTTCTTGTTGTTCTTGTTGTTCTTGTTGTTGTTCTCGTTTTTGAGAAAGATGATTTTACAAGAACGCACGTGTCCCGCATCATCATCATCATCATTCGTGTACCAAACACGTGTTGTCTTCTACTTCTTTTAAAACTTCTTTTTGATGAATTCTTCTTCTCGACTTGACCGGAGGAGGAGGAGGAGGAGCTCTGCTTGTGATGATGATGATGATGATGATGATGACTTTTTTGATGTAAATATCTTCTTGGTCTTCCTTCTAAATGAATGCAAACAAAGAAAGACGTCATTGTTATTCTTTTTTATTGGAAAACCTCATCAAACTACTAAAAAAAAATGAACGCATCTGCCACGCTCTCTGCTTCCCGCGTCATCGGGGGAACATCGTTTACTAGGTATGTGAGGATGATAAAGAGCGTCTCTCTTCCTCTTTTGATGATTTAATACATCATATAAAAACGCGTTTTTGCGTCGTCGTCGTCGTCGTTTTTTTCTTGATTAATCTCTCTCTTTTTCTCGTTGCATTTTTTATGAGATGATGATGATGATGATGATGATGATGAATGACTTTTATTATATTGTTCATCACTTTAAAACGACAGAAAATCCTCCTCCTCCTCTTTGCAGAAAACAACGCCGAGAAGAAGAAGAGGTAACGTTTCGGTGAATGCGCGATTGGTCGGTAACCCGGCGCCGCACTTTGAAGGCGAAGCCGTCATAGACCAAGAGTTTGAGACCATCTCTTTGGACCAATACAAAGGCAAGAAATATGTCGTCTTGTTCTTTTACCCGTTGGATTTCACTTTCGTCTGCCCGACTGAAATCACCGCCTTTAGCGACCGATACGAGGAGTTCTCTAAATTGGACTGCGAAATCATCGGGTGCTCGGTCGATTCCAAGTTCTCTCACTTGGCGTGGATCCAAACCGAAAGAAACGAAGGCGGCTTGGGCGACATTGAGTACCCGTTGCTCTCGGATTTGAAGCGCCAAGCGGTTCACGCGTACGACGTGTACGATGAGAATAACGGCGAGGCGTTGAGAGGTTTGTTCATCATCGACAAGGAAGGTATTATCCAGCACGCGACCATTAACAACGCGCCGTTTGGTCGCTCCGTCGACGAAACGTTGAGAACGTTGCAAGCGATCCAGTACGTGCAAACGCATACGGATGAAGTTTGCCCGGCGGGTTGGAAACCGGGGGATGAAGCCATGAAGGAAGACGTCAAGGGTTCGAAGGAGTATTTCTCCAAGCTTTAAACACTAATACAACGATATAATAGCTTTATAAAAACGACGCAAGCACTAAAACAAATACGAAAATAAGAGCAACGCACTTGATGATGATGATGATGATGATAATGAAACTAAATAATATTGTGGTTGTTTGTTAAAACTCTCTCCCTCTTTTTCTCTCTCTCTCTTTAAATGATAATAAATGTGGTCTCGTTTTGTATGCTGTTTTATACTCCCAAGCGAGTCTTGAAGTCGCCAATCATGTGCAATAAACCATCCTCTAATTTAATTTTTGGCTCCCAACCCAATACCTTCATCGCCTTGGAAATGTCTGGTTTTCTTCTCGACGGATCGTCTTGCGTGTTTTCCTTGAAGACGATTTCGGCTTTCGGGTTGACGACTTCCTTCACTTTTTCGGCGAGTTCCAACATGGTAAACTCACCCGGATTACCCAAGTTGATTGGACCGGTATCGTCACCATCCATGAGAGCCATTAAACCAGCGACTAAATCGGAAACGTATTGGAACGATCTCGTTTGCTGACCATCGCCGTACACCGTCATCGGAGTTCCAGTCAACGCTTGCGAAACAAAGTTGGAAACGACGCGACCGTCGTCCAAAGCCATTCTCGGACCGTACGTGTTGAAGATTCTCGCCACGCGAATTGGCACTCTGTGTTCGCGGTAGTAATCAAACGCCAACGTTTCCGCGCATCTCTTACCTTCATCGTAGCACGAACGTTCACCAATCGGGTTCACGTTACCCCAGTACGTCTCCGTTTGCGGATGTTGCAACGGGTCACCGTACACCTCGGACGTGGACGTCAACAAAAACTTAGCCTTGGTGCGCTTCGCTAAACCCAACATGTTCATGGTACCAATGACGGACGTTTTAATCGTTTTCACCGGGTTGAACTTGTAGTGAATCGGAGAAGCTGGGCACGCCAAGTGATACACCTCGTCGACTTCGAGCAAGATCGGTTCGACGACGTCGTGGCGAATAAACTCAAAGTTTTCCTTCCCAAAGTGGTGCTTGATGTTGTCTTTGGATCCAGTAAAGAGGGAATCTGTTTAATGTGTTTATTATTTGGGAGAGTCATTAAGAGTGTTCGTCGTCGTGAGAGCCGCGTTAGTTTATTGATTCAGTAGGAGTTTTTTGGGTGTTGTCTCGAAATGGAAAAAACCGCCGCGCGAAAGCTACGATACGTATGCTCAAACAACACTTGACATGAAAAGACTTTTGCTGAACGCGTACCTAAACATATGACGTAATCGCCTCTCTGTTTTTACGTAGGGAAGAAAGGGAAGAAAGGGGTCAGCGCGCGTCTCGGAAATTTAATACTAATGCTTAAAGGCGCCCCTTTTCGCGTGGGTCGTCGATCGGACTCAAGTGTGATGACGACGAGAAGAAAGAGAATAAAAACACGCACCGCGACCAAGGCATCGCACAAGTGCGACCCGACAAATCCAGCGCCACCGGTAACGAGAACGCGTCTCGCTCCAGTTCTTGGTTTCGTTTTGATGATGGTATTTCCGTTCTCGTCCATTTTTTTGTATCGTTCGTTGTTCACTTAATGCGCGTGTTCTTTGTGTGGTGTCGTAACTTTATAGGCATTTTTGGTGTTGAAGAAAAAGAGGGAAAAAGAAGAGGAGAAAGAGAAGAATGAAAAAGAGACAAAAGAGACAAGAAAAAACCAAATGACCAATTTCGTTGTTTCCATTTGCTGTGGGTAGAATCACATGTAAGTTTAATAACCTCTCGGTTTGCACGCGTTTTTGCGCTTCTTTATTTTAAGCGGCGGAACTCTCAATCAACTGTTCGCTGAAAATTTTTCTATATTCGCTCTTCATCTTGACGCCGTTGATGACCGCCACTCTGGCTTTATCTTTAAACACTTGCACGCACGGAGTGCCCATAATACCAGCGGATTCGGCAATCTCGGGATCTTTTGCGATGTCAATTTCGACGTAATGGATGGATTTCTCGTACTCGTCGAGCACTGTACTGAGCATCGGTTTCAGTCGTTTACACGGGCCGCACGTCGGGCTCGTGTACATCACGACTAAAGGACGAGGCGATTCGTGGTACAATTTTCGCAACGCGTATTGGCCTTGATGTTTTTGTCTATCTATATCAAAGTTATCCGCATCAATCGCAGGTTCGTGCGTCTTCTTTTTCGGCGCTTCCGCTTCTTTCTTCTTCGCGGCTTCGATTTCTTCTTTCGCGTCCTTGGTATCCATCATCTTAACTTCTTTCAACAGCTTGTTCATTTGCAGATATCTTTCCGTAGAGATGGCCGCTTGGCATCCGCTCCCAGCCGCTGTTATGGCTTGTCGCCATTCTTTATCGTGCACGTCACCGGCTGAGAAAACGCCTTCTACGGAGGTGGATGTCTTGTCGTGATCGCTGACGATGATGAAACCGTCCTCGTCGGTGCCTAGTTGCGAGTCGAGAAACTTTGTATTCGGCGTGTGTCCAATACCGTAGAACATGCCGGCAACTTTCAGAGGCTCCGGAATAGATTCATTTGTTTTCGTGTTTACGAGTTTGAGACTTTCTAAGAAGCCTTGCGCATTACCTGCCGCATCTTCGACGGACGTGTTGTAGTGCACTATCACGTCTGAAGAATCCAACACCCGGTCTCTCATCGCCTTGGAAGCTCTCATCTCTTCGCCTCTGACGAGCAAGTGAACCTTAGAGGCGTATTTCGTCAAATAAATCGCCTCTTCGCACGCGGAATCGCCACCGCCCACGACTGCGAGTTCTTTTTGCGCGAAAGCGGGCGAAGCGCCGTCGCAAATCGCACACGCGGAGATGCCTTTACTCCAAAATTTCTCCTCGCTCGGGATGCGTAAACGCTTCGCCGTCGCCCCGGTGGCTAAAATGATCGCGTTCGCTCTCATCGTGCGATCTTCGGATTTGATTTCAAACGGTCGCTTCGAAAAATCAACGCTGACGACGTCTTCTTCGTATAATTCCGCGCCCCATCGCAAGGCTTGTTGACGCATTCGCTCCATCAACTCCGGTCCGGTCACGCCTTCAGGGAAGCCTGGATAGTTTTCAACCTCGGTCGTGCTCATTAACTGACCTCCAGCGACGCCGCCGCTCTGAAATCCTTCAAAACATACCGGCGCCAAGTTTGCTCTGCCTGTATATATTGCCGCCGTGTACCCAGCCGGCCCCGATCCAATGATTACAACATTTTTTACGTCGTCGTTGTCACCAACATCGTTATCTGGAGAAGTCGACGACGATGCACGAATTTTATCGTTCCGTAACTTTCTGTGTCGATGTTGTTGTTGTCGCGGTTGCGAGTGGTGGAAAAGCTGATGATGATGATTGTGACTTTTACTGTTGTTGCTTCTTCTCCTACTTCTTCCTCCTCTCGCGATGGTGGAGAAGGAGGAGGAAGAGAGATGGGTACAAATCGTTCGACAAAAACTACTTTTGCTAGTACGCAAACTTGTGCTCGTACTACCAAAACTGGTTGTGCTCCTCATCGTGTCTCTTTTTTTTGTGGTTTTTTGCCCGTCTCACCCAAAAGTCTCACCCAAAAAATAATGAATTCATTTGGGGCCTTTTTTGGCCACAAGCAAGCGGAGGAAGAAGAGGAGATTATATATAATAAGCAGAAGTGGATAATCATTGGATCGGCACACAAAACGATGATGATGATGATGACGATGAGTTTTAACACGACGACCACCGCATCCAACGCGTCTTGTTCACTCGCGTCTTCTCAGAAGACGAGCGTGAGAGGTGGACGAGCGAACAATAAATTGAGAGCGCAAAAACATGCGATTGCAAGACAGAACGGAAGACGCGCGTCTTCTCTCGTCGTCTGCGATGGCACCGGGAAGTTCGTCGTCGGAGGGAACTGGAAATGCAATGGAACGATAGACTCTATCGATAAATTATGCGCGAGCTTGAACAGTGGGAAGATCACGGCCGACGTAGAAGTCATCTGCGCGCCGCCGATGGTATACATAGACAGAGTGCAATCGAAATTGAAGGCACCGTATCAAATTGCAGCGCAAAACTGCTGGGTTAGCAAAGGTGGTGCTTTCACTGGAGAAGTCTCCGCGGAGATGTTGAAAGACGCGAACATTCCGTGGGTCATTTTGGGACACTCGGAGAGAAGATCTTTGTGCGGCGAAACGAATGAATTTGTTGGCTTGAAAACTAAATACGCGTTAGATACTGGAGTGAAGGTGGTGGCGTGCATAGGCGAATCGTTAGCGCAAAGAGAGGCGGGAGACACCTTGAACGTGTGCTTCGCGCAACTCAAAGCTATCGTCGATTGCGTGACTGAAAAGGACTGGGAGAACATCATTATTGCTTACGAACCAGTTTGGGCTATTGGAACGGGTAAAGTCGCAACTCCGGACCAAGCGCAAGAAGTGCACGCTGGCGTCCGGAAGTGGATGAATGAAAACGTCTCCGCGGATGTGGCCTCCAAGGTGAGAATCCAATACGGTGGAAGCGTGAACGCTGGCAACTGCGATGAATTGGCGACGAAGCCTGATATCGATGGATTTCTTGTCGGTGGCGCCTCTTTGGACGGTGAAGCGTTCGTTAAGATTTGCAACTCTGCCGCGCATTCTAAATAAATAAATGAATTTGGATGGCTGCGAAAAAAAGAAATACAAGGAAAAGAACACACGCACACACACACGCACACACACAAACGCCGCGAGAAACATAAATGATAATAATAAACACAAACCAAAAAGAGAACAACATGAAGAACAAGAGATGAAGAGATTGTAATTTTTAACCGAAGATAATACTTATTATCTGAAAAAATCACAAAAACAAATCACGCAGCTAAAAGGCAAACTATATTCGTGGGCGCAGCACTCGCGAGCACGCAAGAAATTCTCACAGTCTCAAACATTTTTTCAGATCGTCCATATTCTCCTTCGATCCAAGGTGAATGGCGCCTCGCTCGTGAATCGACTCAACTGCGCTGTCTAATGTATTCGACCCAGTGTCGGAAATAGATAATCCTCCCGCTACTTCAATCATGAGTGCCATCGGAAAACATTCGTATAACATTCTCAGTTTACCGAGCGGATAGTGAAACGTACCTCCGGCGAGTAAAGTTCGATGCACGTCGGCTACCATAGATCCGACGTAGCGAGCCGTCATAGACGACGATTCTTTACAATCGCGAATGTATCTTTTCATCCCTTCCGAAAATTTGTGTTCGTATCCTTCGTTTATGCTATATATCTTCCCCCGCTGAGGAATCGATATATCAGCGCGCGTTTTCACGTACGTGTTGGAGGAAGGGTCGAGCGTCCATCCAACAACTCTCGTATTCTTTCTCGTTGCAATCACTAAGTCTGTGCTACTACCGTACACGCAATACCCCGCGCACATGACGTTGCGTCCAGTTTGCGGCTTTAAAACTTCTTCGATTGGATTTCTAGTGTCCCCCTCGCCGGTTGTCTTATATTCAAACACGCTAAAAATGGACCCGACGGAAACGCCGTAAGCTACATTCGAAGACCCATCTAACGGATCGAATGCGACGATATATTTCTTTTCTTCTCCTAATTCTTGTCCTCCGTCGTGTATTTGATCCGATGAAGACGAAGGCGCGAGTCCTTCTTGTTCTCCTCTTTTACCTCTTTCTCCTCCTCCTTCTCTCAAGTCGATGTATTCTTCCACTTCCTCGGAAATCAAACCAACGCACGAATTCGATTCTTTACACGCTTTTACAAACACATCGTGAGAATATATGTCTAATTTCATCTGTTCTTCGCCTTGAACGTTCGTGCTCTCCGCGCGTCCGCTCAAATTTCCGCTCCCATCTTTCGAGTCATCGATCGCTTGCACTCGAATAGCGTCTGAAATTTCCGTGCACGCGGAGGCGATTTTTGCCATCAATCGAATCAACGCAGGGTCGGAAAACTCCTCCTCCAAACGCTCTATCATCATTTTTTTATTCACCCGTATCAATGAGAACGCGAAATGGTTTAAGAAGATCAAAAGGTGGTGCGTCACCCGAAGACGTTTCTTTTTTATGATGCGGTGCGCGTGCGTGTATTAAAGAGTACTCCTTTGAGAAGAGTTTTAATTTTAAGCAGAGGAAGAGAGAACTGAAATTTTATGCCACAAACACGCACCAATTTCCGCTGATTTTGGATGCGTGGCTGCAGCGAAGAGGAGGGGAGACCACGTGGACAAATTTGCAGACGAAAATTTTTCTTTTTTGGTCGCGAACAAACAAAAAAACAATCCATTTTTCGAAGAAGTTTCTCTTGAAAAGAACTGAAGAAAAGAACGGCTTTTGCACAGTCTTCGCGGTTTTGATACAAAAAAAAGCGCTCGAAGAAGAAGACAAAGAAGAAGAAGTGAGATCGATCGATCGAGGATAGCAGTGATGAGTTCTTCTGTTTGTGCTGCGAAACAAGCACCGATCGTGGTCGGGTCGTTTGTAACAAAACGGAGATCGCCGAACAACAACACCGCCGCGCGATCATCATCTCAAAGACCGAAGCTTGTCAAGCTCGTTTCCAGAAGAGCAGAATCGTCGTCGTCGTCGTCATCCCGAAGAAAAACGCAATCTTCGTCGTCGTTTACGTCGTCGTTAACGCGACAATGTTTTACGACGAGAACAAAAAGCAGCGTCTCCTCCTCCTCCAAGAGAAGAGGGTTCATCGCGTCCACTCGCAAAGCACCGAAACACTTCAAGAACAAAAACGGGGAGGTGTTTTGCGGCAGCGCTTCGGGAGGAATCGGCGGAGAATTATCGGACTCGACGACGAACAATAAGAACAATAACAAGACGTCCAACAACGGCGAAGAGAACAACAAGAGATGGAAATCAATCACGTCGGCGTTAGCCACGACTCTGGGTGAAGACAGAGTAGAAGGGGAAGTGATTCCGCTCCTGGAGAGACCTTTGCCACCGCACGAAGAGATCCACCGAGGAACGCTCAAGAATGGGTTGAAATATGTCATTTTGCCAAACACGACGCCGGAGAGACGATTCGAGGCGCACCTTGAAATGCACGTCGGATCCGTGGACGAACGAGAAGACGAGCAAGGTTTGGCGCACTTGGTTGAGCACGTTACTTTTCTGGGTTCTCGCAAACGCGATCAGTACTTAGGAAGCGGTACCAGAGGTAACGCGTACACAGATTTTCATCACACGGTGTTTCACATTCACGCGCCGACGGTAAACAAGGACGGCGTGTACATGTTGAACAACGTGTTGGATATTCTCTACGACGTCGCGTTTAATCCTTCGTTGTTACAAACCAGAATTCAAAAGGAAAAGAAAGCAGTTTTAGCCGAAGCACAGATGATGAACACCATCGAATATCGCGTCGATTGTCAGTTGTTGCAGCATTTGCACTGGGACAACGCCTTGGGCATTCGATTTCCAATCGGTAAGCTCGATCAAGTGCCTCTGTGGGATGATGAAAAGATTCGCGATTTTCACGCTCGATGGTATTTTCCTTCGAACGCTACTTTGTACGTCGTGGGAGAGTTTGATGCGACTACAGAACAAGTTGAGAAAATGATTGAAGACGCGTTCAACGAGGCGGCGCCGAGTCCGTGGGCAATGCAAGCGGAATCTCCTTTAGCTCGCCACGAAGTGAGACCACCGGTAAAGCACGCTTACGGCGTACCTCTCGAAGAGCGCAAAGAAATTGAGGCACAACTTCATCGCATGATGGAAGAGAAAATCGAAGATCCGTACCAACCGTTCATCGCGAATGAAGGTGAACCGCAGATGTTTCAACACGAACACTTGACGCACGCGTCGTTTAACATTTTCTCGAAACTTCCAATCGTTCCGATGGAGAAGTTAGGCGACTTGCACCGAACAGTGTTGCAAAGAATTGCTTTGCTCGTGTTGCAATCTCGAATCCAGTCAAGGTACTCCGAGACAAACGCTGATTATAAACGCGTTGAACTCGATCATTCGGACTCTGCGCGAGAAGGATGCACGGTGACAACAGTGACGGTGACATGCGAACCAAGAGAATGGGAGTTTGCACTCCAAGTGGCAGTTGAAGAAGCGCGACGATTGCAAAAATGCGGTTTAACTCAAGGCGAGCTTTCGAGGTTTAAAGCAGCCATGATGAGAGATTCGGAGCAACTCGCGCAACAAGCTGGGTGCGTTCCGTCGTTGGAAAATCTCGATTTTGTCATGGAACACGACGCTCTCGGGCACGTTGTCATGGACCAAGTCGTAGGACACGAGAGTTTACTTTTGTTGGACGAATATATTACGTTGGAGAGCGTCAACGAAGCAGCTACGGAACTTTTGGGATTCATCGCGGAGTACGGATGCGACAGCGAAACTCGAGATCCTCGATCGGGCTTGACGACTGCGATTGTCGCGTGCGTTCCAACTACGACGACTGACGTGGAGACGGATCAAGAAGTTCGATTTGACATCACTCCCGAGGACGTGATGCGAGTATTGTCCGCGGACTACGGCGAAATCGAACCATTGGAGGATGTGGACGTGCCGGACAGCTTAATTCCGGACGCCGAGTTGGAAGCTATGATTCAAGAAAGAAAACCAGTAATAGAGTCTGCGACGCTCGACGAAGTTACCGGAGTGTACCAAAGACGCTTGAGTAACAACGTTCGCGTGAATTACAAACAGCTCGACGCGGAACCGGGAAGTGGATTTTTACGATTAGTCGTTCCCGGAGGTCGATCTCACGAACCGTTGGATGCCGGTCCCGATGGTATTGGTTCCGCCGCGCTTGGTTTGCGAACGTTGCAAGAAGCTGGTACGGTTGGCGCTTGGGACCGAAAACAAATCGAGCTATTAACGATGCAAAATCTGTTGGTGTTTGACGTCGAGCCTGAAATGGAGTATCTCTATTTGGACGGCGCGTTTGCTGTCGATGGCGGGTTGCGGACGATTTTGGAAATTATTCATCTTTTAATTGAAAAACCAAACTGGGAAGAAACCGCGTTGGAGCGAGTGAAAGATATCTACAGAATGTTTGAACTCAACACGACGAAAAATTTGGAACTAACGACGCACGATGCAATCAACAAAGCCATGTACGGTGACCGCCGATTCATGGATCCCTCGCGAGCAGAGTTATCTGCGTTGACTTTAGATGGTGTCGCGAAAGCAGTCGAAATGCAATTTAGCAACGGTCCGATTGAAGTGAACATCGTCGGTGACTTGATTCCCGAAGAGGTGGACGAGTTGATTACGCAAGTATTAGGCACGATTTCTAAAACGAAAGAGAACAAGAACGTACCTGTCATGACGGATCCGATACCATTGAGCTTAAAGAATGTTCCCAAAGACGATCCGGTACGCGAGCAACGACAATGGCTCCGGGATTCCGACGACAGAGCGTGCGCAGTCATGGCTGGTCCCGGGCCTTCCATGTGGGCGCCCATGCGCATTCCGGAGAGAGATTCCGCGCGAGGAGAGGAAGAGGGTGGTTTTGCTTTTATCGACGATATTGATCCGGTCAACGTGTTAGCTCAAGCGAATGGGAACCCATACGCTTTGCAAAGCGCGCGGAGAAAGAATCCTTTGGCGACGTACATAGCGGGTATGCTACTTTCTGAAGTAGTCGGTGGGCGGCTCTTTACCACGGTGAGAGACGCTTTAGGCTTGACGTACGACTGCAACTTTACGTTATCGTTCGGATTACAAAATTCAGACGCCACTACATATAGATTATTAGTCACATCTACGCCAGCAAAGATTGATGAAGCATTAGCCGCGGGTGTTCGCGTTTTGCGCGGATTTCAGCATCAAAGAGTTTCGCAACGCGAATTGGACCGCGCGAGAAACACGCTCTTGGCTCGACACGAAACCGATTTGAAATCGAACCATTACTGGGCAGATTTGATGCAATGCTCCTCTTTAGAAAACTTGGCAGAACACAAAACACTTGATTGCATCATGGACTTACCTCTGATGTACGAGGCGTGCACGGTTGACGATTTGCACGAGGTGTACGATTGTTTAGGTCTTGGCGAAGGAGAAATTTTCACCGCCATCACGGTTGCCGGTGAAAACGAATCCGTCGCTGAAAAGAGAAGAGAAATCCAACAAGACAGCGTTGCGTCCTCGTCATCGAACAGCGGCTTCAAAAGTATTGGTGAAGATGTTATGGCTGCGGCTGCGGCCAAACTCGGCGTTGCTCTCGGCGGCGGCGTGAACATCGCCGAAGCGTTGAGCAAGCTGAAAATGGATCAAGATCGACGAGAAGAAAATTAATACACAAAAAGAATTATACTTGAGCGGCGCGGCATTTTGAGCGAATATATATATTAAAAGCAGATCTTGGTAATAATAATAATGTACGTAGTAAAGAGTATTATAAAATTACAATTGCGTGTGTGTGTGTATTTGTGTGTGTGTGTACGTAAATTCGCTCTTCTCTCTAATTCTCTTTTGCTGCGTCGTCGCTCGATCCTCCTCCAGCCGACGGTTTCGTACTCTTCACCTTTGAAAGTAATCTGTTCACCGCTTCCGGACCATCTTTTTGCACGAACGATTGCAATTCCTTCAATTGCGGACCGAGTTCTTTGCGCACGGCTTGGAAATCACCCTTCATGATCAAATCACCCGTCTTATCGATGGACGGACTCAACTTTCTAAATATCGGAGCGATGCCGCTCTTGTACAAAGTCACCGCGCCTTTGAAACGCGGGGAGATCAAGTAGTAAATCAAACACAATTTTACAAATCTGTATTTCGGGATTCTGTTTTAACATTGTAATAGTAATAAGAAGAAGAGAGTGTTATTCGCGTTTTTGTCAGTACGTATTATTTTAACCATTATACGTATTCTTCGTTAATGTGTTGTAGAGAAAGAGAGTTCCCCTTCTTTCTCTCTCTTTCTTTCTCACACAATTTTTAAAAATTGGATCTCTCCCTTAAACTCTTTTTCTCTTTCTTTCTAACGATCGATCGATGCGCGCGAACCGCCGACAAAAGAGCGCTCTGAACGAAAACATGATGATGATTTTGATGCTTCTGTGTCTTCTTCTTCTTCTCTGTCTTCCATCAAAGACAGAGAGAGATGAAGAGAATTTAAAAAAAAATGCGAGACGAGACGACGATTCGAGAGAACGACGTTTGAGACTTACAAGAAGACGAAGCCTAAAGACTCTCCCATTAAGACGGAGATGTAGACAATCCAATAGGTCAACCACAAGACGTCGTCGTCCGGTCTTTTACGATCGATGGCTTTCATCGAAGCGTACATCGGGTACACCACCGCGGCGTAGAATGAGACTAACGTGAATAGAAAGTTGATCATTTCTTCTTCTTCTTCTTCTGTGTTGTTGTGTATTATTATGAAGAACGGTGCCTTGGTGCGCGTTCTGAAAGATTATTTCTGAATGAAAAGGAGAGAAAAGACTCTCGGTTCTCTCCTTTTTCGTTCGTTTTTTTTTTCGACGCGAGAGCACAGTCAAATTTTTTCATCAGCCACGAAGAGAGAGAGAAAAGAGCGATGTCTCTCCATTCGATTTCTCTCTGGTGGATCGTTTCGACACAAACAACAACTTTAACAACAACAACAACAACAACAACAACAACAACAAAAAGAAGAAGAAGAAGAAGAAGACAAAGGAAATAAATAATAAGTACACAGAATACTCTTAAAATAATGTCCGGTTTAGCGTGTCTGAAAAAGTCACAAACCGAAGACGAAGACGCGCAAGAGTTGAAATTAGGACCCGATTTTAGCGACGCGCAGTGCTTGTCGATTTCAGAAGTGAGACTGGTGATGGAAGCGATGATATACGATTACAACAACAGAAACGAGGACGCGTCGTCGACGAACACGCAGGTGTTTGAAAAGACTCTGAAGTACGTGCAAAGATTTGGAGGGAACGTCAGTCAAGAAGCCGTGCAATTGATTCGAGACATGTTGACGAAACAGAACGGATTGCACACGTTCGAAGCGGCGGTGGTGTCGAACTTGCGCCCGGTGGATTACGACGAGGCAAAGACGCTCGTGCCGTCTTTGGAAGCGGAAGGGAGAGCGAGCGAGGAGCAGATTCAAAGAATGCTGGATGAAATGGCAAACGTTAGACGTTTTGAATAATATATATTATACTACTACTACTACTACCTTTTGGTAACGCAAAATCAAAGTCTTTTCCTCCTCTTTCATCCTCACTCAGAAGGTCCAAAAACAAAACCAAAACAACCAAAACAGACGACAGAAGAGGAGATCTCTTTCTTAGTAGATCTTCACATCTCTCTCTCTTTCTGTCATCGTCATCGAGGTATTTTCACACGAAGGACAGATACTAAGATCTCTGTTAGTATTCACGAAGAGTAATACTTAATTTTACGACGATCGCACGACAAAAACGCTCCTCCTCAAAAGAACACTACTACTACTAAAATAGAATGACGCGAGCGGAAGATTTAGCTTCGGCGCAAAACTCTTTCAAAGAGTTTAAAAAAGCATTCGAACGCGCGACGACGACGACGACGGGCGATGAGAACGCTATTATGCAACAAGAACAACAACAACAAACGAGTGGGGCGTTGAACTTGTTAGAAAACTTGAAAGTGGCGCTGACGCATCTCACCGCGTTACCTCCGTTGTTCGAACAAACGAAGAGTAAGAAAGAAGAGCTGTTATTAGCTCGGGAACTTTTGGAAATGTCTGTTATTTTGTGCGCTCGAAGAGACGACGAGATGTCGTTTGAGAGGAATTTCGCGCAACTCAGATCGTATTACGAAGACGTCCGAGAGGAACTTCCGCCGTCGAAAAACGAATCAATCTGTTGGGGATTGAACTTGTTGAGATTGTTGATGCAGAATAGAATCGGTTCTTTCCACGCGGAGTTAGAACTGACCAGTTCCGAGTTACTCGCAAACGCGTGCGTGAAGTATTCCATCGAATTAGAACAAAGATTGATGGACGGGGCGTACAATAAGATCGTGGAGGAATCAGTAAACGGGGAAATTCCCGACGAGAGCTTCAAACCGTTTGCAAACAGAATGTCCAAAACGGCGAGAGATGAGATTGTAAACTGCATCGAAAAGAGCGCCTCGGAAATAACGTTGAAAAATTTAGCGAGGCTTCTCATTTTAGACCACGATAAGAACGAGGCGATGAAGTACGCGATGGAGAGAGGATGGATGCTCGATGACGGGGCCATAGAAGAAACGTTCGTGTTTTCGGACGAACAGGCGGTACCATCGAGCAAAGACATTCCCTCGAACGAAATGATCTCGCGCGCGCTTCTTTACAGTCGCGAGCTGGAGAGAATAGTTTAAAGAAGAGCGCCGAGAAGCGAGAGGAGAAAGACGACGAGGAGAAAAGCAGAGGTTTTTAGCAAAAGATGTAGAAACATAATGTAGACGTAGTGTATTCAGTGGCGGTGATGGTAAAATCGTGATGAGTTCTGTTATGATCAAAAGTTACTGGTTACAAAAAAGAATCATAAAATATTCTCTCTTTCTATCCTCCTCTCTCATCAATTTTCATCGATATCCAACGCATTGTCAAAAGCATCCATGATATCGCCCGGTGTTACTAAATGTCGATCGATTAAAGCTTTAGCGTGCCATATTGTGTTCTCTTGAGAATATCCTAACAAAGAACCGACGGCAATTCGTTTCGCCCAGTCTTGTTCGTTGAACGCGGCTTGCGTTCGTAATTTGGACAACTTTTCCGCGCGTTCTTTTGCGCCAGCCCCGGATTTGCGATACATGATGAGAGATACAGATTTAACCGAATTCTCATCCACGCTTAAATTTGACGAGAGAAATCCAACGTCGTCAGGATTTTCGAGCGCTATCCTGTGTAAAGTTTGTAAGACGTACGGCGCGTCGATCGTTTGGAGTTGAGAAGGTTCCCACGACGCGTTCAAATTCATCACCTTATTTCCAGCGTTTGCGCCGTTATTATCACCACTACTATCACTTCCAAACAGATTCCCAAAGAGTTTCCAACCTCCGTTCGAGGAATTACCATTTCCGACGGTGCTTGAAGAAGAGGAAGATGATGAAGGTGAAGATGGACTCCCCGGGGAACCGCTCGAATCGCTGCCGCCGCCACCACCGCTAAACTCCGCCGCGCGTTTCCTCTCCAAATAATCACGAAGATTTTGATCGTGCATGTTCTCTTCTTTCGCGTTGTAAAACAAGTGCCCGGCTGGTGCCAGCTCGGAGGAATGACTCACTTGGATCATGACGACGTCTCTGCACTTTTCCTCAAACGCGAGAAGCTCTCCGGCGAGTTGCGTCGCCGCTTCCAACCCTTCGACGATGCACCGTCTCGTAGACGCGCTTTTCCCGTCTCTCCACGGCGACGCGTCGTTCATCACCGCAGCTTTCAACAGATCGTATGAAACGACCGATCTGCATCCGACCACTTTCGAGGCGCGTTGTAAGTTTTTCATCTTTTCGAAATTTTTACTCTTCAACTTGCTCGACTTTAACTCTAGTCTAAACTTGTCTCCCAGTTGCTTCATCCACGCGTCGTTCGTAAAGCAAGAGTCCTCTTGGACGTCTAACTCTGCTTCCATGTTGTTCGATTGTTTTCTCGTGTCTAAAGTTATGGTCACGTTTTTCCCTTCAATTTCGCCCTTCAACGTAATCACCGCGTTGATGTTCTCGTCCTCTTCAGCCGCCGGCGCCGCTCCCGCCGTGGACTCTCTCACGACGAACCATCGCTCGCTCTGGTCTTCTTCCTCGTCATCTTCTTCGTTCGTTTGTGCAGCGGTGGAAACCGCGCTATTTCTAATCGTGCTGCTGCTACTTTCTTGCGAAACAGAAGAAGAAGAAGAAGAAGACTGTTCTTGTTCTTGTTGTTGTTGCTGCGTTTTCCCACTCCTCCCACTGACGGTGGTGATCAGCAACAAATCTCCAGGAATAGCCGATCGTAAAACCGAGGCGACGCGTTCGTTCGGCGCTCGTTCTAGATCCGAAATCCTCGGTGGGGGTAAATTCACCGATTCGTCCACCCGTTCACTACTTTTACTATTACTATTACTGTTATTACTACTGTTATTAGATATCGAGTTTGACGGTCCCGTTAAAATCGATTTCGTTGTTTTCACTTTAAAATTTTTCTTCTTGTTGTTTATGTTGCTGTTCAAAAACGACGTGAACGACGAAGATGATCGCCGAAAAGAACTCCGATGAAACCCAAACGTAGTTTTAGTTTTAGTCGCAGTAGTTTTCTTCGCAACAGTTGTTGGTTTGACCATCGCGAGAGAAGAAGACAAAGAAGACATCATCATCTTTTAAAGTTGTTTGTGTTGTGATGAAGGACAAAAGAAAGAGAACTCACACACAACAAAAATATCAAAAATATCAAAAATGGACTCTTTTCTTCTTCGGACAAACAAACGAAGAAGAGAGAGATTTGAGCCGCCAAAAAACAACACACAACAAAGACACGCCGACACATCTTCAGCAACAAAACACACATCAACAATGGGAGAAGAATCGAGAACGAAGAAAACAAGAACGAAAAGGCCGAACCAACCAAATAGCAAGCAATTGAAGGAAAAAGTAAAGAAAATCAAAGCGGAGAGGAAACCAGGAATAACGTTCGCGCAGAAGAAAAAACAAAAGAAAGAAGAAGATGCAAAGAAAAAAGGGGGGAAATACAACACGGAGTTTGGAAAGGAAGGGATGGTGCTGAAGAATAAAGGAGCGAAGTTAGGACCGATGGAGATTCGATACAGAGCGTTGGCGAAATTATTGCGACAGATTGAACAGTTGGAAGAGAAAGAGAAGTTGGACGCGCAACAGACGAAGAAGGTGAAACGGAAAGCCTTCATCGAAGAAGAGATGAGACAGTTGATAAAAGCCGCAAAAGGCGAAGACGAAGACGATGATGATGATGACGATGATAATGATGATGATGATGATGATGATGATGATGAATTCGACGAAGACGAGGAGTTTTCGGATGAGGAAGAAGACGAAGAGAATGAAGACGAAGAGGATGAAGAAGAAGAAGAAGAAGACGCATAGCAGAGATAATTAGATTTTGTACGCTACATCACTATTATTATTATTACTACTACTACTACTACTACTACTACTACTACTACTACCCAAGATATATCTATTTCCTCCTATTACTATGCAGTTAACAACACTACGGCGCGAAACCTCCCATAGTTTTCAGCGCATCGTACATTCCGGCGTTGAAGCTTTCCTCGCTAAATTGCAAACTTTTCCTCTTGCCGTTTTCAATCATTTCTCTCAACTTTTCGTCGTTCATGCCGAAGGCGCCTTCCAACGCTGCCGCATACGACGTCGCATCGGAGGCTAAAAATCCGTCCACGCCGTGCTGAACGATGTCCATTTTGGGCCCACCTGAGTTGTGCGCGATTGGAATGGCTCCAAACGCCATGTATTCGACGATGCAAATGCCAAAATGTTCATCCGTCATGGCGTGTAAACCGACGATGGAGTGTTGTAAAAGTTCCTTTAACGTCGCGTTATCGACATCGTGATAAAACTCCACGGAATCGTCGATGCCCATTTCTTTGACCATCGCTTTTAACGCGTTGTATCTCCGCAAATCGTTCTTGTCTCGCAATCCTCCGACGAGTTTCAAAACAGCTTTTTCGCACGCCGGATGTTTATTCGTCTTGACGTTTGTCTTCATCAGTTTCCAACTTTCCAAGAGAAGTTTGTGGTTCTTTTCCGGACGAAACTGACCAACCGCAATAGCCGAGAAGTGTGGCACTTTATACTCTCCCAAAATCAAACGCTTCGCTTTCTTTACGTACGGCGTGTTGTTTTCTTGTCGACTCCTTTTCACTTCTTTGTCGCCGTCGTCGTCACCGTCGCCGGCGGCATCCGGAAGCGATGAAGGCGGAGGCCTCTTTTTCAACTGAATCAGTTTCGTCGTCGTTGCTAGCACCTTGGTAGTAGTAATACTCTCTTCTTTTACTTTTAATTCTACCGACGATACGTCGCACGGTGGATACACCACAATTGCTTCGCCTTCGTTCGCTCGTCTCGGCGCGAGTTTCTTTTTCGTCCTTCTCGCCCTCCTCTTGGCGAACGCGCCCCAAAGTCGATCGATGTGATTTTTCGTCCACGTTGAATTGACAACGATGACGTCCGCAAAGTTACCTCCGCAGTACCCGTACAACGACATTAGAATCGTGTAATAGACAATCTTAATCTGCTTCAAAACTGGAATTTTTGCGAAAAACACGCGGTTGTTATACATCAAACTTCCTTTTTGGACGCGTTCGCGCATGTCGCTACTGATTGTCGGATAGTGCACGTACGAAACAATTTTCGTGCTCTCGCCGCAAAAGAAACGAATAAACGGGTACGCCCACGCCGCTCCAATTGTATCCACGAACACATCCGGCGCGAACCCGGATATCGCTTCTACGGCGACGACGACGATACCAAACATTTGCCCGAGAATCGTCGCCACCGGATACCATTTGCTTTGCGATAACGTTCGAAAGTACACCCTTTTGAACTCTATTGTACCTCGTCGTCGATTCTTATTGTTGTCACTATTATTATCATCATCATCATCATCATCATCAATATCTATATCTAAACCGAATCTCTCTTTCGCTCGTTCCAATATTAGCTTTTTCTTCCTCTTCCCATCATCACATTTATCTCCGGTATAAATCACCACCCTCGCGGTTGGATACTTCTCTCTCATCAGTTTCACGAATTGCCACAAAACCCTCTCCCCTCCACCACCATCCGAGGTGAACGGATGGAAGAAACCAATCGATTTCGGTCGAAACATCGTCGACGTCAAGGAGACGTTTTTGGAAATCGAATCTAATCTTTGCACTCTTACGTTTAGAAACGTCAAAGACATTAAGAGCAAAAAGACCGCGTACGAGAGTTTTATCGCGTTTAATACGCATACTGAGAGGAAATCTATCTCGAAACCATTTTCAAAAGAGGAGGAAAAGAAGGAAAAGAAGGAAAAGAAGGAGCTCATCATCATAAAGTGATGATGGTTATAAATTGTAGTTTTGTGTGTTCTTAGAGTTGTCTTTGTGAGGGAACTTGAGACAAATACTACTTTTTCCCTCATTTTTTTTGTATTCCCCTAATTAATCTACTACTCTATAATACTAATAATAAACCGCCCACAAAACGACGACAACAACAACATCGAGAGTAAGACACAAAGGCTTATTATTAAATGCTTGCAACTTCGACGCATAAATCATCATCTCGCTGTGCCTTTACAAAACTCTCTTCTTATTACTTCAGACGACGACAAAACTGTTGCAAATCATCATCATCATTGAATAACCACCACCACAATAAAAGACAACAACAACAACAACAACAACAACAAGGAAGAAAAAGGGATATACAAATAATGGCATCGGCGCAACAAGTCCGAGGGATTGAACTCGCCTCCTCATCGCAAAGAACAGATTTGACCGTAGTTTTAGTGTGTCCACAAATTCCCGGGAATACCGGGACGATTGCTCGCACGTGCGCGGCGACGCAAGTGCCTTTACATTTGGTCGGACCGTTAGGTTTTGAGCTCGACGACGCAAAGTTGAAACGCGCGGGTTTGGATTATTGGCAAAGCGTTTGCGTGAAAGTGCACGAATCGTACGACGCGTTTTATACGTATTGGCAAGAGATTGAAGCGTCGAAAAGAGGAAGATTAGTCGCGTTTTCAAAGTTTGGAGGGAAGTCGCATTGCGCGCGAGGCGCGTATAAACCGGGAGACTGGTTGCTCTTTGGGAGCGAAGTCAGCGGTTTACCAGAGAACGCGCACAAACACTGCGAAGCGACGGGAGGGATTCGGAGAATACCCATCGACGAAGAGCACGTGCGGAGTTTAAATTTATCGGTTTCTGTCGGTGTGGGAGTCTACGAAGCGCTGCGACAAATAGACGAGAAAGGGATGGAAGTAGACGTGGAGTATCGCCCTCAATACGGGAAGGAAGATTAATATATTTACGAGTAGAATAATAATATTAATAACAATAACGATGATGATGATTACGAACCTAGCTTGAACGCGTCTGCAATTAAGGAATACACCAGCCCTAACTTGAAGCAATTCACAAACTCCAACTTCCTCCCAGGTCTGCTCGTTTTATAATACCACCTCGTGATCGTCTCGTAAACGAACACGCACAACGCGCCGGCGACGACGTCGTTGATGCCCAACGCGCCAAACGATAAAGTAATCACCGAAGCTAAATAAAAACCAACAAAAATAAAGATAGTTTTCCATAAAAGCATCCGATACGATCGTCGTTGGAAATATAAATCCAAGCGTTGCGGTAAAGAGGTCAACACTGACGCTATTCGGGTTTCGCTTTCGCACTTGATTGTCTTTTTGTGGTGACTCCTTTTGTTTTGACTCCTCTTTTTTTTACTACTACTAGTACTACTACTACTACTCGATGATGATGATGCTTTTCCTGCGTTAGAGAACAACAGTCTCCTCGAAGAGAAGACAAAGGAACCACCTTCCCCGTCGTCTACTAGCGTATGCTTTTGAAGAGACAAAAGTCGAGGCAGCGTTGATGAATATGATGCACTCGTTGTCGTTGTTGTCGTTAAAGACGTCGTCGTTGAATACAAAAAAGATTCATTTCGTTTTTGTCGTCGTTTTATTATTACGCTCGTCGTCGTCCTCGACCTCGACAACAACGATGCGGCGAGTTTGGGGATTCTTGAAGCAGATGATGCTCCTGAAGAGGAGGAGGCTTTTGTTTGCGCGATGAATACTATATTAGAAGAGACAAAGGTCATTTCCGAAACAGAGAACAGGAAGTAAGACTAAATGAGGAAATGTCTCTTCTCGTTAATTTTTTCTCTCTCTTCTTCCCACAATTCACTTTAAACAAACAAACACGAACGAAATTCCCTCATTTTCACTCAAATCTCATCAATTACTCGTAAAATTGGTACATGGTCTCCCCTTCAACTGCTTCAATTTCTGCTGTGAGTAGTGTCTCTCCTCTCGCGACGACGAGGAGGAGCAATAACACAACCCCTACCATCCGCACCTCCTCAAAGTCCTCCTCCTCAAAATCCTCTTCGCATTTGTTTTCTTTTTCTTCGGGGTCTGTTCGAGGGAAGAGAATCAAATTATTAAGAACAACAACAACAACAACAACAAAAGAACGCCAAGTCGTAACAAAGACATCCAGTCAGCAAAAATTTATATCACCATTGTTTGAGTTGGCGGCGAAGAAAACGCCGGCAACTGCGGTGGTTGCCGCGAAACCAGTCGCCATGTGCGCGGCGGTAGCGGCGAGTTTGTCGGCGGCAAGTCCACTGGCGTTTCCGGTGTTTACCGCGGCGGCAATTTTACCCGTCACTTTGGCGTACATTAACCCGGTGTATTCTTTCAGCGTCGGGTACGGTCTCTCGGTCGCGGCGAGCGCGGGAATATTGTTGAAATCAGCAAGCATCAGTGGAATTCTTTTACCTGAACTCTGTCAGCTGCACATATTGGGAGGTTTACTCTACGGTTTACGATTGGGCATCTTCTTAGCCATTCGCTCGAAGACGTGGAAGGACTGGGGGAAGAAGGCGAAGGCGTCGCCCGAGGCGCAGAACAGCAAGTCCTTTTTGCAAAAAACGATGGTCATCGTAGGGTGTGGGTTTATTTACGCCTTGATGGCTTCTCCCATGCTTTTCCACTATCAACACGCGAACGTGGTCGCGCACCACGAGATTTTGAAGGCTGGCGTTGTCATGCAATACGTCGGGTTGGTGTTAGAAGCGGTTGCGGACCAATGGAAATATTTCCATTATCAAAAGAACGAAGGCAAGTTTTGCCAAACAGGCCCTTACGCGTTTTGCAGACACCCGAACTATTTGGGCGAAATTCTCTTTTGGCTCGGGTTATACGTCGCCGGCGTGCCTGCTATGTTGACGAAATGGTCCACGTTCATTCCGGCTTCCATCGGATGCGCGTTCATTTTGTTTTTGATGACCATGGCGAGTAAACGAGGCGATAAGAACGCTCTGGAGAAGTACGGCGATGCGCCTGGGTATAAAGAGTACAGAGAGAAGAGCTGCTCGCTCGTCCCTGGGTTTTAGAATGTTGGTAGTAAAAGTGTTCAGCGCGTTGAGGAGCGCGTACGTTTCATAACACGGCACGTTGTGATACGTATGTTGTTGTTTCAGTATTAATAATAATAATATCTTTCTAATTACATTTTGCCTTTCGCTTTCATTTCCGCTTCCAACTCCGCAACCGCCGCCAAATCGTCAGCGCTCAAGTTATCCAAATCAATCTGTCCTTTAAACGATTCCTTCTCCGCTTTCGTCGTCATTTCGTCGTATTTCTCCGGGAACGCCACTTTCGCTATGGTGCCAAAGACGAAAATAGTCCCGACGATGATCCCCCAGGCTGGGAGAATAAACGACGCGACGTTGATGAACATCTGATCGAATTCCGAGGTGTCCACGCCTGGGATACCACCACCACCACCTTTCGCGAGATTAGAAATGACTTCGTAATGATCATCCATGAGCGAAGCTCTCGCGACGACGACGTTGTTGTTGTTCTTTTTATTATTAGTATTCTTGGTGTTCCTGTTCCCGATGGCTTTTAATGATGATGATGATGATGATGTGAAAGAAGAAGAGGAGGAAGAGTTCTTCTTCGCGACGACAGCGGACCGAGACGAAGCAGTCGTAGTCGTCATCATCGTCATCGTCGACGAGGCTTGGGCAATCATTTTATTAAAGGCGTAAGTAAAGTGTGTGCGTGTGTGTGTGTGTTGTGCTTATCTCAAGTTGTGAGAGAATTTTATCTCTTTTCGAGATATTTTGATTTGAGATTTTGATCTTTTTTCGATGTCGTCGAGTAACTCTTGTTCGTAAATAATAATGTGAACATGTAAACGCTCTCTCTCTTTCTCTCTTTCTCTCTTTTAGAGAATGCGTTATTTATTATATTCAAGCGTCTGCTAATTCCTCCTCGTCTTCTTCTTCGGCGTCCATGTCGTCCTCCTCATCGTCTTCCTCCATGTTTTCTTCGTCAACATTCTCGTTCTCCTCGTCGTCGTCGTCAATAACGATGGGAACCGCCGGCGGATCTTGTTCTTCTACTTCTTCTTCTTTTTGTTTCTGTTCTTGCTGTTGCTCTTCGAGCATTTTCGCGTTGAGGGCGGCGTAATCGACCGCACCACCGCGACGACGACGTTTACCTCCCACTTCCTGCACCTCCGCCGGCGGTGGTGCTGCCGCTTCAGCCGCTTCAGTAGGCGCGCCTCCTTCTTCAGTTTCGACGCCGCCGTTTTCTTCGAGCTCTTGCAATCGCAAAAGTTCTCGTTCTCTCTCCTCTTGTCTTCTGCGCAACTGTTCGGTCTCTCGTTCTAAGCGTTCTAAACGCACCAACTCTCTTTGCTCTCGCTTTTTCGCGACTTCTTTCTCCAAAATACGCGCGTTTAACTTTTCGTCGAAACAATCGGTGTTGTGCGTGGCGAACAACGCTTTGCAATGTGATGCAACCGAGCGACCAAACGCAGAGACAGCTTTGCCTTGAATCCGATAACCGCCTTCTAAGACTGATATAACTCTTCCCCCGGCGTGTTTGTTCGCAATTTCGCACAATTCGTTCGTCAACCACTCGTAATCTAACTCTTTGACGCCTAAATTGACTGGTCCTTGAATGGCATCTTTAGAGTGCGCGTCGAAACCAGCGGAGATGAACACTAAGTCTGGTTTGAATTCATCCAGAGCGGGTAAAACTTTCGCTCGCCAAACGCGTCTCCACGAACTCCCTCGTTCGGCGCGTTTACCTTCGCCAATCATACCAACGTCAACGATTCTCGGTGGCGGCTTTTCAAACGTCGCCGTTTCCATTTCCGCCAACACTTTTTGATCGTCCTTGACGACGCCATCAGCGGCTTCGTCTTCCGCGGAGGAGTACCCGGAAACGTATCCAGTATCTGTGTTGTCGTTTTCCGTGCTAGTGTTATTATTATTGTCTTCGTTTTCAAAATTGATATCGTTTTGTTCTTGTCTTTGTTTCGTATCTTTCGTCGGTCCCGTTCCGGGGTAAAAATTTGACATTCTTCCGTAGCCGTGCACGGACGCAAAGAAAATCTCATCCTTATCGGTGTCCGGATCCATCCACGGTTTACACGTGTTCGTCGTTATCTCTCCGCTGCTCCAAGGCGTTGAGATTTTAACTTTTGGCGCGCTCGGTGCCGTATTCGCGACGAGCGCTTCGGTACCGTTGCCGTGATGGACGTCGAAATCAATGATCGCAACTTTCTTGATGCCTTTATGTCTGTGCACGCACCTCGCGTATGCTGCCGCAACGGCAACGTTATTAATCAAACAGAAACCGTGCGACCCTTGTCCAATTGGATCGCCAGGAAGGCCAACTGGTCCTAATGGTCCCGCGTGGTGTCCCGGCGGTCTCACCGCGCAAAAGACGCGTTGACACTTTTCATGCTCTTCACCGATGACAACCGCATCGACAGCCTTGATTGCCGCTCCAGCGGCACAGAGCGCCGCGTGAAATGAGTGCGAACACACCGTGGTATCGCCATCGATGGTTCCAATCGCGCTGGAGTGTACCGTTACGTCTGGGAGAGATTCACAAATTTTTTGCACCTTTTTGATGTAATTGTACTCGTGGCATCGTAAAACGTCCACCATTTGCGCCGGCGACTCCGTCGTGTCTATGCTCAGGGTTGAAGACTCGGAGAAATCTGCCGCGCGCAGAGTACCATTCACTGGGTTCATGATGCACGTCAATCTTTGAACGTTTTCTGGAGGGACATCAAATGAACATCCTCTCTTAATGGCCGGACACGAGTGGTGTAACAAACACGCGTCCGGGGCGATAATCAAGCCATTCACACCAGGCGGCGTCGTTTCTTTCTTACCTTTTTTACCGTTCAACAAAGAAACCAAATCGTCGTACCCTCTTCTTTTGGCGATACACTTCGCGCTTTCTTCTTTCGCATTGACAATGTCCGCGTCCGCGTTCCTCTTTATCAAAACTTTCACGCACTCCGCGCTATTATTCCTCACCGCGTGAATCAACGCCGTATTCCCATCGTTATCGGTATCGTTGAGCATGCTGGAATCGTTTTCCAACAAAAGTTCCACAACATCCGCGCGATTATAATTAGCCGCCCAAATCAACGCCGTCCTCCCCGATCGATCTTTCTGATTCAAATACGCCTTCAAATCGTCCTCCTCGTTTGGCGCTTCGTAGTTTTGAATCAAATACGCGCAAATCTCTTTACTCCCGTGTTGCGCGGCAATACTCATCGCCGTTCTGTGGTAATCATCCTCCACATCGTGTCGAGTCAAATGCGGTAGCAATACCTTTACCATCTCGAGACTTGCCTCGCGAAACTTGGCGAACGACGCCATCGTACACGCGATGTGCACGGGCGGAGACCCTTCCAAAGTTGCAAACGGATCCGCGCCTTTCTCTAACAACATCTCCACCATTAGATTTTGACCGCTCAAAATCGCGCAGTGCAACGCCGTTTGCCCGTCCTCGTCTCGACGATTTAGCGCGTGCTTCAAGTTGGTGTTGAATTGCTCCTCCGCGGCAGCGTCATCACCCTCGTCGTTCCCAGCGTTGTTCTCGTTTTTGTCATCATCATCACCATCTTCTTCTTCTTCCTCTTCTTCTTCTTCTTCTTCTTCTTCCGCATCTGGATCGAAATCTTTCTCGTCGTCCGAGTCTTCTTCCTCATCACCATCCTCTCCTTCTTCCTCATCATCGTCACCATCATCTTCTCCTCCGCCGCCGCCGCCTTCTTCTCCATCATTTTTCTTCTTCTTTTTTGGAAACGTCAACGCTTTCCTCAACCGTTCCAAATTCTCTCCAGCAACACCGACACCACCACCATTACCTTCAAAATGTACGCGTGCGTCGCACAAATCGTGAATTGGAAACTGACTTTGAAAAAGGTGCCCTTCATCGTCGTCTGTCTCCTCGTCCGATGAATTATTCTCGAACATGATTCTTTTATGTACGAGTGTATTCTTTTCTTTTTTTCTTTAATAAGATTTCTATAATTCTGATTTTGAGGCAGAGCGATGCACGAAAATTTTTTGTCGATTTTCAATCAAAAACTTGGGTGACAAAAAGCAGCAGTTGAGAAAAAGCGAAGAAAAAAAGCGCATCATCTTCATATCTCTACTACAGAGTACTACACTCTTTATTTACATTACTCTCACAAAAGTCAGCTCTGCAAAACTCTGTCTTCTCGCCTTTTGGGATACATAAAAAGAGATGTGGTTTACGACAATTACGTATCCCGCGACGAGGAAAAGAGTTTTACTGATGATGAGTATCAGGAGGAGTTGTTGTTCGTGTTTTGCTTCTGCGGCGGAAGAGAATCGTTTTCGTTCGTTGTGCACATCATCAGGAGCATCTGCATCGGCGACGGCGTCAACTGATGATGATGACAAAGACGACGACGGAAACAGAAGAAGAATTAGAGAAAGAAAAAGAGAAGAAGAAGAAGAAGGTTCAATTGAAGAAAATCCAAACGAGAACGCGTGGAGAAGAATGGTACGAGAAGCGGACGAGTTCGTGTTGCCTCCAGCTTTGAGATTGAAAACTTTAGCATCATCAAGAGTCGAAGACGACGGTAATAAAACCAAGAACATCGAGTCATCATTGTCGTCGTTAATCTCAAACGTCCCAGCGAAAGCGATCGTGATTGAAACCAATCGACTGACGAACAGAAAAGGCTTTTATAACGACATCAAGAGCGACTACATCATCGACAACAACAACAACGAGAACAACGGGAAGAACTCGATGGAGTTACCGAAACATTTCGAGAAAGCGGTGAAGAAGGCGATACAATCGGAAGGGAGTTCGAATAAGCAACTGGCGAGGAAAGGGAAGAGTTTATTGGAGGTGTTGAGGACTGCATCGAGAGGGTTTCCCGACGACCAAGTCGACGACTTTAACGACAGTTCCGAAGACTTTCGCGTGAGGAGTTGGGTCAAAGAAGGATTGGACGTCAAAGGAAGTAAAAATAGTAGTCACAGAAGTCGAATGAACGATTCGGCAACGAAGATGTATGAAGACGACGGAGAAGATGAGGACGACGTAGAGATTATGAAACGAGATTGGGACGCGGACATTGAATGGGGAGCGAGACTCTCCGTGCGAAAAATGCGGCGGATGCAAATGGAAGAAGCGGTGTTTGTGGGTAAAGCGAAGACTCGAACGGGAGCGAAGAAAAAATTAGGTGATTTCGCCGCGTCGTCGGACGATCCTCGACAACAAATTCAATCAAGGAGAAACGCGCCGAAATACGATCAAACCGAAGCTGCGGCGTATGCGATAACGCGCGCACCGATGACGCTCGGTGCAATCACGAACGTTTTGAATGAGATACACTTGCGATTGAACGGAGGAAGTTTGGACGAGAAAGTAGCTTCGTTTTCTCCCGAGACGCTTCTTGATTTTGGATCCGGGAGTGTTTTCGTCGGCGCCATGGCAGCTCGAAACGTCTTTGGAGATCACGTCGGAATGAGTAAAACGGGTAGAAAAAGCATCGATGACGATCGCGACGAGTCGACGAGGAGTAATAATCGAGTAGCCTTTGCCGCCGTGGACAAGAGTTCCCACGGTATGGTGTTTGCCAAACGAGTGGAAGAGTACATGCGAGATGAAGCTGAAAAAGAGGGAGAGGAGGATACGAAATTAGGAACGAAAGAAGACGAGAACGGGAAAGCAAAGGACTATGACGACAATTATGACGATAACGACGATGATGCTTTACCCATACAGTGGTCCGAAGACACGTTCGTTCCGGAAAGCGTGAGAAACAATCGCAGATTTCCAACGCCGGAAGCGTGGTCGGAAGGTTCCAAGCAAAGGTCCGTCGCTTCTTTAGCCGCGTTGCAAGACAGAAGCGCTTCTTCTTTTGACCTCGTGTTGGCGTGCTATTCTCTCGGAGAAGTCATGGTGGAAGCAGAAAACGAGGAAAGAAGAATTAAATCCGGAATGACATCGTCGAAGCACCTCAGCGGCGCGAACAAAACGTTCGGCATGCGCAAAGTTGATTTGCTCGCGAGGCAACTGTGGGACAAAACGGCCGATGGCGGCGTTTTAGTGATTGTTGAACCAGGAACGCCGCGAGGTTCGAAACTCGTTCGAAGAGTGAGGCAACTCGTGTTAGATTACGAAGAACGCAACGCGCGTAATGCGGAGAAAAAAACGAATGCAGCACCGAACAGCGTAAAATCAAACGCTCACGTCGTCGCGCCTTGCCAACACGATAAGAAATGCCCCATGAGCGTTGCGAACGAAAAAAAATCAACTTCTCAAATGTGGTGTCACTTCTCGCAACGCGTCGAGCGAACGGCGACGCATCGGTTGATGCTCGCAAGAGGTAAAGGACGAACGTATCAAGACGAAAGGTTTTCGTACGTTGCGATTCAAAAGTTACCCAGAGACCAAGCGGAGGAACTCGCGGAATCGAAAGCTCTGCGTATTTTGGAAGAAGAAAACAATGCGGATGGCGATGCTTTCTTTGCTTCTGAAAGTCTCACATCTTCGGACGACGATTATAACGACGAAGAAGAAGAAGAGGAGGAAGAGGAAGAAGACGAAAGCGAAGAAGACGAGGACGAAGATACCTTTATATTCGACGAATCCACGAAATCTAAAGCTCGCGCCGTCGCCATGGCCTCCCAACCTTTATGGTCTCGAGTCGTCCGTCCACCGATCAAACGACGCGGTCACGTTGTCATCGAAACGTGCGAACCAAACGGTAAGTTGGAGAAACGTACCGTCGCGAAAAGTCACGGCACGGTTTTCGGCATCGGAAGAGACGGCTATCGCCGCGCGAGGAAAACGAAACTCGGCGATTTGTTCTCCTTCGAAGATGTCAAGAAAAGAACGACGATTGATACCGACGACGATTTTGACATCGACGGTACGAAAAATACCATCATCAACAACAGAGCCGGGGTGGTTTTCGACGAGGAGAAGTTCATCATGGATTGGTTGGAGCAGAAGAAGAAAGTTGTCGAGTAATAATTTAGTATAACAATGTTAGTTTAGCAAAAAGTAGTTTTAATTAAGAAGAGAGAGAAAAAACAGAGGATTCACGACAAATTTTTCAGCATTTTTTTCATCACTTTTACTAACGAGTTTCGCATTCAGAAGCACGAGGAATGAAGACGATAGTCTCGACTACAAGCGTCACGTGCTTATCGAGGAGATACCAACCGCATCATCATCATCATCACGCCACCTCAATCAACAGGATGACTTCTACCACTCAAAATTCCTCTTCGTCTTCTTCTTCTTCGAAGCTCCGTCAGTTTATCCATAAATTCACCTCGTCGTCGTCGTCACCTTCGAAGCAAACGAACAACAACAGTATTCTTCCGCAGAGACGACAGGTGACGACGACCGCGGCGAGCGCTACTTCGGATGGTAATAATGGGAAGAATAATGATGACGAAGAAGCGTCGACGAAGTATAAAATCCCTCCGGACGACATCTCCGTATTCGTCACGCGTCCAGATGCGCCGTCGATTTCGTTGTCTCCCAGTCGAACGCAAGTGTTGTATTCGCACAAGCCGAAAGATAATCCACCGGTGGCAGAATTGGCGAGAAAAGAGCTCAAATTAGGAGGGATCCGCATAGATACGAAGCAGAACTCGAGTTCGAGGATGGGACACACGGTGAAGTTGTCGATTGGGAAGTTTCCGAAGACGGAAGCGGACATCGGCGCGTACGAAGACATCACGGGTCTGCCCGAGAACGGGTTGATTAACTTTGTGAGTTGGTCACCGAACGGGAAGAAGTTGGCGTTTACGGTCAGATTCCACGGCGACGAACACGAGGACGAGGACGAGAGTCCATCGTCTTCGGCGACGGGGAGGAAGCCGCTCGAGTTGTGGATCGCGGATGTGGCGACGAAATCGGCGCAGAAAATCACCTCGTTGGCGGAAAACTACCAACTGAACACGATTTTTGAATCCTACTCGTGGTTGAACGATGACGAGTTGTTGTGTTGCGTCATTCCTAAAGATCGTCCGAAAAACGCACCGAAGAGACCGAAAACGCCGCTCGGGCCGAGAATCGAGAGTAACGTGGCCGGGAACGTGCGTCAGGCACGAACGTACGCAGATTTGTTGAAGAACGATACGGATGAGAAATTGTTTGAGTATTATTGCGAATCACAATTAGTTAAAACGAACATTAAAACGAACAAAACGACAATGTGGTGTAACGGCGAGAAGAAGATATTCACGCGCGTTGACCCGAGTCCGTGTGGGAAGTATGTCATTTTAGAGTGCTTGAAGCGTCCGTTCTCGTACGCCGTGCCGTGCGGCAGATTCCCGAAGAAAGTCTGGGTAGCCGAAGCGTCGACGGATAAGTTTTTGAGAGAAATTTGCGACTTGCCTTTGGCGGAGAACATTCCGATCGTTTCCAATTCGACGCGCGTCGGACCGCGAGGTGTGAATTGGCGTCCGGATAAAGAGGCGACGTTGTATTGGACGGAATGCCAAGACGAGGGCGATCCAAGAAACGAAGTTGGCGAGGGCAATCCTAGAGACATTTCGTATTTGGTTGATTTTACGAAACCAACCGCAGAAACGGATGCGCCGAAAGCATTCTATAAATCTGGGTTACGATTAAGCGGTTACGCGTGGGGATGCGACGATTTATCCATCGCGTACGAGAATTGGTACAAGACGCGCACGTCGAGAGTCGCGCCTTTCTCTCCCAAGGAAAACGCCGAGAAGGATTCCTACGCATCGACTCCGATCAGCGATGAGGAGAAGCAAAACATACTCTGGGAAAGAAACTACGAGGACAGTTACGGCGATCCAGGAGGATTTGTGACGAGACGAACGGATTTGGGGACGTACGTCCTCGCGCGCGTGGAAGGCGAAACGCCGTTGGGCGAAGGCACGGCGACTGGAAAGACTGGTGCAAAATTACTGTTACAAGGTTCCGGAGCAAACCCGAAAGGAAACAGACCGTTCTTTGACATTTTTGACGTCGATACGGGTAAAGCGAAAAGGTTGTGGCGTTCGCCAAAGAAGGAGAAATTATTCTCGTGCGGCAGTTTGCTTTCGGATTATGGTGAAAACGGCGAAGAGCAGATTACTTTGCAAACGATGCGCATATTGACGACGAAACAATCGCCGTCGGAATACGTCCAATATTACGAAACATCCTTCGATTACAAGAGCGGCGAAGATGTGAAATATGCGCTCAATACCGACAACGGTGATTCGAACATCGTAGAAGAGTTTGAAAAAGAACGAGTGGAAGGCCCGTGCGTGTTGCCGGTGAGGGAGACCAAAATATCGAATTTCCCGCATCCGCACCCGCAACTATCCGATCCTCCCAAGGAAATCATCAAGTATAAAAGAGACGACGGCGTTGAGCTAAACGGGACTTTATACACCCCACCTGGGTACGATGCTAAAAGAGACGGTCCGCTTCCTTTGTTAATTTGGGCGTACCCGAGAGAATTCAAAAATGCAGAATCAGCGTCTCAGTTGCGAGAATCGCCGTTTAGATTCACAGGCATCTCTCCGCAATCCTCTCTCGTATGGTTAGCGAGAGGATATGCAGTCTTGGACGGTCCAGCACTTCCCATCATCGCCCAAGGTGACGACGACGATGCCGAACCAAACGATACGTACGTGCAACAATTGGTCGCCGGGGCGAAAGCGGCGGTGGACGAAGTCGTTCGAAGAGGCGTAGCGGATAAAGATCGCGTCGCGGTTGGCGGGCATTCGTACGGAGCTTTTATGGCTGCAAACTTACTCGCACACGCTCCCGATTTGTTTTGTTGCGCAGTCGCGCGAAGTGGTGCCTACAATCGAACGTTAACGCCTTTCGGGTTCCAAGCGGAAGAGCGCTCCTTTTGGGAAGCGCCTGATGTCTATTCTAAAATGTCACCATTTAACAACGCGCATTTGGTGAAGAAACCTATATTATTAATCCACGGTGAAGACGATCCGAATTCGGGAACGAATGTCATGCAATCGGAAAGATTTTTTGCGGCTCTGAAAGGGAACGGCGCGCAAGCAAAATTAGTCGTTTTACCGCACGAGAATCACGGGTATCGCGGCTTGGAGTCGGTGTTGCACGTCATGGCGGAAACGAGCGAGTGGTTGGACGAGCACTGCAAGGTAAAGAGAGTGTAAGTGTTTAATGATTTGTAGAGAGTGTGCGTGCGTGCGTGCGTGTGTGTGTGCGTGTGTAAATAGAGATAGAGATATTTATCATCATCGTCAGAGAGGGCTTTTAACGGAAGAGCTTGCCCAAATTAGGTATTTAAACAACAACAAAAGTATAAATTATTAAACTCCCCACCCGCTGCCGTGGTCGCTTCGGTGTCTCCCATATCCATCGTCTTCTTCGTCGGAATCGTACTCGTCGTCGACGTCCCACTCGTCCCTGTCGCTGTCGTCGCCGCCGTCGTCGAAAAATCCGTCGTCATCGTCAGTATCTTCCTCCGGGTAATCCCCTCGGTAATAATTTTCCGCGTTGCTATCTTCGCTATCGTCCTCCGAGAAATATTCGTTCTCGTGTAAGTTATGCTCTACGTTTGCGTTATCTAAGAAATCAGACACTCTGACGATTGGTTCTTCGCAAATGATATCGTCCGTTTCAACGGTACCTCCTTCCCTCTTTGGAACGACGTCGTCTTGCTCGAGCACGTACAAGTCGTACACCCAATTCCCATCCGCGTCCTCTTCTTCTCTCTTCTTTTTCTCCGTGTACTCTTTTACCATCGGCATGTAGTTCATCAAAATCTGATCTTCTAACTCTATCTCTTCATCATTTCTATTTCCCTCTTCTTTCCCTTCTTTTTCCTTTTCTTCTTCTTCTTCTATCTTTTCCTCTTCCTCGTCCAGGCACAAAATGTCGTAGCAATAAAACACCTCTTTCGTAGAATCGGTCGTCGTCGTCGACGACGACAGAACATTTCTCTTCTTCCTTTGTTCCTCGTCGGTGATATTATGATCTCTTCTTGTCGTCGTCATACTTTTCATGCTCTCTTCTTCGCTCATGACCTTAACTTCCTCGTACGTCCGTTTTGTCGTCTTCCTCGTCCTCGTCGACGCGGTGTTGGTGGTTTTACCGCCGCCACCATCCTCTCCTTTTCTTCTGCTCTCTAACAACGTCTTCACCGTCTGCGCATCTCTCGCGTCGTTTTGTTCCATCCCCGCTTCTCTCGTTAATCTTACGAACTTTTTCAGCATTCTATTGCTTTTCTTCTTCTTCGTTTTCTTCTCGTCCTCGTCCTCGTCAAAGTCTCCTTCACCTTCACCTTCTTTTGTCGTCTGATGCGAATTTCGACGAAAAGGCAGCGCTTGACTCCCACCGCCTAAAACTGCGTCTAACTGCGCCGCCAGCTCCCGGTCGTATCTGCCTTTGACAAAGTCGTCGTTTTTTATGTTTTTGATCGCGCTTCTGTTGTTGCTGGTATTCGTATAACTGTTCTTCTTGATTCTTCGTTTCATCCCATTCGTGTCCGTCCCCGTCTCACTTCCTTTTCGTTCATCTTCTTCTTCCTCGTCTTTTCCTTGCAAAAACAAAACCTCCGCCGCCTTTTGCGAGCCTCGCTTCCGTTTCACTCTCACCACCGACACCACTCTCGTCGTTCTCTCAAAATCCTCACCCATTAGTATTATATATGTGGTATTATTTTAAGAACGTCTTCTTCTTCTTCTGTTTGAGAAGTTTTGCCGTTTTTCCATTTTCAAAAGTCTTCATTTCACGTAAAGAAAGACTGAGTATTGAGAAGATGGCGTTTTCGACGAGTAGTATTAAAACGAGCGCTACGAACAACAACAACAACAACGGCGAATACGTTTATCTCAACGCGCTTTGTTCGTGCGGCGTGGCATCCGTCGTGTCTTTATATTCGTGTTATTATTATTATTCGAGGTACAAATGCGAGCGATTTGCAAAAGAGGAAGAGACGGTTGGAACGCAGAAAAAGTGCTTGTTTTCCAGACGATCTCACTCTGAAGAAAAGGACTCCTCTCTTGATAAAGAAAAGAAAGTGATGCTGGTCATCTCGCACCCGGACGACGAGGCGATGTTTTTCGGACCGACGTTAGAGAGTTTGAAGAAGACAACGAATGTGATTACGACAACGAAAGTCTTTTGTATTTGTCTCTCGAATGGAAACGCCTCTGGTCTCGGGCAAACGCGAGCGAAAGAATTGAAAAAATCAACACTAGAGGTGTTCAAATTGGACGGTTGCGTGATTGCGGATTCAGAGGATTTACAAGACGGGATGGAGAACGCGTGGCCTTTGGAGGAAATAGCGAACGTGGTGCACGAGTGCGTGCAACATTATTCGCCGGATGTTATATTGACGTTTGACGAGCGCGGCGTGTCGAAACACCCGAATCACGTGCAGACGCACCGAGGGGTGATGCGGTTTATAGTGGAAGCCAAGTTAGGGGCGATACCGAACGCGGAGTATACGGAAGAGAATGTGCCAGAAGTGTGGGTGTTGGAGACGACGCCGTTTTATAGGACGTTTATGGGGGCGATGGATTATTGGGCGTCGGTTATTACCACCACCACGAGGAAGAAGAAAGGTAGTAAAAATACCAGTAATGAGAGTAGTAATAGTAATAGTAGTAGTTTAGCAGCGGGAGCGTCCTCAACGTCTTCCTCCTCGGTCATGTTTTGCTCGAGGAATCCTTCGTTAGTTTTGGAAGCGATGCGGACGCACGCCACGCAATGGGTTTGGTACAGAAAGTTGTACGTCGCGTTTTCGAGGTATTCGCTTTTGAACACCTTGCGAAGGATGGACGTCGGTCCACCTCCTTCGCAACAAGAGAAGTAGCGCGCGTAAGTGCAACATAGCAGAAATTCGTGTAGTAGTATTAATACATTTTCTAAAAACAAAAAGGTGTCTTCCTTTCCTCAAGGCGGCGTCGGCGCGCTCGGAGACGCCTGCATCGCTTGTTGCTCTGATTGTTGAGTAGCGGTGGTATGAGTAGTGTTTCCGAGACTTCTTTGTCGAGCCGGTAACGCCGTGGGGAGACTCCAGAACCCGACGGAGCCATCGTAGGACCCACTGTATACTTTCGTCGCGCCTTCGCCGGTCGACGCTAAAACTCTCACGGCGTCCTCGTGACCTTCAAACATCCCCGCGCACGAGAACGAATTCGCGTTCCAAAATCGAACCGTCGTATCGTACGATCCACTCACGACGTGACCTTGCATCACCGCTAAAGCTAAAACTGCCTCCGTGTGACCGGTAATAACCTTGACGCACTCTAGATTATTTTGTAAATCCCAGCACCGGATGGTTTTATCCCACGAACCGCTATAAAGGAACCTCGAATCGAGCGCCAAGACGCGAACGTTGTCCTCGTGGCCGACGCACACTTGCAAACATTTCAACGTGCGAGCATCCCACGCTCTGACGGTTGAATCATCCGAACCACTCAAGACGATTGGATTTTTTGAGGATGATATAGTATCGTTATTAGCCTCGTCGTTGGCGGTGGCGGTGGTTTCAGTTTTAGTAGTCGCGTTCATCGAATGCTTGTTGATATTTTTATGCGCGATCAACGCTCGAACGGCATCTTTGTGGCCCGTGAGCGCTTTGATTTCCTTCAATTTGACGGCATCCCAAACGCGAATGGTTTTATCGTAACTTCCCGAAAAGACGCGGTCTAACGCGACGACTAACGTTCTCACCGGCCCGCCGTGCCCTGTCAAAACCGCCAGCGGCTCTAAAGTTACCACGTCAAACGCCCGGATCGTGTGATCGTAGGACCCGGTAAACAATCTATCTCGCATGTTCTTGTCGCTCTTACTCACCTCGTGGATGACCAACGCGCGAACGGCATCCGTGTGCCCAGAGAGCACTTTCATTCTGCGAAACGTCGTGATGTCCCACACGCGCACGGTGCAATCGTACGAGCCGCTAAACAGTCTCTTGTGCCTCGTGCTCACCGCGAGCGAAAGCACCGGTCTGGTGTGCTCTTCCAACACGTGCACGCACCGTCTCGATGGGATGTCCCACACGCGCACGGTTTTATCCGCCGATGCCGTAAATACTAAGCTATTCGTGGTTTCAACCGCCCAGACGATTTCTTCGTGGCCTTCTAAAACGGTGTGTTCCGGCGCGCTCGGACTCGGTTCGCCACCCATGGCGGCATCGCCGGTAATGTTTGGATTTCGCCTCGCCAAGTTATTAATTGCCGTTTCAATTCGATCGTCGTCGATGGTATCGTATACGTTCGCTCCGCCGCCCTCGCCTCCTCCTACATTTTCAAATCCCGCCGCTTCTTCTCTTCCCTCTGCTCCCGCGACTCCGTTCTCGCCTTCTCCGCCATCCGTGGACATTCGTCTTCTTCCTCCCTCGCTATCGTCGTCGTCTGCATCGTCGTCGTGTTCTAAATCGTCTCCAAATTGCAACGTCCCGCCTATTTGTACGGTTGGTTTTTGCGAAACGTTCCTCAGCAACTCCTCCCCTTCCGCGTCGACTAAAAACTTCGTCTCCTTCGCCCACTCCAATATCGCGTTTCTCAACGCAAAGTTTGGCGTGATTTCAGTGTTCCTCAATCGTTGCCCGGTCGATGGACACGTCTTGTGACCTTGCTGAAACCACTTCGCGATTGACCTTCTGTCGTACGTGTGCCCAGAGGCTATGAACACCGGGTCCCGCATTAACTCGAAAGTAATCGGACACGAGAAGTGCACGGGAACCTGGATCTTTTCTCTTCTGTCTTCAACGCCTTCGTCTTCAACGCCGTCGCCGTCGCCAGGAATGTTGTTGTTCTTGTTGTTCTTGTTCTTCGCGTTCGTGTTGTTGTTCGTGTTGTTGTTGTTCACGTTGTTGTTGTTGTTCGTATTCGTGTTGTTGTTTTCCCCGAGAAGAGGAGGAGGAAAATTCTTTTCCAACTCCATTAATTCCTCCTCCTCCTCCTCTTCTTCCTCTTCTTCCTCTTCTTCTTCTTCTTCTTCTTTGACGCTGTCGTCGTTCATCGTTATTTCTCAACGCTACTGTTCTTCTTTGTCTTCTTTGTCTTCTTTGTCTTCTTCGTCTTCTTCTTCTTCTAATTCACTCGTACTTAATAATGAAGAAATGAGACGAAAGAATTTTTGTGTGAAAGTTGCCCTTTTTTTGTTTCTTCTCTCTGTTGGGAAATTTCTTCGATTCTTTAAAAAATACTTCGAGTGCTTTTGCTGCTTTTTAAAAGAAGAAGAACGAAAGATGCTCCTCTTCTCCTCCTCCTCCTCCTCCTCTTTTCAGAAGAGGGAGAAGAAGAAGAGGAGGAGCATCACCATCGTCGCGTCGTTGTTCCTCTTCGGGGTGGTCTTTCTTTGCTCTCGCGTGGTTTTTGAACCAGTTTTCTTGCTCAAAAGTGTCACCCCACAAGAAGAAAAAAGGGTGTTGGGGGTTCCTAGAAGATATGAAAAAAATACTATCATGTTGAAGAGAAGATGGAGAGACGAAGACGACGACGCGGAAAGAGTAGACAAACTGCTGGTGTCTTCTTTGAGAAGACTGTCGAAGGAAGATCAGTATTATCGCGAGGAGGAAAAGCCTCCGGAAAAGAAGAAACGAGTGCAACAACTCGATGATAAAAGTGGTACCCAAGGCGTTTTTGCCCGAGAGATATGTTTGTTTGCGCCGAGCACTCTCGATCGGTTAAAATCGGTACTCCCCAGGCTCGCGCAAACGTGGTCGGGGACGATGTCTGTTGCCGTGCTCGCCTCTGAGGAGGACGTTAGGAGAGAGATTTTCGGTACGAGTACTCGAGAGTTCACGAGAAATCGTCTGACCGTCATCGCGGTGGACCCGTTGCCAGAGTACGAAACGAGATTCCCGGTCAACGCGTTGCGAAATTTGGCCCTGTCGGGATGTAAACGCACGCTGAACGCCACGTACGTTGTTCTACACGACGTAGATTTCGAAATCTTTCCGAACGCGCCATCAAAAGAGCTACTCGAAGAAATGGAGGAAGTTTTAAAACCAAACGCGAAGCACGGATTAGTTTTGCCCTCGTTCACGGCAGACGATCGATACTTGCGCAGAGTCGAGACGTTTCGGAAAGAACACGACTTTTCGCGCGAGTCGTTGGACGTTTTGAACAGCTTCAATCGGAAGGAAAAACTCGTAGAATTGATAAAAGAGTACGGTATAGTCGAATCGTTCCGCGAAAAATACTGGCCGGTGGCGCACGCGGCGACAAACGTATCTAAGTGGCTTTCGATGATTATTGCAGAGAAAAAGAAGGACGCAGAGAAGCATCGACCGTACTCGGTAGGCGCGAATCATCTCGGGAGTCGACATCCGTATTATTACGAGCCGTGGATAATATTGCGCGCCGATGTCGACGATATGCCAGCATTCGATGAATCTTTCGTGACGTACGGGTTCAACAAAATAAGTTGGATACACGAGTTGTCGGCTGATGGTTACAAGCTCTTCGTGTCTCTCTCTTCGTGGATGGTTCACACCAATATTCATCCTAACAGAGGATCGCAAACCTCTGGCGAGATGCTTCAAAGGTGTAAAAATACGGCGAATACCGGTAAAGATTTCCGCATTTCTCGCATCGGTCATAGCTGCATCCCAAAATTTCTTAAGCGGATCGAGTGCGCGTATAATTTTGGCCTCGAACGAGTGCAATGGCCGACATCGAATGACTCGGTTCCAGAACGGTATTTAGTGGATACCATGCGAAACGAAAGTCGAATCGCGTGTTTTGGCGGATGCGTCACGGATCAAGAACCCGTGCCAAGAACACCGCCGCTCGCCGTGTTACAAGGCTACGGCGGTCGAGTCACAAAACGCGTCGGCGAGAAACCGCCGAGAAGGAGAAGAGAAAAGTGCGAGAGGTTGCGCCCATCCTCTTCTGCGACGTGGACGCTTTGATTTAGTCGTTACGTTGATTCAAAATATTCTTTCTTCTTTTTTTCTCAAAATACAAATAGTTCGGTAGATTTCTACTACTGATACTCCTCCTCTCTCTTTTCACTAATAATATCAACATCGGGGAAAGGAAGGGCTCGTTTTTAAAATATATGGTAAAGTTCTTCTCAAATCAGTTTCGATTGAAGAAATTGGACGGCGAGAAGCCGCCCGCAAAGTTGATCGGCATTCCAGCGTCTGCGAGTTTCATCGCTCTCGGAGGGCTCGCAGCAATGTGGTGTTCCAAAGTTTCGCGTTCCTGCTTCCCTCTCAAAACAGAGGGCATTCGCTCTCCCGCGCCTCCATTATTCGCACCTCCCACGCTATTATCTTGACCCATGCGAAACAAGTGAGAAAGACGGTTGTTGTTTTTCTTCGTCTTTTTCCCAGTTCCGTCGTAGTTGGAAACTTTGCCGAGGCCAGCCACGACCAATCCATTCGCGGTGACATCGCCGTCGCCGTCCGCGTGCATTTGCGCACTCGTGCTGACATCATTTCCTCCTCTCGCGGGTGGCGACTGGAACGTGATGGCGGTGTTGTCGAACGCGCAACTTCCGTCTGCGAACCCTCTCGGCGCTTTCGTTGGCGCCGGCGGAGGGTCTACCGAAGCCCCTCCCGTCATGTTTATTCTCTCTGCTTCTTTTTGTTGTAACAACTGTTGTTGCATTTTCTGATACATGTCATGGAAAGGAATATTGCTTGGGTCGCTGTGATGATGCGCAGACGTCGTCGTCATCATCGTCGTCGTTGCCATTTTCTTCTTCATTTCTGGAGAAAGCAAACGGTTGGTCGGCGAATCGTGTTGTTGTGGACTCGCGACGTATTTATCGTACATGGTGCCTTCGCGCGCGTTCGTTTGCGCGTGAAGCCTCCCGGGAGTCACTCTCGTAGTGACGCCACCACCGTTGACCCAATTCAACAACGACGGCGATGCCAACGGCGAGTGCACCATGGTGTTATCGTGTTCGTCAAAGACGTCCTCGAATCCGCGTTCGGCGTCCTCCTCGTTCGCGTATTTTCGGACGTCCGTGGGCGTTCTCGCGGCGGCGGCGGCGTAGGTATTCGGCGATTGGAAATGAAATCTCGTCGACGGCGAGTTGTGGTGATGGTGTTGACGATGATGATTATTCATTTCGTACGGCGCCCCCGCCGCCGCTGATACTAAGCCCGCGTCATTACTGGAATCCTTCTTGCGATACTTCTTTGCGTTTTCTCCGTTGTTCTTCTTCCCTCCCATCTCCGCCGCTCGTTTCGTCGCTCCAACAGTACCACCCAAAGTTTTCCTGTTCGTCTTCGTCTCCGCAAAAACAGTCCCGGCGAGCGGATCAAAGATATCCTCTCCGTCATCGTTTGAGACGACGTACCTCCTGTACTCCGCCGTCGATGTTTTTGCGACGATCAAACTGGCTTGTTGACTTTGGTTCTTCGCCGCCGCTTTCGCCGACTTGGTGCCTTTCCCGGAGGAGAGCTTTTTCCCGTTCTCGTCCGAGCTGTTGTGAAACGCCGCCGCCTCCGCGGGCAACCCTTTGGCGTACGCCTCTTCGACGCGTCTTTTTAGCGTCGAGTTCCAGTGATTTTTGATCGCGTTATCCGTTCTTCCGACGAAATTTTTCGCAATGTCCGCCCACTTGTTCCCGCACTCTTGGTGTTTCCTTATCAAAAGCAAATCCTCCTCCTCGCTCCAATCTTCTCTCTTGATTTCCGGATTCAAATGATTGTACCATCTCTCCCTGCACTGTTTCCCGATTCTCCCGGGTAACTGTTGCGCGATTTTCGACCACTGTTTCGCCCCCAACTCCGCGACTAACGAGATGATCTTCTCGTCTTCTTCTTTCAACCACGGGCCTTTCACCAGCTCTGGGTTTAAAACTTTTTGCCACCTGTGTAAACACTGCACGTCCGTTCTTTTCTCCACGCCTTCGTTCGTTTTGAAGTATTCCGCTACAAGTAATGTGTTTTGGTTTTGGTTTTAATGGAGATGAAAAGGAAGAGAAGAACCAAAGATGATGATGATGATGATGATGATGATGATGTCAGTAAACATATCTAATAATATTTAAGAAGAAGAGAGAGAGAAAGGGACAAACAAAAGTACGAAAAATACGAGCGAGAGCGAGCAAAAAATCGCGTCCAAAAAAAAAACCAAAAAAATTCAAATTCAAAAATTTTCCTTTCTGCGCTTTTTTCTATCCTTTCTTTTTTTAGGAGGAGATGATGTCGAAACATAATGCCGAGAGAGACGATAATAAACGCTTCTTACCAATCTTCTTCCAGTTCTTCCCTTTGTAAATAGCCACCGCGCGTCTCAAAACGTCGTCCTCGGCCGGGGTCCACCCGCCTTTGGCGGATCTTCTCGTCGGACCTCCGACTCTGCCTTCCAATCTTTGCGTCAGAATTTCTTTCAAATTCATTCCATTTGTTTCGTAATTTTTTTCTTCCTCCTCGTTTCCGTGGGCTAATATTCTATTATTCTCTTCTTCCTCCTCCTCTTCCTCTGTCATCATCATTCCTCCCGAGGAATTAAAAAAGAAGTCCTCTTCCTTCATCTTTAAAGGCTTCTTCTTTGTCTTCGTCTTCACGTTCGTTTTCTTTTTAGAAATCATCGTCGCTTTCTTCTTCTGCAAAGCGTTTATGATTTTTGTAAGGGGCGGTCGACCCGGAGGCATTTTTGAAATAAAGTGAGGAGGGGACGAAGGAGAGAAATTTTTTGTTTTTTTTGTTTTTTTTGAATTTTTTTCTCTTGTTGGACTCTTTCTGCTCTCTCATCAAATCGTCGTCTGAGTGAATAATCGTCTCGGGTCAAACCTTCAAAAATACGCGTTGAAGCTTTCTTTCTTCGGATTTTAATAACACGAAGAAGAAGAAGAAGAAGAAGAAGAAGAAAACGATGAACGAAGAAGATAACACCAAAAAGGAGGCGTTTGAAGAGGACTTTGAGGAGGAGGAGGAAGACCACGCCCTCCCCTTCATCAGCAGCAGAAAAGCGACGCGAAAGGAGGAAGAGGAGTTGCGTCTCTCTCGTTTTTTTTTCTCTCTCTCTCGTTCTTTTCTCTTTCTCTCGTTTTTTTCTTAAAGACGGACGTAAACGACGACTTATATTATACTTTTAATACTAACACGTGATGATTAAATACATCACACAAAACAGGATGTATCATTCAATCGTTGCGAGTAAGGATGAAAACACGGAGAACACCACCACCTCGGAAGAAGAGAAAGAGAAAGAGAAGGAAGAAAAAGAAGAAAAAAATCTCCAACTCGTTTCTCTCTTGGAAGAAAAAATGGCACGACGAGAACGAGAAAATATGGAAACGTCGAGCCATCTTCGACGCGAACTGTTGGAGAAGGAACGCGAGGTGTTAAAAGCGAAACAACTTTTGAATCAGGAGAGGAAGAATTATCGAGAGAGGGCGATGATTGCGAACCATCAGAGAGTGACAGAGATGGATCGACTCAACGCCGATAACGAGAAAGTCGTCGCGCAGTTACAACTGGAGATTCAAGAGTTGAAGACTACGATTGCAAACTCGCGAGAACACGTAGAGAACAGAGCAAAGTTCGACCGAGAGTACATGAAAGTCTCTCAGGAGCTGGAAAACGCAAAGTTGAAGATTGAAAACATCGACGAGGAGAGAGAGGAAGCTATATCCGCGCTCACGGCGAAGATGCAAAACGAACTCGAACAAAACGTTCAAAAAGCAACGCGGGAACACGAGTTGGCCATGGAAGAGAAATTGGAAGCGAACGTTCGAAAAATATTCGCGCATAATCGACGAATGGCCGAGGCACTGAGGTTACACGTCGCGGAGACGGATAAACTGCGCGAAGATATCGAAGCCGCAAACTCCGAGAAAGTTACGCTGAGCAGATTATTGGACGAAGCGAAAGAAGAAACGAAACTATCCGCGAAGAAGGCGCTAACGATCGGTAAAGATTTGAACACGGCCCGAGTAAGTTTGGGAGAACTGAACGAAGAGTGCGAAGAACTAAAAACCGCGTTCGATGAGGAGCGAAACCGCTGGATGGATGAGAAATCTCGCGCGACGGAAGAACTTCGCGAACGAGAGAAATACTTCGCCGACGCTATTTCTCTACGAAACAAGGAATTGCTCGAATTGCGGAAGTTAGCGCAAGCTTACGTAAACGAACGCAACGATTGCGAGGCGTTTCTCATCTCGTGTTTAGACGACGTGAGAGAAAGAAAAATGAAAGAGCAAGAAACGAAGACGTCGGCGTCCTCCTCTTCTTTTTCTTCTTCCTCCTCCTCCTCGATCGATGAAGAAACACAACAAAAGATTGAACAAAAACAAGAAAAACAAGAAAAAAACGCCTTGGTTGTTGTAGACGTCGACGACGGAGAAGGAGGACAAGAAAGCAGCGAAAACGACGATTACGTGCACGTGAGTGCCCCGACATCGTCTGCGGCGGCGGCCGCGATTGATTTTACAAAGCTTTCTTGGAAAGAGAAAGAAGCGGTTCTTTTTGAACTCTTTCGTAAAATTGAAACGAGCGTAGTATCGGAATAAAAAAAGAAATATCTTCTCTTCCATGCGTGTCATAACTAACCGGTAGCGTACAGTGCTCTCGTTTGCGTTTTATATTTCAAATTCGCTACATTTTGTCGTGGGTATATGTTCCTCCTCCTTTTTTTTGCACTCGCGCGAGTGAGGTTAATAATAGCGAATGTTCAGTTGTTTGTTTTTATTATATGATGATGTATAATTGCGCACCATCACCACCTCCTCCTCCTTCTCCTCCTCCTCCGTACTTCTGGCGTGCTCTGCTCTTTTCTCTCCTCCTCCTCCTTTTGCGTTTGTTGTCTGAAAGATTACCATCGTCGAGATCCGGGTCGAGTGCCTGGAATCAGCGAGCCGCGACTCGGACTGGTAAGAAACGACGGGATTTCCAAAGGTCTGTTCATCGAGCTCGGCGGCGGCCCCAACTCTTCGTGTTCCGTCTTCTCTTCGCGCCCGTCCGGGTGAGTTACTGTTTCCACCGTTTTTGTTTTCGCCACCCCATCTTCACCGACGACGGTTTCCGTTTCTATCGTTTTCTTCACCGTTTCTCCGTTTGCGCTGAACACGTACTCGCTTTTTCTCGTCGACGAGCTCGTCCCGGCTTTCTCCTTCCACCCGTTTCTCTTCATGGACTCGTCCGAGAACAGCGACCGTCTCTCCTCTCGTAACCGACCAAACTCGTCGAAGCCGAACGGATCTCTCCCTAAAAACATATTCGGGAAAAACTCCGACGGTCTGTGCGTCCCGTGCTCGTTCGACGGCGACACTTCCTCGAAGAACTCTCGAAAAACGTCCAAAGGGTCCCGAAAGAACCCGCCTCTGGCCCAGTTCCCGAACTCGTACGATCGAGGCGTTCGGAACGACGACGAAGGTCTGTGCTGTTGTTCTCTCCTCCCTTGATCGTTATCATTATTGCTATATCTATTCTCGTCCGATCCTCCTCCTCCTTCTCGGAAATAGGCAATCCCAAACGCGTCGTATTTTATTCTTTTCTTTTCATCCGATAATATCTCGTACGCGGCCGCGGCGGTCTTGAACTTCTCCGTCGCCTCGATGTTACCAGAGTTCTTGTCCGGATGGTTCTTTAAAGCTGTTTATCGTCGTGTTGTGTGTTCATGTTTACGTACCACAACGAAGAAGGTTGAGGGGGAGGAGGAGGAGGAAAAAAGAAGGGTGCCGTTAGTAGTGTTGTGTGAGTATACGTAAAAGAACTACTATCCTTTCGCACACGAGTCGTACATAAAGGAGCGAATAAAGGACGAACGGACGAACGGACGACACAAAACACCCCAACAACCATATCATTTCTTCTTTATCTTTGCTTCTTCTTCTTCTTGTTCAAAGAACTGATTCGATTGTTGGGGAAGAATGATATCTCTCGAGCACGTGTATAAAAAAAGAATTTTCTCTCTTCTTAATTACCTGTAGTTTTATACGCCTTCCTGATCTCCTCCTGGCTCGCCGTCCTTTCCAAACCTAAAGCGCGGTATAAATCATCCTCTCTCGTCATTTTTATTGTTCTTCTTATATGTGTGTGTAGTATTCTCTTCTCGCTTCTTCTTCTTTTTTATGGTACTATATATAAGAGAAGAGTGACGATGTGATGAGAATGTTTTTGAGAGGCTTTTCCCCCCTTTTTTCTTTCATCAGTCTTTCTTTTGTTTTATCTACGAGTATCACCTCAAAAAAAAAAACTTAGCCGTCGGCAGAGCTAACTTCGAGAATAACAATAAGCTTTTGCGAAGGATATTTTAGAACGAATTATCATGCATTCGATGCAAAGAATAGATGCGACTGTGTGCACCGGGTCTCGATTGAGCACGCACTTCTCGTCCGGGAAGACGGCGTCGATTTCGAACAGAAAAATTGTAGTTAATAGTGTCGTCAATAATGCGCAAAATCATCAACACGTTTCGCGCATAAATAAGAGACACGAGGAAACGAGTAGATTTCAATTAAAAAGAGAAACACAAGATTTAAGCATTGTTGAACGGATTGGGAGCGAGAGGGTACGTTTTTCGCGTTCGCGTCGTGGTTGTTTTGCGCGCGTTTGTTAAAGGTGTTGTTTTTTTTCTCATCGCGTAACAACCCGCAACAAACCACTTTATCTACTAAACTAATACAAAATTCGTCTTTTTTTTAAACGATAATAACAAACACAGAGAGGAGCTCTTTTACGAACCCGAGCGGCGAACATTCCAGACTCGTTCGACCCGTCGAAGTACGACGGCACGGGTGCTGCGGAAGGCGAAGACGAAGGGAAACCGGCGACGTTGATGGAGACTTTGTTCGGCGGCGACGGGTGGAACAAAGGTCGAACCCGACCGCCGGCGAAGGACCGTTTGTTGGCTATTCTGCCGTATTTAATCCCTATGATGGGTTGCATCGCTTTCACCAACGACGGGTTTGAGTTCTTCCCGTTAACTTTGCAGTTTCTGGACTTTTTCACGGCGCCGATGATGATTTTCTACTCCAACGGGTTCATTCCGTTTTGCACGTTTTTCGGTTTGTTCTTAGCCGTCGTGAGGAACCCGAAAGTGCCGCACTTTATTCGATACAACACCATGCAAGCTATCATGTTGGATATTTGCATCATGCTCGCCGGTTTAATCATGCAATACTTACCCCTCTTCCTCGCGGTCACCTTCTTTGGTGCTTTGGTAGAAATCTTAGCTTTTGCCAACGGCACGTACGCTATTTTGTACTCCGTTTGGAACGCCGTGCAAGGCTTGTACCCGGAAATCCCAATCATCACCGAAGCGGTGTACGCGCAAGTCACGGAAAGTATTCAAAACCCGGACGATTTTGGTGAGGATGAAGATTAAACAGAGATTAAACAAAAAGGGAGAGAAGAAGAGAGAAAGTAGAAAGTAATAATCATTATACTAATAATAAGAACACGTATAATAAAAAATGTAGTACTTTGCTCGAAAAAAGAGCACGAATACACGCAAGTACGAAAAAGGACGGAATATCGCGTCAAAATATCTTTCCTCACTCTTTCGTTGGATCCATCTCATCACTCTCACGGATTTATAAATATTTGAAGAACAAACATGATCGCATCTTCCACGACATCCTCGACGATCAAACATCAACAGCGTTTGATGATGAGCAAAAGCAAGAAGCGATTTTCGTCGTCTTCTGTTTGTGTTCGATCAGGCAGCGCGAGAGCAGCTTCTGTAAAATCCGATGACGACGACGATGCGAATGTCGACAACAACAACGGTTCGGTGAACAGACGCAACGCGTTGCTCGCGATGACCGTCATCGGTACCTCGGCTGCGCAATCCGCTCTTGCTTTGGATTTAGGCTCTCTCGCGGAAGATCTCTTGAAGGAGAAAGACATGTCCGCGAACGAAGATATGAATGCGATTAAAGCGAAGAGAGCGGTGAACTTGCCAAAGTTGGAGGTGGAACCGCTCGATCGATTAGAAGGCGCGGCGAGAACGTCTGGGGCGAACAAATCGAAAGCGCAAATTGAATACGCACAGTACATCGCTCCGATTATCGAAGATAACATCGATTTGGACTTTGGATCGTATTTTCGATTGGCGTTGGCGGACGCCGGGACGCACTCAGTCGTCGGGAAGAAGTACGGTTTGAACGGTTCCGTTCGATTCGAGTTGGATCGACCGGAAAATAAAGGTTTGAAGAAAGCGATGGCTTCGATTGAGAAGATCAAGAAAGCTGTCGATAAGGAGACGACGCAACCGGTTTCATACGCGGATTTGATCGCCATCGTCCCGCACTTTGCGGCGAGAATCCAGTTCAAAAAGGATTACGTCGAGGAAGTCGGGAACGACGACAACTACGAGTTCTTGTTCATCGGCACGAACCCGTTTTTGGGCGCGAAGGTGCGCGTTGGACGCTTGGACGCCACCGAAGCCGATCCGGAAGGGTTGATTCCAAACTTGGAAACCGCGACTGGGGCAGAGTTACTCGCGTGGTTCAAACGCATGGGTAAAGGTCCGAACGAGTTGGCCGCTTTGGCGCCGTATTTGTACTCAGACCCGGCGAAAGGCTTGGAAGTTGTCTCTCAAGACGGCACGTGCGAAAGATTGCTCGGCGTCTTTGAAACGCAACGAATTTTGGGTAAGAGAGCGCCGGGACCAGCGGTGACGATCATCAAAAACTTCAAGCAAATCACGGACAACGCCATCCCGGGCGGCGCCATGGAAATCGCTCCGGCAGTCTTCGACCCGCCGTACGTCGACTACGCGTTTATTAAAGGTGGTGGCGAGATTCCGAGAGTTGGTGCGTACCCGGCGAGACCGAATGCAGCCAGGGAAGGTGGCTCCGTATTCGCTTTGAGGATGAGAGGCGAAACTGGCTCGGTCTCGAGTTTGGGCGGTAGAAAACAGGATTAACGTCGTCGTCGTTATTATATTACTACCATTTTTATAATTACATTATTTAATACGACGTGCAGCTGCTTGCTCTTTATTATTATTAATTCCTCTCTTGTTGTTGTTGTTTATATCTACCGTTTTCGCTATCTTTTTCAATCTTCTAAGCGTGATGGATGAATGCTAGTAATAGTACTACTCCTTTCTCTTTCTTGAGCGTATTTCGTCATCGCGAGCGCAACCAATCTCAAATCGGAGCTGGATACTTTTTACTCTGTTCTTTCACTAATCTGTTATACTCCGTCCGATCTTGCGTGAACATCACGTACGCCGGCGACTGTGCCGGTGACAAAGGGTTTGGCGTTTTCAATAAATCCTGAACGCCTAAAAGTATTTGTTTCACCGTAATAGAGGGCGACCAATTCTCTTCTTCGTTCAAGATGGACAAACACACGGTTCCGCTCGGATACACGTTCGGGTGGTAAAACCCTTCCGGAAATTTCACTTTCGGTGGTTTCACCGGGTACTCTTTGTTGAACTCTAACGTGACCGGGTAAAACCCTTGGTCCCAGATGGTATCTCTCGGTCCTGGAATCAACGCTTTCCATTTGAAGAAATTCACATTGTTTCCTCCTTTATCTCCTCCTGATGTTGTTGTTGTCGTTGTTTCTGATGCTACTTCTTTCGTCGGCCCGGCGGTAAAGCCAAAAGGTCGGTCTTTCCGCCACGCTTTGCGTTCGGCCATCAGACGTTGCGTCGCGATCGACGACATTTAATAGTATATATTCTTCTTAAAGAATTCTTCTTCAGAGTTCTTTCGTCTGACGAATACTTTTTTCTCTTCGTTTGACTGCTCTTTTTTCTAATAAATTTCTTCATTTGTCTCTGCTCTTTCGCATCATCATCAACATCATCATCGAAAATTCCTTTTTTCTACCTTCCTTCTTGTTTTATTGTTGTTGTTGTTGTCATGAGTAGTAGGAGTAGTGTTATCGTTTTAGTGACGACCTGATTTCGACGTAAACGACGTTACAAAAGAAGATGATGATGTTGAGAATGAGAATGAGTAGTCTGTTGTTGGTAATGTGTTCGTCTCTACTTTTGTTTGTATCTTCTGCTTCTGATATTAAACAAATAACGCACGACGACGACGTTTTGATGAAATATTATTCTTCAGATAATACTAACACTAATAACGACGGGAGCATATTCTTGCAACGAAAAGCGAAACCAGACGCCTCGTTCAAGGAGAAAATCGGACGAGGAATACTCACAGATGATTCGAAGAAGACAAAGAAGAAGAAGTTTGTTGGAGGATATTGTCCATCAAACGTGCACTTAAAATGGCGCCAACGCGTCTCGTCTTCCGTGTACGCGACTCCTCTGTTAGTGGACGTGCACAATGACGGGCACAAAGAAGTTCTCGTGAACACGTTCGTGCACGCGATTGAACTGTTGGAACCGGAAACCGGGCAACCGGTGGCGAATGGTCGATTCCCGATATTTCGCGAGAGTAAACTGCACGGGAGCACCGCGGTGTACGTGAATAACGATGACACGAAAAATAACAACAAGAGTAATAATAATAATAGGAACAACAACGAGAAGAAGTTTATCGTCGCCACGTACGACGGGGAGATTTTAGAGTTTAACGCGAGGGGCGATGTGGACGTAAAAGTCGCTCGACTCCCTCGAGCGAAAGTGACGAAAGATTGGTTCAAAGAGAAAGAGACGGAACGCGAGCGAAAGGAGAAGGAACACTTAGAAGAATTAAAGCGGAAGGCGAAAGAGCCGATGCGCGCGCCTGGAGATTGGGAGCATTCCGGGTTCGACGCGCCTTCTTTGAGCGGTCACGGGAGAGAACCGCCTCCGGAAGAAATTACCGAGAAGAGCGAGGAGAGTAGAAGAAGAGGGAGAAAAGTGTTGGCCGAAAGCACGCTCGAAGATATAAAGTTTACCATGGACGATGAGGATGGTGAAGATAGTAGTAGCACCAACAACGACGACGACGAGGAGGAGGAGGAGGAGGAAGGCACGAACGTTTTGGAAGAAGACGAAACAGAAGAAACAGAAGAAGAAGAAGAAGAAGAAGAAGACGAAACGAGAATCCGAGAACGAAAAGACGCGAACAACGTATACATAGACGCACACGTTTTATGTTCACCAATTATTGCTGACGTGGATAACGACGGTAGAAAAGAACTGATACTCGCGGTTTCATACTTTTTCGACGAAGAGAGAGAAGATTTATCCAGCATGCAATACCGGAAGAGGAATAAAATCGAAGCGGAGAAGTATCTCGCCACCGGTATCGTTCTCTTGGATATCGCGAACGAATATCGAGTTAAAAATTCAGTCATTTTGGACGTTTCCGTAGAAGCGACTGCATTCAGAGCGCGCGCGTTCTCGCAACCGACGGTTTTAGATATCGATAAAGACGGTACGAATGAACTCATCGTCGCGACGTCTACGGGAAACGTCTACGTGTTGAACGGGAAAACTTTGGAAAACAAAAATCCGCGACAGTTTCCGAAACAAATGGGCGAGATTCAAGCGCCAATTGTGGTCGCTGATTTCGATAACGATGGGTACTATGAATTTATCGCGTGCGATTTGAGAGGAAACGTAGCCGTGTTCACGAAAGACGGCGACATTTTGTGGGAGAAACACTTACAATCGGCGATCTCGGCGAATCCAACGCTGGGCGACGTAGATGGCGACCATTTCCTAGAAATCGTCGTTGGCACGTCGTCGGGTGCAATTCACGTTTTGAGCGCCGAAACTGGCGAGGAGAAGTACCCGTTCCCGTTTTATACCGGCGGTCGAATCTTAGCGCCGGTTGCTTTGGGAAGAGTGAGAAAGGCTTCCCCGGAGAGTTTATCGCTCGTGGCGACATCTTTCGACGGTTACGTCTACATCATCGACGGTAAAACTGGATGCAGAGACGTTATCGATGTAGGCGAAACGTCTTACGCTCTTCCTTTGATTGATGATTTAACGAATTCTGGATATTTAAGTATTATTTTGGCGACGATGAATGGCGAGGTGCATTGTTTCGAAGCGACGCATTCCGGTCCGCACGCGCACGCCCTGGAAGGACAACAGTCTCAATTTTTATCCGCAAACTTGATGACGCACAGGAATAAATATTTCGGTATTTACGGAGAAGATCGCGGATATTTCGACGCTCGAGGAGAATTTATGACGATTAAATATCGCATGCGCGATAACCGAAGCATTTTTGGTTCCAAAATGAAGAAAAAGGCGTCGAATTTTGGTCCGTACGTCGTCACGGTAACGTTGAACGCGCTGGACGTGAATTTCATGGAGAAAGCGTCAAAATATTACGAAGATGTCATGGAGATTGATCAAATTACTCTCAGAGTGCCGAAAGTGAAATCTCGAGGCGAAATTTTTATCGAAATGAAGGATGGTTCAGGCGTCGTCGCGACGGATACGTACTCGGTTTCTTTTCACGAAAGGCACTATCGAATCTTGAAATGGATAGTCGCGTTACCCTTCATCGGCATGACATACGTGATGAAACAAGCAACGGAACGAGTGAAAACAACGAAAGTAAATTAAGAAGAGATTGTGAGATAGATACATAGTAGTAGATACATAGATTATGATCGCGATAGATATACATCTTGAGTTTATCTCTCTCTTTATTTTTTTACAACAAACTCCTTCTCTAAAAACAAGTGTATCTTCTTCTTCAAAATCCTCGGGACGAACCCGCGCAAACTCTCTTATCAAGTCTAAACAAAGATGCGTAATGATCTTTTACGTTTAAACAATCACGTTGTTTTTTTATAAACTAGTAGAATTTGCGGAACGTCTCGTTTGCTTTGGTTGGAGCGCTATTCGGATGAGGGCCGAATATACTTCGCGCTCGCGGTATAAGACAAACGCCTTTATTGCTATATTATTATTATTGCGAGGACATATTATTATTATTATTATTACGCTTCTTTTCGCGGCGGCGTACTTTTTCCATCTCGTTCTTTCTCGCTCGCGTTTTCGTTTCTCGTTGTTGTTGTCGCTGTTGTTGTTCTTATTCTTTTTTTTTTACAGCAACGGTTTAATCAGCGCCTCTTGGTCTTGCGCGGAGGAACTGTTTCTGTTCACGACGTTGCCTTCGCGGTCGACGATAAACTTCGCCTTAAAGTTCCATCCTACGCCTCCCGGAAATTTGTCCAAACAATACGACCACATCGGCGTTGCGTTTGCACCTTCCACGTCTCCTTTCGCCATGACGGTCCCGTTGAACCCTTTCTCTCTGGCAAACTTTTTAATGTCCGCGTTGTTCGCCAACTCCTGCCCTCCAAACTGTCCGCTTGGAAACAAAAGAATCTCCAGACCTTCGGTTTTATATTTCTTCTCGAGCGCAACAAGTCCCTCATAATTGCTGCGCGTCGCGCCTCACCTCGACGCCACGTTCGTGATTAACACCACTTTCCCTTTTAACGAAGAGTAGTCGAATTCGTTCCCGTCCACGTCTGTACCGTTCGGTAACTCGTAAATCGAAGACGCGTTCACTTTCGGGGTTCCTTCGTCGCCTTTTCCCGTCAACATGTCGAACAAACCGCCCATGCGAATGTTTCTTTTCTTGGTAAGTTGTTTACTCGCGGTGTGAGACGTGAGAACAACAGAAGGAGACGTTATTACTGCTTTCAAAGGGAGCATACTCTGGCGTAAGTATACTGTCTCTTCTTCTTCTTCTTGTTGTCTAAAGTGAATTAAATTTGTATCTCTCGTCGTGTGAAAGAGATTTATTATGACGTCAGACGGTCTTTTTTTTCTTTGTGTGTGCGTGTGTTTTGGATAAAAAAAAGAACAACACTTCTGTAAAATTGTGCGACAAAACGTATAGAGGAACGTGATACGCTCAAGAGAATATACACACGGAATACACATGGTAGTATTCTTTTTTATAACGTTCGGACAGAAACCGAGCGTGAAAACGCAGCGAGAAATACTCGAGAATATTGGATCGCGACAAAAAGGATTTGGAGGAAAAGGAACGAACGAAACAGATGCGAAGAAGAAGAAGAAGAAGAAGAAGAAGAAGAATCATTCATTCAACGTGGACGAGGAGGACGTCGGAAAGACGAAAAACTTTACCAATTTTGCGAAGAAGACGAAGTCGTGTTGTTACGCCATAGACGAGACGAAAGTGTTACTCGGCACGAACGGCGACGTGGATTACGAAAAAGCCAAGAGCGCGCTGAAATCGTGGAAACAGTTTCAACTCGGATGGACCGAAGTGGACGAAGCAACGCGAGTGAGAAAAGGGCAAAAAGTGTGCGTCATGATTCAACCGTTTCCCAGGGTGTGGCTGCTCAATCCGCTGGAAATCACATACGTAAGCGAAGAGAAAAAGAAGTCGTATTCCTTCGCGCACACGACTTTGCAAGGGCACTTATTAGCCGGAGAGGAGAAGTTTACCGTGGAGAAGGACTTGCAAAACGACCGAGTGTATTTTAAAGTGGAGACGTTTTCGAAACCAGATCATATTTTGGCGAAAGTTATGTATCCGGCGGTGAGGGCGTTGCAGAAGATTTTCGGAGCGCACGCCGGTTTTGAGATGAAGAAAGCGGTGAGGAACATGTAGAGCATAAAAGTAGTGATAGTAGTAGTAATAGTAGTAGTAAGGACAGTATAGCAGTGGTGATTTTAATAGTCATGTTCTGACTTCAACAATAACACCTACAGTACGCGCGCGACGAAAGTTCTCTTTTTCTCAAAAGTATTACTAAAAATTAATATCTTCTGTTGTACGCGTTGCTCGAGCCTAGGATCCTCTTGTTATCGTACGCTCTCCGAGCGTTCGCATCGCTCAACACTTTGTACGCCTCGACCACTCTCTTAAACATCAACTCTGCGATCTCTTTCGTGTGCTCGGTTTCCGCTTTATCCGGGTGGTGCTTCAAAGATTTCTTGAGGTAGGACGCTCGAATCTCTGAAGCGCTCGCTCGAGAGGAGACGCCCAAGACGGCGTAGTGTTCGATATGAACGCCTCTTTGGATGTTCATCTTGACTTCTCGCAATTTCGCGTCGCACTCTTTGCCCATGATTGGCACTAAAGCTTCTAAATCTTTCGCCGCCATCGTCCAATCGCCGATGGATAAGTACGCGTCCGCTCGTCGTTGAATGGCTCGAACGTACGATTTATCAAAAAATTGACTCTCGCAACACGCGACAATCGCTTCTAAATGTTTCTTTAACGACTGCAAAGCCGCCGCTCTGTTCGCGTGAAGCACCGCGCGGAACGGTTGGTCTTCAAAGTTCACCTGTAAAGCCGCCGTGTACGATTGTAACGCTTCGTCAAACTTGTTCGCGTGGAACGCGCGATTTCCTTTTGTTTTCAACTCTTCAGCCTCGCGACGCTCTCGAGACCAGTTGACTTGTTGTTGTTGTTGCGATTGGTGAGTTTGCGCCGTCGTCGTCGTCGTCGTCGTCGCGTTTACTTTTTGTTGCTCGTTTTGCTGCGGTCGTTGTTGTTGCTGTTGAGGAAACGACGAGGAAACTTTTGGCACGTCCTTCTGTTGGTCGCCCGATCTTCGTCTCGAAGTCTCATTCGCGGCTTCGGCTTTTCGAATCCAACTTTCGTTTTCGTTCTTCAAGTTTCTCAGCTCGCTTCGTAACTGTTCCAACTCTCTCTTAAACTTATCCGCCAAGTTTCTTTGTTCCAGCGCTTCGTCTCTTTTCGCGCTCAACTTTTTCGTCAACTCTTGCGTCACGCTCACTTCTCTCGCCAAAGCTTCCCTCGCCGCCTCGCGAGACGTTTCCAACTCGTTCTTCGCCGCCTCGAAATTCAGCTTATCTTCCTCGCGATTCTCTCTTTCCTTCTTCAAGTCGTTCTCTGCGGTTTCCAAATTTTCTTTGACGCCGTCTAACGTCAATTTTGTCTCTCTCAGTTCTGTTCGTAACTCTCCGGTTTGTTTCAACGCAGATTTGAGCATCGCTTTCGTCACTTTCGCGTCCGTCTCTTCGTGTTGTTGTTGATAATTCATCGTAGAAGAAGGCGAAGGATCGCTAAAGCTTCGTCGGACAACTGGAGGAGGCGTGTTCTCTTTCCCCTCGTCGTGTCGCGCCGTCGCGGTGCCGTACACCGCCCTCGTCACCGCCTCTCTCGCGTTCTTCGCCGCCTCTCTCAAACTCTCTGTCGCCGAGGAGTTATTGTTGCTACTAGTATTATTATTCCTGCTATGCTGTTGTAATGGTGGTGACATCGACGCGTCGTGTCTCGCTTTTGCCACCACGCTGTCCATCCATTGCGAGACATTTTTACTGCTGTTGTGCGTAGTATGAGTAGTAGTAGTAGTATTCGCGGCGGCGGCGCGACTCCGTCCTCCTCCTCCTCTCTCCATGATCCTCTCTTTCGTCTCGTCCATCTTCTCGTGTAAACTCGTCTCCGCCATTTGTGCTTTCCGTCTTTTCTCTTCCAATCGTTGCTTTTCTCGCGCAACATGTTGTTGCTCGTCGTTTCCGTCAATATTTTGAGCACCTCCAAACGCGCTCGGGAACCGACTTTGGAACCCAAGAAGACCATCTTTAGTATTCGTATTATTTTCTTTCAACGCTTCCCTCTCGCGACGAAAGTCCCCCCCGCGAGACGACGACGACGTGTTCGAAGAGTTTCGAATATCCTTTCTCACTTGGTTCACGATTTCGCTTCTCGCGCGATGGAGGAGTTCTTTCGCCGTCGCGGTGGAAGCGGAGGACTTCTGTTGGTGTTGAACATGAGACGAACGATGATGATGATTCTTCCCCGGCTGCGCGTTTTCGTCGTTTTTATTCATCTCCTCCTTCTCCTCCTCGCTCTTAAAAAAGTTGCTCTGAATATAATATCCTCTGTTGTGGTGGTTCGTCGTATTCGTCGCAGCAGTGGTACTGCTGCTCCTCGTGCCGTTATCGTTAGTATTATATCTTCTTCCCGATGACATCTCTCTTCTTCTTCTTATGCTAAAAAATGACGAGCGTTTGTTCCCCTCTTTTTTTTTTTTTCAACCGAGTGAAACAAAAAACTTTTGCCAAGAGTGTGAACACTTTTTTATCTCGTCGGATTTTACACGTACTACTCTTTGTATAATGAGGCGCTTTTGCTCGCTACGGAATATATATTCTGGCTATTCTTCTAAAGGCATCATCATTATTATCATCATCATCATCTCTTTCTCTCTTTCTTTCTCTCTCTGAATAATCGTCACTCCTTTTCGTCGGGGTGAATCGGGACGAACACTCTCTGGTCTTTCTCGTCGTAAACGTCGTGTACGTCGTCGTCGTCGGATTTTTCGTCTTTGTCGTCGCGTTCTTCTATTTCTTCTTCCTCCTCCTCTTCTTCCTCCTCGTCCTCCTCCTCGTCGTCTTCTTCTTTCGGTCGCGCGTGCCAATCGAACGGCAAACCGTTGATTTTCCCGCCAACGTCTGCGCCTCGTTTCAGATTCTTCCTAATACCCCCGTTGATACTCGTTCGCGCCGAGTCGCTTCCTCGAGCGATTTCCCAACCCCAATCTTTGTTCGTTTTCGCCCACACGCACGCGCTCAGAAAGACGATCCCACTGACGACACCGTTTGTCACTTTCGAGTACGAAAACTTCAACCACGCGCAACACGCTAAATTCGCCAAGAAAATCGGGACTCCCAACGTGAACATGTAAAACGCTTTCTTCCAACTCGATTCGCACCTGTTTTCCCAGTGTCTCTCGAACGTCCTTTTCGGTTGCGGAGGGTAATCCCCGGGTTTAAAATGGTTCGCAAACCTTCGACATCGAAACAAGAACTCCGCCTCCTCGTCCTCGGAGACGTACGATTTTCCTCTCTTTAAAATCGAACTCAGAATAAACGTGCACAACACCATCGCGTTCAACATCAACCCGACGACGAGCGCCGTCGACGCCGCGTACGCGCAAATCAACCACTCGCTCACGTGCGAAGGCATTTTCTCGAAATCGTTCGTAAAGTTCAACTCCACTAAAGAGACCACCGCGAACCCTGCAATCAACGCCGATAAGTTCGATATCGATTTCAACTGTTCCGATTTCTCCTCGACGTCTCGTCTGTTCTTTTCCACGTATCTGTTCCACACGCATCTGGCGTTTTCCAACGTCCTTTGTTTCACGTCCGATTTCCTCCAATTCACCTGTTGCTCTCGATATAACTGCTCTACAATTCGATACTCTCGTTCCTCTTTTCTGTAACTGACGTCTTGTTTCCGCCACATCCGGTCTTCCTCGCGCCATTTCTTCGATAACGACGTATCCAAAGCGGTTAAAAACGCCGTCGCGATATCGGACGTTTGTCCTAAATGTATGTTATTCGCACCACCACCACCGCCTGCATTATTCGACGACGAGGATGCTTGTTCCATTTTGATGGTATCTATTGGTGTTCTC
>Ga0255783_10000167_pt1 | contig 75727 bp, 51 predicted proteins | sample 011ome_22_FD_179981 | JGI IMG/M metagenome (GOLD analysis project Ga0255783, IMG submission 179981) | Coastal salt marsh microbial communities from the Groves Creek Marsh, Skidaway Island, Georgia - 011507BT metaG (version 2) | ecosystem: Environmental > Aquatic > Marine > Intertidal zone >... | reverse complement strand
GGCCAAACGGCGAGTTCCTTTGAAAATACGCGCGGTATGCAATCGCTCATCGCAGCTTTGCCAGAAATTGAGTTTGTTTTTCCCACGGGAAGTTACGACGGCCCTTTATGGATCCCAGATCCACCGAACGGGAAAGGGGAGCCGACGACGGATCCTGATATCGCCTCGCTTTCGGTGAATGCTTTAGAAGCGGTCGTCGCAAACCAAGGGCCTTTTTACGGCATTTTGGGGTACAGCCAAGGAGGAGCTTTCGTAACGACGTTTCTCTCGCAAACTTCGAGCGCGACGTTCGAGGTGGCGCTCATATTTTGCGGCTATCTCCCGACGACGCATCTCGAACTCGTGAGCCGCATCGACGCGGCGGCTCCGTTCGAGAACATCCGCGCTTTGGTGTTTATGGGAACAAACGACAACATCATACCCAACGATCTATCGCGGGATGCCGCCGCAAAATATAGTTCAGCGACGCTCGTCTACGACGCGGTCGGTCACGAGGTACCGTGGGAGGCGACGACGAGCTTCCAAACGGTCACAGCATTCATCACTTCTCCCGGACAGAGTGACGCCGCGGACAGCGTCACATCTCCCGGACAAAAGTCATCCGACCACCGTTTCTTCGGCTTCGCGTGCGCGTTGTGTCTATTCGCGTACATTTTTACGACGCACGTCTGATTGAATATAAAGAATGTTATGCCGCGCTTGGCCAGTCTTCGTTGTGTTTCAACGATGAGCTCTTCTTCCGCGGAGTGCTTCCTTTCGCGCTGTTTTAAAAGTAGTAGTAGATTAGACTAGTAGTAGTAGTATCGCGAAGCGTTTTTAAGAATCATCTTCACATATGTATATAGGCTTTTAGTAATTTGTTATTATTGTTTTAATTTGCTAGTATCATCGTTTCCTCGGCGCATCCGCGTCTTCCATCTCCTGATCCCGGTCTCTTCGCTTCGACCGACTTCCTCTTCCTCCTCCGCCGCCGTATTCCTGTTGTTGCCCGTCGTAATCTTCTATAAAATCTCCACCGTACTCCTCTTCTTTCTCCGCGCGTTCCAGCTCTACTTTCAACAACTGCCCGTATCCGCCTCTCCCGCTATCAAAGTTTGTTCTGTATTCGTCTCTGACTTGACCGCCCGATCGACCTCTGCCGAATTGCCTCCCGTCGACAAACCCCCAGTCGAAATCGATCCGAATTTCCCGGTCGTCCAACTTTGTCCCGTTCAGATGTTTCACCGCTAACTCCGCGTCTCTGCGGTTGTGAAACTCCACGAACGTGAATCCACACGGCGTCATTTTCTGTTTGTCTAATCCCATCGTGATTTTCTTCACCGGGCCACACAAGGTGAATAATTCGTGTATTTGTTCCTCCGTGGTGAAAAAGGAAACGTTCCCGACGTATAACGTCGTCGACGTTCGCAAACGATCTAAATATTCCTCGAGATTACCCTCGAATCTTCGGTCTTTATACTGCGTCAACGGCTCTTGGTCTAAGAATAAACGCGCCATTTTTATGTTATTATTATGTTGTTGTTCTTCTTCTTCTTTTCGATCGTACGAGTAATTGCGCAGCTTTTAAATGCAGAACAGATCGTTCAATTCAACAAAAACACAAAAACAACACAACACAACAAACGAGGTAAAGTATACATACGATGATGAGATGGAATAATTAGATTTCATCACGCTCTCTCCCTCTCTCTCTAAACATATATATACATACAAACAAAACACGCACACGCAATTCTATACGGTTTACTTTCTTCTCCTTTTCTATTTACATGCAGACATAACACACACATACGCGAGCGCTTTTAATATTATGCACTTTTAATTTTTGCTGCTCTTCAGATTATTCTTCTTCTTCGTCGGCGTGGCGGCATCTCGGAACGCGTTTTGACACAAATCGGCGACATCGCACTCGGAACATTTCGGCCGCAACGGCGTGCAGTATAACTGTCCAAATCCGACGAGTAATGGGTTGATTTCCACCCACTCGTCTTTGGGTAACCAGTTCTCTAAAGCGACTCTGGTGTCCTCGGGCGTTCTTTTACGAGGCGAACCGGCGTTGGTCACCGCGCACGATTCCGAAACCCATCCTAATCTCTCAGTAATTCTGTGTACGTGCACGTCCACACATATCCCGCTCGGTTTTTCCCACCCGACGTTCATGATTAAGTGTCCCATTTTCGGACCAACCCCGGGGAGTTCTACTAACGACTCTAAATCCGGAGGAATATCTCCGCCGTATTTTTCTACGCATATCTTCGCCGCCGCTCGTAAATATTTCGCTTTGTTCCTGTGAAACCCGACTTGGTGGATGATCTCGTCTAAATCGTCTTCCGTCGTGTTCAATATCCCTTCCGCGGTGTCTTTATTCAACGCGATGAGCTTATTCATCGTCGCGTGATTGATTTGGTCTTTCGTTTGCGACGAGAGCATGGCGGAGATCAACGTCCGGTATCGCTTCTGTTTTTCGTCGCTCGTCTCGGCGATTTTCTCGCATCCCATGGTATCCACCGGCGCTAACGGTCCGTTCTTTCTCATCTGTTTAATCTTCGCTAAACACTCTTCCCAGTTCTTCGGCGGCGCTCGTTCGTGTTTCACGTTGTTCGTTGTTTTATTTGTCTTCTTCTTCTTCGTCGGCGTTTTTAACAACTCATCGTTATCGTCGTTGTCGACGGGGTCGTTACTCTTGGCTGCTTGTGCTGCTGAAACAATCGTCGTCAGCGTTTTCTTCTTTCCTCCTCCTCTTTCGCGTTTCTTTTCGTTGGTAAAAGAGTAGTTTGTTTTGGTGTTCGAGAATGATGATTTCGTTCCGTCCATTTTGGAAACCATCGCGCCCATGGAAAAAAATCTCTCGTCTCTCCTCGTCTGAATCGTATGCGCGCTTCGAAGACGACCACGAAGACGAAAGAAGCAGAAGGTGTTCGTAACAGAAGAAGAACAAGAAGGTGTTTTGATAAAAGTAGTAATAAAAGTCTTCGTTGCGAAAAGCGGTGCCAACGGAAGCATGAGAGGAGTAGTAATGGGGATGAACAAAAGTCTATTATAGTTCTAGTCTTCATCACTAAACGCTTCGTCTTCTTCTCCATCTCCTGATCCGTTCTTCATGAACTCTCGTATTGTGGCGATGTGATTCAACAACTCTTTCTTCCCTTCCCCACTATTCGCGCTGGTAAACACGAACGGCGGCAACTCTTCGAACATTTCGCTGATTTCATCGGCGAACATGTCCACGTGTTCCGCCGGCGTCGCGCGTTTCCCGCCCTTGGCTTTCCGTTTTTTATCCGCCTTGGTGAACACGACCGTGGCTGGAATATCGTTCTCGGCTAAGAATTCCAACGCGTCCAGATCTAGTTGTTGGGGTTTGACCGTGCTATCGACTAATAACATCACGGAGATTAAGTTTTTCCTCTCTAACAAGTACTCTCGAGTGAACTTCGCCCACTCCTTCTTGAGATGTTCCGGCGCGTTGGCGAAGCCGTACCCGGGTAAATCGACGAGAAACCACTTCCCGTCGCCGGTGGTGATTTCGTAATGATTAATCGTTTGCGTTTTCCCTGGGTTTTTGGAGACTTTGGCGACGTTTTTCCTGTTCGTGAGCATGTTTACTAACGAGCTCTTCCCGACGTTCGAGCGTCCGATGAACGCCACTTCCGGGAGTTTCGTTTGCGGACAGTCTTGGTGTCGAACGACCGAGGAGATGAATTTGACCGATTTTATCGTCGCCGCTTTCGCTTGTTTTGCCAGTTGCAACTCTACGTAATCGTTTTCTAAATCTAAATCTTCTGAATCATTAATATCATCATCGTAATAATATACTCCTTTTCCCTCTTCTTCATCATCATCGTTCGCATCATCCTCGCTTTGAGAATTCAAAGAAGAATTCAAAGAAGAATTGGAATCAGAAGAAGTGCTGCAACCTAACGAAGATGTGGCTCTTCTTACTAAATACCTTCTTTGCGAAGAAGAACACAAAGAAGTAGTATTAGTATTAGTAGCAGCAGCAGCAATAGTACTCGTACTCGTAGTACTCGTGCTGGTGCGAGCGCAACAAATCGCCGTCGTCGTTCGTCGCGCGATGATGTTGAGCATCATCGAACAAGACCGCATCTTTTCTCTCTCAACAAGTTCTTTAGTAGAGTATTCGACTGTGAAGAAGAACAAGAAGGAGAAGACAAAGAAGAGAAAAACAAACAAAACAAGAAAAAAGGAAAAAAATTCAAAAAACAAAAAAAAAAGAGATTTTGAGTTGCGCATCACAAAAATTTCTCCTCACTCATCTCGTCTCGTTTTATATTGTACCACTGTGTGTTAAAGCACACAACGCGCACGTTTTATTAAAACATCGTCATCATCATCATCCTCTGCTTTTAATAATATATTTTTTGTAGGAGAAGAGAGAGAGAGAGAGAGGAAGAGGAACGACAACTCTAACAACGGATTTGGGGGGAATTTCCAATCAAACACATCAAATAAAGAAAGAATGCCGCCGAGGAAGAAGAAGAAGAACGACAAAGACGACGGGAAAACAGACGCGCAAAGAGCCGCAGTCCTCGAGACAGACGAGGAAATTTTGAGAGAGCGTCAAGTATCCACGAAAATTTATCAGTCCGCGCTGAGCAGCAGAATTGTCTCGTCCGCGTTGCCGTCCACCGCGGAGGTTATTCAAACGAGGAAAAACCAGCTGTTCAAATCGGACGCGAAAGATATCGCGAAGAAAGCGAACACGAGAAAGTCGAGACACATGGTGGTATTTCCCGGACAATTCGCGCAGATTAGTTTCATGAACAACAACGCGAGTGGTGGTGGTAATGGTGGTGGAGATAATAATAACACCACTTCTGCTGCTACGAACGCGAACGCGGTGGAGTTTGGAGAACTCGCGGATTTGGATACGCAAAATCCAGTTTGTTACATCAACTTCCCGAACGGCATCGGGAAGATGAAACTGTACGGGACCATAGCGAGGGCGAGAGAGTCGAGGTATTTCACCTTGAACCTTGGAAGCGGAGGCGGCGGATCGTCGAGGAAAGATTCAGGGGCGAATGCGAACGCGAATCTCGAAGATTTCTTCGACGGGGTGTTAATATTCTCCCAATGGGCTTGGATCGGGACGAAAGAGGAGAATCCGGAGGAGAAGCCATTGTTGGAGATTCCCGAGAGCGTTTGGAAGACCATGAATAGCGGGAATAAGAAGACGGCGATTGATTGGGAGAGGAAGAACAACAGCACGTTGGGCAAGAAAAAAGGAGGAGGAAAGAAGGGAGATGAAAACGACGACGCGAACACCGACGCCGCCGACGATAGCGTGATTACGCTCGGCGACTCCGACGAAGAAGAAGGTGAAGGAGGAGGAAAAGATAATAAATCAAAAGACGCCGCGGGTGGTCGAAGACCGAAACGTCAGGCAGCGGCGAAAGCGGAGAAGAATCTCGCCGATAACGACGGTTTAGGAAACATTGATTTCGATGGAGACGACGACAGCGATTCAGACGACGGGCACATGACGTCGCCGCAAGCGCTCGTGAGAGGGAAAGCGACGATATCAATAATCTCGCCCATCCAGCCGAGCATAGCCGGGAGAGAGGTATCGTTGCGATCACCAGGCGGTGGAGGTAGTGGAAACGCGAAAAAGAAATCATCGACGGACAAAGCTGCCGCCGCGGCTGCCGCGAAGAAAAAGGCGCAACATCAAAAGAAGAAGAAACGCGAGGAGCGAATCGAGCTCTCGGACGCGGACGACTCGGACGACGTCATGGACCTCATATCGTCGGACGAGAGCAGCGAAGACGACGAACCAATCGCGAAGAAGGCGCGACCAGCGAGACGTTCTAGCGCAACGGCGACGAAATACAAGGAAGATTCGGATTCAGATGATGATGATGCTGACGAGGATGGAGAATCTGAGGAGGAGGAAGAGGAAGAAGAAGAGAGCGACTTCGACGACGACTCAGATTTCGAGTAATATAATTCTAAAACAAACACGAGAAAAGTAGCGAGAAACCAAGAATAGATTATAAATTTAGATGCGAGTGGTACAACACGTAATGATAACAAACAACAGCGACAACGACAACGCGAGGATTACTTCTTCTTACTTAGTGCTCTTTCAAGAACTTCTGTAATCCGAGAACAGCGCTGTTCGATCCCACAAACATGGGCGATTTTTGATGGATTGACATAGGTTTCACTTCCATGACCCGTTCGTCGGCCATTTTCCCTCTCGTCGCCATTCCGTTCGCTTGCTCCGCAATCATAGCAATCGGCGCAACCTCATACAATAATCTCGCCTTACCTTCCGTCGCCTTCACGTCTGGAGGGTACAACCAAATGCCGCCGTATAACAACGTTCGATGGAAATCACCGATGAGAGCGCCGATGTACCTATACGACCAAGGATCTCCTTTTCTCCCGTCGATTTCGCCCGTTTGTAACTGTTTCACGTACTCTCTTAACTCCGGAGCCCATAATTGCACGTTCCCGTTGTTCCCACTATAAATGCGTTTCATATCTTTGCCGTCTGGAATTTGTAACTTTTCGTGCGACATGACAAACTCGCCGATTTGTTCGTCCAGAGTGAAACCAAACACGCCGTGACCAGTGGTAATCATAAAAACGCACGACGAAGAAAACATGCAATACCCAGCCGCGACTAAGTTCTCTCCGGATTGATTCGCGTTTTCCGTGCAGTTTTTCATGATTTCCTCGGCAGATTGCGTCGGGTCAATGTCGCACTCTCCGGGTGAATAAATGCCAAAAATCGCACCCGTCGTGACGCACGCGTCGATGTTCGAGGACCCATCGATCGGGTCAAACGTCACCACGTAATCTCCATTCCCAACGTTCGTCGCTGATAAAACCGGGTGATCTTCCTCCTCCGTAACAATCACCGAACTTCGTCCGCATTTTTGTACCGCGTTTAAGAAAATATCGTTCGCGATGACGTCCAACTTCTTCTGTTCGTCTCCGCTTTCATTTTTCCCACCCGCTAATCCAATATTCCCTTGCAACGGAGCTGCTTTCACTAAGCTCATGATTTGCTTACACGCGATGGCGATGGAATTGATGACGATGACTAAATCGTCGTCCAAATTCCCGAGTTGTGCCTGGCGAGTCAGCCATATGGAGAGCATTTTTTCCGCAGAACTGTTCGTTGTTTGTTGTTCTTGAGACGCCGAAGAGTAAAATCTTTTTTTTTGTGTTCTTCGTGTTGAACAACTTTTCTTCTTCATCATCATCATCATCATCTTCTTCTTCGAAGAAGACAAAGAAGAAGACAAAGAAGAAGACAAAGAAGAAGACAAAGAAGAAGAAGCCATCGTCATCGTCGTCGTCGTCGTCATCGCGCTTTGTCTCTCTGTCTGTCGTGGTAAAAAAATGAGGAGAAAGAGAAAGAGAGAGAGAGAAGAAGAGAGAAGAGACGAGAGATATCTTTTATCCACAACAAGAAACAGAGAAAACTTGTTTTGTGTTTGTTTTGTTTTTTTTTTCGATTTGAGAGTCACGTGTTTGACCAAAAAGTCGTCATTGTACTCCTCGTACTCATCAATTCGAGATTCCGACCTGAACTGTGAATTAAAAACGAGAAGAAGAAGGAACACAACACAGAAGAAGAAGAAGAAGAAGAGAGATGATGTCTCGCTTTGTTGCGACCACCCCGACCACGAGCGCTGCGACTCCTGCTTCTGCTCGTCTCGCCGAGAGTCGTCGTTTTTGTCGTCGCGGAGGAAGGAGTCGTGCGACGCTCACCACGTCGACGCCTTCTCTTTTGCCCCCGAAAACGACTTTTAACGACGACGCGATTCTTCTGTGTCGTCGATGCAAAGTGCGAATTAATGTTGTTCGCCGCCGCTCGGGCGAGGGTTTGGGTAGGAAAAGTTTTAACGCCGCGAGCGCATCATCTCGTTCGCGGAAGAATAATGCGTCGTACGGCGGCGACAGCGGCGGCGACAGCGGCGCGTACTATGAAAAGGAGAACGATGGAGGAAGAGGTCGTCAGAAACAAATGCAACAAGATCGACTGGCCTATACGAAGTCGAGAAACAGAGAAAATACGTACGATTTTGCGCCAACGAGAAGAGGAAATAATAATAGTAATAGTAGCGGGTGGTTTGAAGAGGACGAATACGAGACGCAAGAACAGAGAAAAGGAGGAGGAAGAGGAGGAAGAGGAGGAGGAGGAGGACGGAATAGTAATAATAATAATCAACAACCTCGTCTGTTTCCCCGAGAACTGGATAAATTCTTAGTCGCCGGCGCGTTTGTCGTCGGTATCGGCGCCGGCGTCGTTTTCGACACCGCAGTGGACTTGGAACCGTCCAACGTCGCGTCCAGGGAGATTTTAGATCGACGAACGCCGTCGAGCGAAGTGTGCATGGCGAACGGGGCTTCGGCGATGGTGTTTGACCAGAGGGTGTTTTTGTCCTTGAATCCTTTCAACGTGTACGTGGCGCAACCAGAGGTGAAACCGGGGTGTGTTTTAAGAAGATCAAACTGGTCGGTGTTGGAGAGAGAGAAAGTAGTCACGCAAGATCAAGAGAACGATTGCAAGAGGAATTTGAACACGTTCGCGTACGTCGGGGATTTGAAAAAGTCGCCAGAGGTGTCGTGCGTGTATCACTCTGAAGAGGCGGAGAATCAGTTCATGAAGGACCCGTCGAAGGCGGTGTTGGGCGACGGCGTGAGAGGGAGCGAGAAGGGCAAGAATATCGCCGGTGGCGGAGGAGGTAGTAATAACAAATCCTTTCGATAGATGCAAGGTGCAACTGTGCTCTCTAAGTTTCAACTAAATCCTATATATATGACTAACGACCGACGAACTCGTCCAGCGTTTTCTGCGTGGCGTCGAAACTCTGTCTTCGATCGGCCGCATCTTCCATTTTCGTTTCCATCTTGTTCCCTTTTTTCGTACCGTCGAGAAAATGACCCAACGTTTCTAGTTTATTTTGAACGCTTTGCCATATGATATCGTCCACGCTATCTTTCGCGTGAAGAAATTGAACCAGGACGGAATCTCGCTGTCCAATTCTGTGCGCGCGGTCTTCCGCTTGAAGTATTTCCGCCGGCGTCCACGAATATTCCGAAAAGACGACTAAACTCGCGCGCGTGAGAGTCAAGCCGACGCCGGCGGCTTTAATCGAAAGCACTGCCACTTTCGGTGAGTTTGCGTCGCACCTTTGGAAGGAATCCACTAAACCTTGACGCAAACCGCTCGGCGTTTCGCCATCGATGCGAATGAACTTAGTTTTTGTCTTCTCCATCGTCTCCACGGCGGCGTGTAGCAAACACTTGTGGTGCGCGAAGAACAAAATTTTCTTCTCCTCGTCGACAGACTCAAGGAGATTTTGAAGATAATTCTGTACAGTTTTCACCTTCGCCTCTGCAGTACTTAAGTAATATTTGTTCATCAACATTTTACGCTCTAAAGTTTCCGTCTCTGGTAACGCATTCATAGCCTGAACGATCGGTTGTATTTTTGAAGTCCTCTCCGCTTTCGGTATCTCCAAGAAAATTTGTTCCCGTTGTTTAGGCGGGAGCTGCGTGAGCACGTCTTTCTTCTTTCTGCGAATCATGACCGAAGAAGAGACGACGGCGAACAACTCTTGACTTTCACTCGACCCGCTAAAGGCGCCAAATCGCCCTCCTGAACAATATCTTTGACCATATTCTGATAATTTCGGAAAAATATCCGGTCGCAAACTCGTCAGTTGCGAAAATAACTCGATTGGTTTCGCCAGAGCCGGCGTGCCGGTAAGACAGATTGCTCGTTTCGCGCGTATAAGAAAGGGAACGACAGCCATCGTTCGTTTGGCTTTCCGGTCTTTGAGAAAGTGCGACTCGTCGCACACGACCACGTTCGCTTTCATAACGTTGAAAACGAGCTCGAATAACTCCTTCTGTATCTGATTACAGATGGAATACGGCACGATAATAAAATCGATTTTTGTCGATGCGCTGCCGCTGCCGTTGCTATTTTTTCGCATTTCGTTCAAGATATCCTTGGACTCTTTCGCGGATTCAATCTTGCGCACTTTCACTGCGCATTCACCTTTTCCATCGTCGCCATCAACTCCCCCGAGCCATTTCTCGATTTCGTGTTTCCACGTGTCTTTTAAACTACTAGGACAGAATATAACACACGGCCAATCTTTCGAATAAACTTTCGAGACGCCCAAAGCTTGAATGCTTTTCCCTAAGCCCATTTCGTCACCAATCATAGCTCGACCGTCTCTCTTAAGAACAAATTTTACGCCTTCGCTTTGAAATGGAAATAACTTATCTTTAAACGGAATAGAATTGAACTGATTGTCGACCATTTTATCGTGAATCATTCGATCCGCGCTTCGCAAACTTCGTCTCACGAACGGGTGTGGATAAAGGATATTCACCGCGTCGTTGATGTCAAATTGGCGCTTCAAACTCGACACGACTAGATCCAACCTTCCGTGAGGTATACCATCCCACGTGATTATATTTTTCATCACCGTGCCGTTATTAATTTCTTCCAACTGTTCTCTTCTCTCGTACTCTTCCGCGCTTTCTCTTGCGAACGCTGCGTCAAACTTCGCGACGAGTCTGTCAAACTTCCGAGCGATTGGCGCCGAGATGAACAGTTCAAACTTAACGCGTCCAGCGTTATTATTACCACCCTCGCTGGGTAAAATGGATATCTTTTTCACCGCGTGATGTTGATGCTGGTAGTTCTGTTGCTGCAAAACCTCTTGTTGTTGTTGTTGTTGTTGTTGTTGTTGTCGTTGTTGCTGAGAATTTTTCATAAAATCAAACGCGTTTGTCGTCGTCGTTCTCTGCTTCTTTCTCTTCTCTTCCTCTGCTCGAACGATAATTTGATCGAACTTTTCCTTGTCCATCTCAATCTCAAAGTCGTCCTCCTCCTCGTCGAAGAGCGACATCGGAGAAGAAGAAGATGAAAAGAAGATGAAAAGAAGATGAAAAGAAGATGAGAAGAAATCTAAGCACCGGAGGATTTCAATATCGTAATTCTTCTTCCGTCGTTTACTAATACCGAGAGGGAAAGAGAGAGAGAGAGAGAGAGGGAAAGAAGAGAGAAAACGACGAAAACGTCTCTAAGAAATGCGGCGCATCAAAGTTTCGCTGAAAATGTCATCTCTTCTTCTCGTCTCATCTCTTTGTGTTGTTGTTCGCCTTTAAAACACAGTGAGGAGGAGGACGACAAAACAACAGAGAGAGAGAGAGAGAGAATTTTTTTTTTCAGCAAACAAAACTTAAGAGGAGAGAGACGATCGTCGTCCAACCGTCGTGTGAAAGGAAAGCGGAAAGAGCAGCGCGAGAATTTTTTTTTTTTTGCTTTGTTTGGAATCCTTTGGATAACGACTTTTGCCTCTTCGGCACCAACACGTCTCCTCATTTCTCCTCATAAAAGGAGAACTAGAAAAAAAGAAGTTTCGACAGACAGCACTCAACGCGCGGTCTTTTACAGCGTCTATTTTTCTGTATCTTTATAAAGTAAACGTAGCGTAGACAGTAACACACCTCATTTAAGGATATAAAAATGTTCGCGTCGACGACTTTATCGAGCGTTTCGTTTTCGCGTGCGAATGTGGGTGGGGCAACGACGTCGTCGGCTTCGAAAGGCAGAAAAGTGACAATGGTGATGCGCGCGAACGCGTCGATGTCTTCGACGCGAACGTCCATTCCGGGTAACTTTTCCGGATTACGATCCACGAATGCCATCGACATGACGAGCACGTTATCCAGAAACGGTAACTTTAAAGGCGTCACCTCGAGGCAACTTTCTACGAAAAGTGGTTCTTCTTCTTCGTCCTCGGGTAAGAAATTGGGAGCAGTCATCAAGGGCCCACGAGCGATGTTTGAACGCTTTACGGAAAAAGCGATCAAGGTCGTCATGTTAGCGCAAGAAGAAGCGAGAAGGTTAGGTCACAACTTTGTCGGTACGGAGCAAATTATGTTGGGTTTAATCGGCGAAGGTACCGGTATTGCCGCGAAGGTTTTAAAGTCCATGGGGATATCGTTGAAAGAAGCGAGAGTGGAGGTGGAGAAGATCATCGGTAGAGGTTCGGGTTTTGTAGCGGTTGAAATTCCGTTTACGCCGCGAGCGAAACGCGTTTTAGAACTCGCTTTAGAAGAAGCGAGACAACTCGGCCACAATTACATCGGCACGGAACACTTATTGTTGGGTTTGTTGAGAGAAGGCGAAGGCGTCGCGGCGCGCGTTTTGGAAAACTTGGACGCGGATCCAGCCAAGATTCGATCTCAAGTCATCCGAATGGTTGGTGAGTCCCAAGAAGCGGTCGGCGCTGGCGCTGGCGCGACTGGCGGTGCCGCCAGTGGTTCCAAGACGCCTACGCTCGAGGAGTTTGGTTCGGATTTGACGAAACAAGCCGAAGAGGCCAAGTTGGACCCTTGCGTCGGCAGAACGAATGAAATAAGGCGCGTCACGCAAATTCTCGGTAGAAGGACCAAAAACAACCCTTGCTTGGTTGGTGAACCCGGGGTTGGTAAATCCGCGATTGCTGAAGGTTTGGCCCAACAAATCGCGTCGGGAACCGTTCCGGAAACTTTGGAAGGGAAGAGAATGATGACTTTGGATATGGGTTTACTCGTTGCGGGTACCAAGTATCGCGGGGAATTCGAAGAACGTTTGAAGAAGCTCATGGACGAAGTCAAGCAAGACGACGCAATTATTCTTTTCATCGACGAAGTGCACACTTTGATCGGTGCAGGGGCGGCTGAAGGCGCAATAGACGCTGCGAACATCTTGAAGCCGGCGTTGGCGAGAGGCGAGTTGCAGTGCATCGGCGCGACGACGATTGACGAATACCGAAAGCACATCGAAAAGGATCCGGCGCTGGAGAGACGTTTTCAACCAGTTCAAGTCCCGGAACCGACGGTGGATGAAACCATCGAAATCTTGAAAGGTTTGAGAGAGCGATACGAAGTTCACCACAAGTTGAAGTACACGGACGAAGCTTTGGAGTGCGCGGCGAAGTTTTCTTCGCAGTACATTTCTGATCGTTTCTTACCGGATAAGGCTATCGATTTAATCGATGAAGCCGGGTCGAGAGTTCGTTTGGAGCACACGTCTATTCCGGAAGAAGCCAAAGAGCTGGACAAAGAATTGAAGGCTTTGCAAAAAGAGAAAGACACCGCGATTCGAGGGCAAGACTTTGAAGCCGCCGGGAGCATCAGAGACAAGGAGGTTGAGTTGAAATCTCAAATTAAAGCCATCACGGAGAAGAAGCAAGAAGAAGCCAAGGCTGAAATTGAGTCTGGTAAAGAAACCGGTCCGACCGTGAACGAACAGGATATTGCGGACGTTGTCGCCGCGTGGACTGGTATTCCGGTCGATAAGGTTGCCTCGGACGAAGCGCAACGCTTGATGGGCATGGAAGAGAAGTTACACGAACGTTTGATTGGTCAGGAAGAAGCCATCGTGGCGTGCTCAAGAGCTATCCGAAGAGCGAGAACGGGGCTGAAGTCGCCGAATCGTCCAGTCGCCTCGTTCATCTTCGCCGGGCCGACTGGTGTTGGTAAATCCGAATTGGCCAAATCCTTGTCGCAGTTTTACTTTGGCAGCGAGGAAGCGATGGTCCGTTTGGATATGTCCGAATTTATGGAACGACACACGGTTTCCAAATTGATTGGTTCGCCACCAGGTTACGTCGGCTACTCCGAAGGTGGTCAATTGACCGAAGCTGTCAGAAGACGTCCGTATACCTTGGTGTTGTTTGATGAAATTGAAAAAGCTCACCCGGATGTCTTCAACATGATGTTACAAATTTTGGAAGACGGTCGATTAACCGATTCCAAGGGCAGAGTCATTGACTTCAAAAACACTTTGATCATCATGACCTCGAACGTTGGCGCCCAGCAAATTGAAAAAGGTGGCGGCGGTTTGGGTTTCCAATTGGACGACAACGTCGAAGACCAATCGTACCAAAGAATCAAATCCTTGGTTCAAGACGAACTCAAGAACTACTTCAGACCGGAATTTCTTAACCGCTTGGATGAAATCATCATCTTCCGTCAATTGAACAAGCAAGAAGTCCGTGAAATTGCGATGATCATGTTGAACAACGTGTTCAAGCGATTGAAGGAGAAGGAAATTACTTTGGACGTCACGGACAGATTCAAGGACAAGGTTGTCGACGAAGGCTTCTCGCCGGCGTTTGGTGCTCGTCCGTTGAGAAGAGCCATCATGAGATTGTTGGAAGACAACCTCGCGGAGAAGATGTTGAGTGGCGACATCGCCGAAGGCACGAGTGCTATCATGGATGTGAACGCTGAGGGTGAAATCATCGTCATGACTGGCGACGGTAAGGAATTATCCACCACCGCCTACACCGGCTCCTCTGGTATGGGATAATCGCTCGTACTCGCTTTATGAAAGTGCTTTCGATTCGAAAGAAGCGAAATTAGGCGAAAGAGAGGGAGCGACCAACCAACAAGAGACACTATTAAAACTTAGAGTGAAATAAAACACACACACACACACACACATAATCTACTAATAATAATATATCTGATAATTAAATAAGTTGCACTAAATCGCCCTTCACGATAGCTCTGTCTTGTTCTGCCAGGAGCAACGCCGAGTCTCGGACTTCTTGCACGGAAATCTCGATGGATGCATTTCTTTCCTTCAATTTCAATACGATTTCACTCAATCGAGCTTTTCTTCCTTGCATGCCTTGTAAAATATCATCCACCCCTTCGGCAATATCTGAACGCTGTTTCCTATCCGCCGCGGAATGACCAGTCAAGATCTTATCCATGTCGATCAAACCCGTTCTCGGATCGATTGCCGCGCTTTGCATTGCCACGCGCATCAAACGCAGCGCCTCCGTAGAGTCTTGTTTGTCTACGGTTTTCGACAATCTAATTCTCGCCAGAGCCTCAGAAATACGTACTAAAGATTCCAATTGTCGTGGCGTCGCAGTGACGACTTTCCTCCCTCCGGCTGATCCCAATTGTCGCATCTTGACGTACCCATCGACGAGCTCTTCGCCGGCTTCTTCGCCGAGCACGGGATGACACACTTGCTTCGCGTACGAGATGTAATCTGTCAATAACTCCGCCGAAACAGTCGCTTTCGCTCTCTTCGGCGGATCTTTATAATGCAAAGAGACTAAATGTCTCGCCAATCGTCGATCCGTTTCTGGGTTTGGCTGATCGAGAACTAAGTAAAGCAAATCGAATCTCGACAACAAAGTCGGCGGTAAGTGTAAGTTATCGACGATGCTCATGTTTGGATTATATCTACTTCCGACAGGGTTCGCGGACGCCAAAACAGATGTTCGCGCATTCAATACGGCAATGATCCCTGCTTTGGCGATTGACACCGTTTGTTGCTCCATGACTTCGTGCAACATCGATCGCGCGCCGTCGCCCATTTTATCAAACTCGTCGATGCAACACACGCCTCGATCGGATAAGACTAAAGCGCCAGATTCTAACACCATGTCTTTCGTTTCCGGATCTCTCGACACGTATGCGGTCAGACCAACCGCAGAAGAACCAGAACCAGAAGTATACATGCCTCGTGGCGCGACTCTGTGTACGTACGTCAACAACTGCGATTTCGCCACGCCAGGATCCCCGACGAGTAAAATGTTGATATCGCCTCGCACTTTATTCGCCGATGCGCCTTTAAACGTCTTGTTCGTCGCGCCAAAGAGTTGACACAAAATACCTTTTTTGATATCTTCGAGTTCCCAAATAGACGGCGCGACTGATTTTGCCAATCGCTCGTAAATATCTGAATGTCTCGAGAGCTCTTCGATTTCTCGAATCCGCTCGGGCGAAAACTCGAGTTCGGTGTCGCCGCGAGGCGAAATGTTCGAGGCCATCGTTTCCGTGTTTGTCGCATCGGTTTCTTCTTGTTGTTGTTGAGCGCCCATGTTCAGATCGTCCTCCATGTCACCACTACCAGTCTTCATGTACTCTGCATCTTTCATATCTTCGTTATCGTCCTTCTTCGCCGTGTTTCGAAGTTTGCCTTTCGTATCTTTGCGAATGTGAATGATATCCAGATACGTTTTATAAATCGATCGAATAGCTCGTTGGTTCGGCGCGACTCGAATAGGTACCGCTCGATACACCCCCGTCACTTCAACTCTGTCACCTGGTTTCGCCTCGTCTACTAAGGAATCGAACACGCACATGCTCACCGTGTTCGGCGTCGCACCTTCCGGAATCACGTCTGGCGTCTCTTGCATTTTCACCTGTTGCTTGTTTGCAAAGTAACATCGGTTGTGAATGAGCGTCATCGTACCTTGATTGCGGCACTCTAAACATTTCAAAGGCGGTTCATTGACGCGACCGCGGTTGACGACGACAATTTCCGGAGAAGCGCCGCAAGTTAAACATTTGAAGTACGCGCCTTTTAATTCTGGGATGACGGCTGAACATCGAGTAACCATGCCTTTGACCGCGACCATTTTATCGATATCGGACGGATTTAAATCTCTCATCGCGTGCTTTTCGAGCAAGTTGAACGGTCTGACTTCTAAACTCGGTAAGATTTGTTTTCTGAAATTCTCTTTCTCGTCGTCCGGAAGCACTTGATCCTCGTAAATCTTATTCGCTACGGTGTCAAACAACGGAATCAATTCTTGCGGATACGCAACGAGCCTTTCATACAACCAGGGGTCGTAACTCTCCAAGTGCGCACAATCAATGTCCAAGTTTATGTTATCTTTCTCGTGACATAAACGCATGACTTTAATGTAAAAGGAATCCGCGAGCAAGTCATCGTCATCCTCTTCGTCTTGGCTTTGTGTTTGCGTCGGGAGAAGAAGACGTTGACTGTCGTCGAGATCTTCCCCCGCGTTCGCATCCGTATCTTTTTCGTTGTTGTTGTTGTTGTTATTATCAGTGTCCATGGCGCCTTCGTTTCTCTTCTCCGCGCTTCCGTTCGTACCGTCATCTTTTTCACCATCGCCCGCGTTATTTCTCTCTCCTCCCTCGTCGTCTTCGTCGTCTCCTTCGCCTTCCTTTACCTGCTTATCTTTCTTCGTCAAGATGAAATTCTCCAAGAAACGACGAAATCGGTTTTGCACGTCATCGACGCTAATCGCTGTTCCCCAAATAAACGTTTGCCTGTCCTGCTCTCTTTGCAAATCTTCTGCTGCGTTTTGATCTGGATCTCTTACCGCGCGAGCTTTAGCGTCTTGAATCTCCTCTTCAGTGAGTCCCATGAACGGTCTCGGATTGAGCGACGCGAACGCGTTGTTATTATTATTCGCTGGATCCATCGAGGCCCCCGGTCTCGCCCCAGAAGCGGGCGTGAATCGAGGTTGCGCGCCGTGTAAACCCGTATCGTGCCTACCTTGCGACGCCGGCGGATTCGCATTCACAAACGGACTCGGACTCGCGAAGCCCATATTTCTGGGCGTTTGTCTCGGCGTAGGCGAAAAGAGCGAAGCGTTGATCGAATCTCTTCCTTGCGTGCCCGGTTGTTGTTGTTGTTGCGTCGACGAGGGAAATCTTGGCGTTCGCTGAACCGTCGACGGCGGAGGCTGCCTTTGTTGCGTATTAGGAGGATTCTGTTGTTGTTGCTGTTGTTGTTGTTGCTGCTGCTCTTGAGGTGGCCTCTGCGGCGGTGGTGAAAACATGCTCTCGTCGATGCCACCGCCTTGCGTCGGCGCCAAAGTTTCTTCCTCTTCGGTCTCTACGACGGGCGCGGCGGCGGCGGCGGCATCATCATCATCACCATCTTCCTCTTCTTCCGCTAACGCCTCTCCCTCTGTCTCCATAACTTCCGTTTCCTCCTCTTTTTCCGTCGTCTTTTTCTTCTTGCTCGGCGTCACGCTCGGACTTCTCCCTCCTCGTTTCTTCTTTGTTGGAGTCGTTTTTGCCGCAGCAGCAGGACTCTTCTTCTTCGGTGAAGGCGAAACACCACCAATTTTCTTCTTCTTCTTGTTTGGCGTCGTCGTCGTCGTCTTTTTCTCCTTCACCGGCGTCGCGCTCGCGCTTCTCGTCGTCGCGCTTCTCGTTCTTCTCGAAGGACTCTCTTTCGCGACGTCGTCGAACAACTCGTCCGCTTTAGATGTTTTCTTTTTCGACGATGATTTTGGAGCGTTGTCGTTTTGTTGCGTTGATTTTTGTGGCGTCGTTTGTCGAGACGAACGACGCGTTGGCGTTGCCATTATTTACGCGCTCTTTTCTCTCTCTCTTTATCTCTCTGAAAATGCTCTCGTTGAAAAGTGAGTGTTCGTGATGAGAGTGGTAGTGCGTATATATTTACCGCGTATAAAGTACGCGCACGCAACAACGACTAAAAACCAGACCAACGAGACGACAAAAACTGAGGAGAAGTTTTTGAATTTTTTTTGAAACCAAAAAAAAATTCACTTTTTCTCGATTGATTTTCTCTCTCTTTTGACTCCTCAAATGCTTCCTCAAATTTTTCCTCTCTTTTTGCTTTAGTTTTGTTTCACTTGGTTTGTGCAAACACTTTTGACTCACTTTTCTTGCTCTTCGTGTCTGCAGTTATCCAAAAAAAACGCCGCGACGAGAGAAAGAACCGAGAGGTTTTTCTCCTCACACAAATTATAGAACACACACACATAGAAGAAGAAGAAGAGAAAAGATGGCATCTATTTCGGCCTCCTTCGTCTCCGTGGCGCCTCAAAAACGAGCAGTAAACCCCTCCAAAACGAAATGCACGAGTCAAACGTCGGTTTCCTCGCGCGCGTTTAGCCGAGGGACGAGCGCATCGTTTAGCGGCGAATCCGTGAGTTGCGCGAGATTGACACAAAAAATGAATGGTTCGAATAGAGGACAAAGAAGAGTGACGACGATGGCGGCGAAGGTTGCCGGGTATATTAAATTGGCCATTGAAGCCGGGAAGGCGAATCCGGCGCCGCCGATTGGTCCGGCTTTAGGTGCAAAGGTACGGTTTCCGAGCGCATGATTTTCTTTTTCCCTCCTCCTTCGGCTGCGCGGTGTAAATTTCTTCGTCTCTCAAAACCTGAAAAAGAAAAACTGACCAAAAACTTTATCCTCTGCTTTTACAACAAAATAGGGCGTGAACATCATGGCTTTTTGCAAAGAGTACAACGCGAGAACGTCGGACCAACCGGGGATGATCATTCCAGTCGAAATTACCGTTTTTGAAGACAAATCGTTCACGTTCATCTTGAAAACGCCGCCGGCTTCGGTCTTGTTGAAGAAAGCCGCCGGCGTCGCGAAGGGCGCGGCGGACCCGCAAAAACAAAACGTCGGTTCCGTCACCTTGGCGCAATTGGAAGAGATTGCTAAGATTAAGTTACCGGATTTGAACTGCACGAAAGTTGAATCTGCGATGGAGGTTGTCAGAGGGACGGCGAACAACATGGGCATTAGCGTTGTCGAGGCGTAAACTTTGAGTTGATATGTACAAATTACTACTATTAGAAAGGTGTTTTGGAATACGATAATAAAACTAGCTTTATTAAATATACTTATTACTCTAATAAGAAAGAAAGAAAACAATCATGCCTTACGCGACGATTACTATTTACTCTGAACATATGTATATATATTTTCAACTTCTAAAGGATACATTTTTCTATATTAACCCGTCGAGCGAGATTCGAGCGAGTGGATAAACGCGCGCGTTCCTCCTCTCTCTTTCTTTCTCTCTCGAGCACTAAAAAAAGTTTGTTTACTTCTTCAACTCTCTGTGCAAAGTGTGCTTCTTCATGTACGGGTTATATTTCATCAATTCAATTCTTTGCGAGTTGTTTCTGCGGTTCTTTTGCGTGATGTATCGGCTCATCCCTTGCACGCCCGCTTCTCTTTGCTCCGTGCACTCCAACGTCACTTGCAATCGGACGTCTTTTTTCTTCGAGGCTGCCATGACTTGCAAAGCGCCTCGTTTGTTGCTGGATCCGGAAGACGACTTAGACGTGGACGTAAACGCAGACGTGCTGGAAACTCGGGAGGATAAAATAGACTGGGAAAGGGCGTTCATAGTATCTGTTGTTTAAGAAGAAGAAGAAGAAGAATGATGAAATCGGTGGTCAGTCTCTTTCCAAAACCTCAAGAAGATCCCCAAAATGTGAAGATTTCCGCGCTTTCAATGCGCGGTTTCTCTCTCTCTCGCGAAACGAACGAACAAAAAATCGATGCCACAAAACGAACGCATAAATGCGATGTCGACGAAGCGAGCGCACCTTTTTGACTTTTAAAACTTCGCAACAAATGATATATATTATTTGAATGTGCGTAGACTCTGCAAGAATTATGAGGTTTTGTACGGCGGTTGTTGTTTTATCCTTTTTTTGAGGAACAATTTCACCACAATTTTGGTCTGTCTGTTTGGAAAAAATGACCAACACTACCAACGAAACGACTTTCTTAGTTGACGAACAAACAGGAGGAGGAGGAGGAGGAGGAGGAGGAGGATTAGAGCAGCAAACAAAAATCGGTGAGGAAGAAGCGACGAAGAAGGATCACCACCAGAACGACCTCCAAATGGGAAAAGGAACCACTTTTAAGAGCAGCGCGAACGATGCGAAGGTCGAAATGACTAAATTCAAAGTGTATACGAAAACCGGCGACGACGGGACGTCGTCGTTGTATAACTTGGAGCGAAGGAAGAAATCGGACCTCACGTTTGAGGCTTTGGGAGATTGCGACGAGACGAACGTCGCGGTTGGGATCGCGAGAGTACACGCGCGCGATTTCTTTTTGTTTAATAATACTAATAACAACAGTGATGCTACGATTTCAGCTGAAACGATTGAGAATGCGATGCTCAACAACCCCACCATCTTTATTCGAAACGAAGACGGTTCGTTCTCTCTCGCGGATAAGTTGGAGAAGAAGAAGGAGACGAAGAAGAACGCAGACGGAACGTCAGACATTAACTGTTTCGACGAGGATGTTTTACCACATTTGGAGATTATTCAGAGTCGATTGTTAGACGTCGGTTCGGCAATCGCGACGCCGATGACGAGCGAGAAGACGAAAGATGGCATGAAGATGAGATGTCGGTTTGACGAATCGCACGTCGACGCGATCGAATCTTGGATAGACGCGTACGAGGAAGAGTTACCGGCGTTGACGAACTTTTTATGTCCAGGAGGTACGAAATTCGCGGCTTTTTTACACCAAGCGAGGGCGATATGCCGAAGGTGCGAGAGGAAAGTACAACCGATGGTGGAAAGTGGGGACGTGGAGAAATCGGTCGGGATGTACTTGAACAGGTTGTCGGATTATTTGTTCGTGGCGGCGAGAGTGGCGAATCATCGGGTAGGCGTGGAAGACGTGTCCTATAAGAAAGCGTAGTAGATTTTTTAAAGTAGATATCTCATAGAGTTCACCATATTGTAGAGACGCGCGCAAGCAGCAGTACTAGGTTCAAATACATACAGATTAATAATACACACATCATCAGATGTATCTTTTAGAGTTCAACGAGAGCCCCGCACATCGTAAAGAACTGTTCCAACTCCTCCCTCGTCTCGCAAACGATATCGAAATGTTCTTTGTTCGACGCATCGCTTAAATCGTGAGATCCCCAATTTACACCTATTGAGAACATGCACCCAGCCGCTTTCGCGGCTTTCCCATCGCTCGGCGCGTCTCCAACGTAAACCGCGGTGGATACGTCTACGTTCAGTTTCTCGCAAAGCTCTCGAATGCCTTCCGGTTCTGGTTTCGCTTTCGAAACATCGTCGGCGCCTAAACTCACTTCGAAAATAGAATCTAATTCGTTCACCGTGACGACCCTCCTCGCGTACTCTCCGCACGCATTCGATAACGCCGCGTGTCTCACCCCGCCCGTCTTCTTCGTTCTCTCGACGATTGTCCGAATACCGGTAAACAATCCAGCCGTCTCCGTCGTCACTAATCCTACGTAATATTCATCAAAACTCGCGCCTAACTTCTCCCCTAACTCTCTTTCGCCCTCGCTATCGCCACACGCGTGATAGGAAAACCTCTTCGGGGTCGTGTACTTGCTCCCACGTTCGTACTGTTCGAGCGATATCTCGGGCAACTCGTGCTTTTTGAGCACCGTGTTCGTCGCTTCGAAAGCTAAGGTTGTGGTGTTTGCCAGAGTACCATCGACGTCCCAAACGATCAGAGATAGTTTTGAAGAGGAGGAGAAGGAAGAGGAAGGGGAAGAGGAATACACCCGCCCTTCTCGCGGGCTTTGTCCAGCGGAGGTGGCGTTTGTTGTCGTCGTTGCGCCCGTCGATGTTCTTCTTCTTCTTCTTCGTTGTTTTTGATGATGATGATGATGATGAAGCGTTTCCCTTCTCGTAAACGATGAAGACGACGACGAAGGGACGACACCAAAGAGCGAATGACCAGAAGAACAGGGCATGCAATGCGCGAAAAGTGATGATACTGCCGATGTTGATCGCAGCATGCGTGTCTCCGCGCGTGCGCACACTCAGCACACCTCCAAAGCACGTAGATAATAAATAAAAGTGAAGAATTGAAAAGCAACAACGCGTTCAAGATACATTTCTTATATATATACACACAGAGCAATCTGCAATGATATCAATGCTTTCTGTTATCCTTCTTGTTCTTCTTGTTCTTGTTCTTCTTGTTTTTTTCGTCATCTGCCACCAACTCTGGATTGACGACAATCGGCGCGACGTGCTTGTCCCACAGATGTACGCTCTCTCGCGCCATGTCTTTCGCGCCTTTCTGTAACTCGTCTACGATCACCGTCGGCTCTTCCATGGTTTTCTTGGCGATTCTTTCAACCTCTCGCGTGATACCTTTCGTTTTCTCTTTGAGGAAGGACTCAGCCTTTTTAAACTTTTCAGTCGAGCGCACTTTGTCAGCTTCTTGTTTAGCCGCAGAGACGGTTTTCAACGTCGCTTCTTTCACGTGCGGGTAGTTTTCTCGAGCGAATTCGACCGTCTTCACGGTTGCAATTTTCGCAGTTGGAATGACGGTATCTCTCAACCACATTTCCGTGGATTCCAGGAGTTTTTGCGATTTGGTTTGGTTTCGTCTTTGTTCTTGTTGCTGTCGTTGTCGATGTTGGTGGTGCATGGATCTTCTTCCACTCGGCGCGCCAACAGAAGACGATGGACCACCGTACCCCCCGTTTGCGCTATTACCACTGCTACCGCTATATCGTCCGCTTCTGTAACGCTGTTGTTGTTGATGCTGCTCGTCGTCGTCGTCGTATTGGGCCGCCAATCGCTGTCGAAATTCCTTTCGGAATTTTTCACGGTTCAACGGAGGACCGTCTCGATCTACGAGCGTCGCTTGGAGTTCCGCGGCGGCGTACGCCGCAGCTTCTGCAGCCTCTGTAGCTTGGTCCGCCGCCGCGCGTGCGTCCGCCGCCAGCGATAACGCGCGCATCAAGCGCGGACTTCTTGTGTTTATGCTGTTGCTCTCGTGCGATTTGCCTCGCATCGGAGCTGGAATATCAAACGTCTCTTCTTGTTGTTGACGTTGTTGTTGTTGTACAGATGATGGAGGTGCAGGCTTTCGCGATTGATGTATGTGTTGTTGTTGCTGCTTCTCCGCGCGCTGTTGAATCTCTTCAATCTGTTGCAGTTCCTCCAACGCTTGTCGTTCCCTCGCTTCGATCTCGTCCTTTTCCTTCTTCTCGGTTTCCAAATCTACGTAGTGTCGCATCGCTTCGGCCATCAATTCTTCCGCCGACTGCTTTGGCGCTTTCGTGCTATTGCTATTGCTACTCGCTTTACTACTGTTATTATTATTGGTCGTCTCTGTACCAACGCTACTTTTCGTCGTCGTCGTCGTCGTCGTCGCCGCCGCATCCATCGCCGCTTTCTTCCTCTTCGATTCTTCCTCCCTCTCTTTTCTCTCCACGTTCTCCGTCACTCGCCTTCTTTCCTCGTCTTGCTTCTGCCCGACGTACACGACGTTCTTTCCATCCGGTGGCTTCATCGCACTCGTCGGTAAATTCGCGTTCCGTCGCATCCGTTCGTTCTCCTCTTTCACCTTCTTCTCGCTTTCGATTCGAACGAACTTCGCGAGAAACGAGGCCACGATAGCCGCCACGCCCAGCGAGGCAAACGGCACGAACAAAGAACCAGAGAAGTTATCGTCGCTTCCGTTGCTCCCGCCATCACCATCATCACCTCCACCACCTCCCCCGTTCCCCCAGTTATCATCGGTTGGTGGTTTATTCCCTGGCGGTGGCGGCGGCGCGGCGTCTTCCATCGGCGCCACCGAGGCAGCCTTTGGCCTCAACAGAATTCTTCTTCTTTGGTCTCCTTTCTTCGTTAACGATCCTCGAGAAAAGGTGTCGTTCGAAGCACCACACCTTTTCACCACCTTTTCACGAGAAGGAGGAGGAGAAGACGAAGACGAAGACGAAATCGTCGAAAAATTCGTGCCGATCGTCATCGTCGCGATCATAATTTCGTCTCTTTTACGTACTGTTGCGTGTGTTATCACTTTTAGTATAATGCAAAGCGTCCAAGAGAGAGGAATTTCTGATTCAATTTGCCCCAATTTCCCCCTAACAGCCTAATAAAAAGTAAAAAATTGAACGAGTGGTGGTGGTGTCGTTCTAACGCAACGTTTTTTATCGTTATAAATCACGTATTGACAAATCTTAGAGCTACTAAACGAGAATACGAACATCGACCACCTTCTAATCTTCCTCCTCCTCTCCCGCCACGTCGGCCATCTCCTCGTCTCCTTTTTCTTTCTTCGTTTTCTTATACTCTTCCATCTCTCGTTCGTAGCGCTCTTTGTCCTTCTTGGCGAGCTCTTCGTATTTCACCTTTTCGTCGCCGGTGACGGATTTCCATCGAACGCCGAGTTCTTTGGCGACGTCCGTGATGGAAAAGTCCGGGTTTTCCTCTTTCACTTTCGCGCGCATTTCCGCGGAGAAGATCATGTACGTCGACAACGGTCGTTTCGGCGCGTTGGGGTCTTTTTCTTTCTTCTTCTTGGCGTGGGGAGAGCCCGAGTTTGTTTTCGCTTTCTTCTTCGCCGGTTTCTTCTTTTTGCCGCCGCCTCCGTCCGAGTCTGAATCCGAGTCGCTTTCTGAGGAGGATGAATCGGTCGGTTCGCCCCCGTCCGAGTCCGAGGCACCTTTGAAGTCTTCGTCTTCCTCGGAATCTTCGTCTTCGTCGGAACCTCTTTCGAGATCGGGACCCGCGTCGTCGATGCCGGCCATGTCGTCCTCGTCAATCAAGCGATCCGCCAAGGCGTTGGCGTCGACTTCACCCATGGGTAAGCCCTTCGCGGTTAAAAAGTTGACCAAATTTTGAAACTCTGTTCGGGAGATGCCGTGGAATTGGTAACTCAAACCTTTCTTCGTCGTCAACGTCAAATCGAACGTCTTACTCGCGCCGGCGCCGCCGCCGTGGCGTTCAAATTCACACTCGGAAACGTCCTCGTATCGAACCAAAATCGGCGGTTTCGGCAAATAAAAGAAGCCTCTCTCGAGTAAGTACAACAAACCGACGTCGGCTTTGTGCGAGACGCGAATGGCGGCACCGCCGGCTGGGGAGACGAACGTCCCTTGTCTCGTCAATTTCACGCCCGCCACCGCTTTCAAAACTCTCGCAAAAACCTCACCAGCCGCACCGGTGTACTCCTCCTCCACGGCCTTGAACCTCTCCTCCATTTCCCCGGTAATTTCGATATCGTCCGTCTCTTTATTCGGTTTCCTCGGCGCGACGGTGATGATATCGTCGTCGTTGAACACCGTCACGATGAACGAATAAAACGTTTGTCCTTTCCTAATCGGTGGATCCAAAGCTACCACCACGTGCGTCTGATGCGCGTTCGGTTTCGGCAACGCGTACACTCTCACCACGGACGTGTAATTAATCTTAAAATCTGCGGCAGAACCAGTCACTCGAACAAAGTTCGGATGCAACGCAAACGTAACCTTTCCTCTCGGCACGACCAAGTTGGCGTCCTCGAACGCGCACACCGGCTCGCCCAACGCCGGTCCAGTCGCCGCAATCGCATCAATCGCCGTCGCCAATCGTTGCACTGCCATATCATCCGCATCATCCACGTCCTCCCCTGCCCAAGTCTCCGCGGTTAACGGGACATAAAACGCCATCTCGACTAAAGCGTCTTTACTCTGTTTCTCGTTCTCCTTTCCTTGTTGCATCTCGACGATCAAATCGTTCTTCCCGATTGGGTTCACCCCGGCTATCGCGTTCGCGTTCACCTCGAACGAACACTTCTCGTTCACCTCGAATTTAAAATTGCTATTAGAGACGACGATGTCCCCCCAGTTTCGTCCGTTCGGTTGACACTCTCGTTGTCGCACGCGAACATTTTCAAACTGCGCGGCGACGAACTCTTTCAAAGGCTTCACGTCAGCGCCTCGGAAACCTTGCAAAACGATCGTTTTCGCGGAACCTTTGTCCGGTTTTACTCGCAACAAAACCTGAACGCCACCGGGGACTTGCGAGTAGTTGATCTCTTTGATATCCGTCGCCGGTGCGACTATCTTTTTACTCGCAGCAGCGCGAGATTGATCTTCTTTTTCTCCGTTTTCTTTTTTCGAATGTGATGATGATGTCGTCGCAGTCCACGTGACACCGGTGGCATCCACGACGCACGCGCCGGGAACTTTCGGCCCGTTCGTGATTAAATCGATCGCGGGGTATTCCAATTTATTCTCCGTCATTTTGTTTCTCTCTCTCTCTCTCTCTAACTCTGCTTAAACTGCTGTGCTTTTGCGCTTCCTACTAACGAGACAAACGTTTTCTGCTCAAAATGTTTTGAAGCTCGTTTGGAGAAAAAAAATTTGAAAAAAGGAGACGAGAAAAAAATTTAGGGTGTTACACCCTACTCAAATTTCCCTTGCTGATTTCGATGGGAAAATATCTTTCTCTTCGAGGGGAAAAAAACGAGAGGTTTTTCAGACAAACGATTCCTTCCTTACAATTCCGCACAGAACATTTACACACACGCAAACGCCCATCTGTCTCTTCTCCCGAGAAGATGGAGCAAACACTGCTCCTCGCTGGACGGCGACACGCATCTTTTCTCTGTTCCTCTTCTTCTCTGTCTCTGTCGAAGAAGTTAAAGAAGAACATCAGAGGTGGAGGAGGAGGTGCGCTTTTTATTTTTTGTAACCAACGACAATTTTTCCAAATCATCGGATCCTTTCTTTTCTCTCCTACATCTCGCTCAAACTGTATTTCTCTCACGTCTTATAAACTATCAGGAGGAGACAGAGTATTAGGAGGAAAAAAATCACCAAAGATGTCGGTCAAGAACAAAGCAATCGCGGACCCGTCGTTCACCACCAGCAGCGAAGAGAATAATAATAATAATAATAATAATAACAAAGAAGCAACAACAGTCATCCCCACGCAAAAGCATTCCCAGGGGGTTTTACAGATGCGATCGTCCTCAACAGGAAGAGGAGGAAAAAAAAGAGGGCAAAAAGTGCCAAAAAGTGAAACCTCAAATCTAGAGCAACAGTTGGTGGAAATGAATGACGAAAAAGCGAATCAGCGCGTTCGCGGAGGTATACAAAGCCGGGAATTCGCGACGGTACAGATGATCATGAAAATGGAAGGGCAGTGTCGAGTGACGTTTCAGTTTCCATCGGATTTTGATCGAGAGGTTGGACAGACGTTTAAAGTGTTTGGGAGGTTTAAAGTTATTTTGAGCGAGAAGTTTGTCGAAGAGGCCCCGACGGAAGTGACCGGGAACGTCATCGTGCACGATAAGAGTCCAGCGATGGAACAGTTTCGAAAATTGGAACCAGGGGACGAGGTGAAGATTTCGTGCTTTCGAACGTCCGATTTGATGGATGGTCCCGAGTGCGATGACATTTACAATCACGTTTTGGAAGAGGAAGAGGAAGAAACGAACGAGGACATGAAAGGCGCGCAAAGTCTTTTTTTCCAGGACGACGACGTAGACGACGACGACTTGTTAAAGATCACGCTCGGGAGCGAAGGTAAAGCCAATCACGACGAAATTTTGGAAGCGCATCGACGAAACTTGGAACATGCGGCGTTGGAATCGCCTTCGGCGGTGACGACGGGTGAACAACAACAACAACAACGCTCGAGCGCGGGTAGCGAACAAGGGTACGTCTCTGAACAATCGTTTTTCGGCGATTCAACCATTCCGGATGCGACGCCGCAGTGTTTCGTGGAACACCCCGGGGTTATCTCGTGTTCGAAAAGGTTAGTTAAAGAGAACGACGACGGTTCGTTTGAGTTATGGATTAAAACGAAGGCGTTTCAAGCTGTGGATTCCGATCCTTCCATTTACGAATCGGTTTCAAAGAGAGGCTTGATTGCCATCGGCGCGAAAGCGTTGGAGGAAGAAGCCAAGCAGTTCTCGGATAAGTGCAGAAACGAAGCCGTGGACGAAACGACCAGAGAGGCGAGCGAGTTTGCCAGAGAAAGAGAAAACATCCACGCGGGCATTACCAACATTTTGCAGCACGGCGATATCGTCAACTGCGTCTCGCTCGCGAAATTGAATTCTTTTGGACATCCGACATATAAATTGCGCTTGCGATGCCGAGATACCGGGAGAGAGATTGATTGCATGTTTAAACCGAAAATTGTCGGCGATGGCGACGGGTGGCACCAAGTCTTGATGGAACTCGTCGCGTATAAACTCAATCGCGTTTTAGGAATGGATTACGTCCCGCCGACGGCGTACAGAATGAATCGAAAAGGACCGGCGTGTTCGAAGAAAGATACCCAAATGGGGAGCAATCCAATCCAGTGCGATTACAAAGAGTTTGACGAAGGGGCGTTTATCTATTGGGCGCAAGAATCACAAACGTTGAAAGAGGTCCATCCGGAACACTGGAAGACTTCGCAGAAGCAAGTCTTGTCGGACACGAGAGTCATGGACGTGTTACTCGGAAACTCCGATCGACACCACGGTCATTTTCTCTTTGCCGAACACTGGGTAGATGCGAATCCAATTCCAGAAGTGTTTAAAAACGAAATCAGCGACGACAACGGCGATCGACAACATAAGAACAATCACAACAACGTAGAAGACACGCGATCGAATCATTATCCAATTTTGATTGACCACGCGGCGGCGTTTAGAGACGGCGCCTGGGTCGACATGACGCACGAAAACGCGTTCCAAACCGGACCAACGTTATGCGTTTCCGCGAAGACGTACTTCCGGCTGCGATTACTGGACGCTCGAGCGATTGCGAAAGAGTTTGACGGTATTTTGACCACTTCCGAATGCCGCCGACTTTTATCCAGACGCAACGACTTGTTGCGGTATTTAGACAATCTCGTGGCCGAGAAAGGCTACGAAAATGTCATTCTGTAAATTACTACTAACATCCCTGAAATTACTTTACTATATTAATAATAATACGAAGATATATAAGAGATTGAGAAGACCGAGAGAGAGATTGAGAGAGTAGAAAATAAGTTCAACGTAATTGATTGACGATAACTACTGTACCAATCATCGTTATAAAATACAACCGTGTAAAAGATAAAACTGTTACATAACGAAACTACTAAGAAATATTATAAATACAAACCCCTCGATCGATCGACTTCTTTCTCTTTTTAAAAGAAACCGCACCCTCTGCTCTTCGCCGGTTTCAACACCTTCCCGTCTCGCGGACCGTTCACTTCGTGCAATATATCCCTCTCCTCCTCCGTTAACTTCACCTCAATCTTCAACTCGCACGGTTTCACAAAGCTCTCCAAATACGCGATTCTCGTCTCGTACTCTTTGATCTCTTTCGCGAACATCGTCTCCGCTTCTTGCCTTTTCGTTTCCAACTCCTCCAACTTTTTCTGCGTCTCGTGCAACTGCACTTCCGTCTCCGTCAACATCGTTTGCATTCCACTCACCGCGGATTGCAAATACTCGTGCTTCTTCGCTTGAAACTGTTCCTCGGCTTCTTGCCTCAAAACTTCTTCTCTCTGCGCTTTCTCCTCCGCCACGTCGAGCATTTTCTTCATCCCAGATAACGCGGAGTGTAAATCTTCGGGAGATTCGAGCCCGTAATCGTGCGTTGAAATCAGAGACGCATTTTCAGAGTCTTGAATCAGTTGTTCTAACTTCTTATTCTCCAAGGCTAAGGCGTGCAGTTGCACGCGCACGCGAGCCAGCTCTTCTTTCTTCTCGCGGTAGGATTTTTTCGACGCGAACATCTTTTATACTTACGATGTGTGTGTAGACAAATATAATAATACTTCGTAGAGATATTTCTGTCTGTTTGTTTTGTTTTGTTTTGTTTTCTTTTTTTTTTTATGGTGTTGTTGGTGTCTTTTTGTTTTGTTTTTGTTTTGTCTTCCGTCTTCTCCCTTTGTGTTCTCCTTCTGCCATCTCTTGAAAAAAAACCCAAAAAACAGCCGTCATCTCATCTTTTTCTCACAAAGCGCCGCATTCATCTCTACTTTTTGCCACTCATTCAGAACGCTTTACGTGCGCTCTCGTTACACTCATCATCGGCGTTCTTTTCTAAAATCTCTTCATAAAAGTCAAAATGGCAGCCACCACCGCGGCGTTTTCGTCGTCCTCGTCGTTGTTGTCCAAATCAAACGTAGTAAAATCATCTAAAAGAAGCCCCCTGAGAGGGAAAACCTGTATTGCGATGGCCGGGAAGCCGTTCGAAGTGCCGAAGAAATACACGAAAGTACAACCAATGGGAGGACGAGTTTTGATTAAAATCGCGGAGACGGAAAGAGAAACGAAAGGGGGCGTTTTGTTGACCGAAGGGAGCCAACAGAAACCAACGAGTGGTGCGTTGTCTTCGTCCTCGTAAGATGGAAATTTTGTTTGTCTTCTCCTTATCTCGAAGAAGAAGAAGAAGAAGGTTGCTTCCATTGAGAATACTAAGCGCTGACATTTTTTTTTCTCTCTCTTTTGCTTCTTCTTTCAGGTGACGTGGAAGCGATCGGCGACGACGTCCACGGCGTCAAACCGGGCCAAACCGTCTTGTATAACAAATTCGGCATCGGCGCGGACGATATGATTCTCAACAACGAGGAATTTACCATGCTTCGCGAACTCGACTTGATAGGCACGTTTCCGAGATCCAACGCGAGCGTAGACGACATTCCAAACTTGGAACCCTTAGGAGACCGCTTGATTTTGACGTTGAAAGACGCGGAAATGCAAACTAAAGGTGGAATTTTGTTAACCAGCGGAAGTCAAGAAAAGCCGGTGCAAGGCACGGTTTCCAAAGTCGGCCCGGGCGCCTGGGACGAGGAGAAGAAAGCGCTCAAGCCGATGAACGTGAAAGTCGGCCAGGAGGTTGTGTATTTCAAATACGCCGGGGATCAGATGCAAGACGGGGAGGGGAAGAAGTACGTCGTCTTGCACGAGTCCGACGTGTTAGCCGTCTTGGATTAATTAATTATAGCCACCACACACGACGACATTTTTTTTAAATACTACTACCGACTGACTACGAACAACACCACTCCTCTCTTCTCACAGCATCATCCTCCGTTTTTTTTTTTTGGTGGAGGGGCGTCCTTTCTCTCCTCACCCTCAGTAGTCAAACGAGGTTACTTTTTCTTTTTTTGAGTACCCTTTTTGGACTCACGTCAGTGCTTCGTCCTTACTCGAGCGAGTACGCCCTTACGCACTGAGTAAAAAAAGACAGACCCACCCAAAAAGAAAGAAAAAAATTGAAGAAGAAGAAAATCTCTCTTTCCTCGCGTCGTATCTTCTTCCTCTCTCATCATCTCATCCATTGAATTTCACACGATCCTCATATAACGCACACGTTTTTCATCCACAACAAAAACACACAAACACACAACAATGGCTGTCACTGTCAACGCACTCTTTAAGAAATCCGCCCCGGCTCCGGCCAAGACGGTCAAGAAAACCGTACGTTGATTGATGATTGCTTTTTCTTCTTTTCTTTTACGAGAGTAAATTTTTATTCATTCACTCACCCGCTCTCTCGCATCATCAATCTTTTTTTTCAAACAGGCCCCGGCGAAGAAGGCGGTCCCGGCGAAGAAGCCAACTCCGGCGAAGAAAGCCCCGGTGACGGTGAAGAAGACGGTCAAGAAGACGGTCAAGAAGGCCGCTCCGGTCAAGTCGACGGTGAAAACCGCGGACTTGTCCAAGTGGTACGGTAAGTATTAAAACTCGTGTCCCGAAGTCCTCTTTACACACCTGTGGTGGAAAAGAGATATAAAAGGAGTCCCACCCCACAGAAAGGAAACGTCGCGCCTTGTGGCCGAAACTCGATCTTTTTTTTTTGGTTGGATTTTGGTGTCGCTTTTCTGGTCTTTTTCAACCCCCCCACAAAACGATTCGAGAAAAGAGGAGAAAAATTTTCATCACTGTTTGCGAAGAATAATACTAATAATGAAGAAGAAGAAGAACGCGCGAAAACGACGAAAAGGCGGCGTTTCTGCTGTGCGTTTTAAACATCAATGTACTGACCGACGGACAATTTTACTTTTCTTCTTCTTCTTTTTTACCACCCAACAAAACTTTTCAGGCCCGCAACGTAAGTTGTACCTCCCGTCTGGTCTCTTGACGACGGCGGACATCCCGTCCTACCTCGACGGTAAGTTGGCCGGTGATTACGGGTTTGACCCGCTCGGTTTGGGCGCGGACGGTGCCATCAAGCAATATCGCGTCGCGGAAGTCATCCACGCCAGATGGGCTATGTTGGCCGTTCCGGGTATCGTCATTCCGGAAGCGCTCAACGTCGCCGGCGGCGACTGGAGAGAAACCGGTAAGGTGTTTTTGGAAGGTTCCACTGGCAGATTCGGCCCGGCCGAATTGTGGTTGGGCATCGCCGTCGCTCCGTTGATTGTCTTGATGGGCGGCGCGGAAAAGTTCCGATCCGACCCGGCCTCTGCGCCGCCTGGCTTTGTCCCGTTCAAGGGCTCCTTCACCGGCTCGGACTTTGCCAAGTTGGACCCGATCAACCCGGGCGGACCGTTGGACTTTTACAACGTCGCGGCCACCCCGCAAGATTTGGAAATCTTGAAGGTTAAGGAGATTAAGAACGGCCGATTGGCGATGATCGCCATGTTGGGTGTCTTCGTCCAAGGTGCGACGACTGGCGAAGGGCCAGCGGCGAACTGGGGTAAGCACGTCGCCGATCCGTTTGGCTACAACTTTGTCACCTTGAACGCCGTCGACCGTACTCCGGTGCTCTAAATTTTCTTTATTATTATTGATTGGTATACATAAAACAGAAGCAATATATATATAAAGTAGTAATAAAAAAGGAAGATTTAAAAAGAGAGAATGGAGGAGGAAGAAGTGATGTTTGGAAGAATCGCGAGTGTTTGCGCTACGCGACGAGACCAAAGACATCTAACGTGTTTGACGAAGAAAGAGAGAGAGAAGTCAATCGAATATTTTGCGCGGGGGAGTGTTATCAATAACTAGCCGAGAGAGATAAAATGCAAGTGCAGACCGTCGTTTTGTAATACTTACTGTATGTGCGACGTGTTTGTGCTCTTTCTTCCTTTTTCGTATATTTCGCCTCTCGCCACATCCAGTGATGAAAATCCTTTCGTTATCCAAAGTTGTTTGCTTCATAAATTGCGAATAGTAGTATTACTCTCTTTATTACGTCAACATGTTCGCAACGACATCAACATCATCATCATTAACAACAACAGAAACGATACTATCGTTATCGTTATCCAATCGTCGACGATTGCGCAGTAATCATCATCCATCGATGATGGCGAAGAGTTCGTCGCAAAATCATCATCGTCTCAAAAGAGAGGAGAGAAACACTTTACGCCGGAAGGACGACGAAAAGATGATGATTTCAGAAGGACGACGACAAAGACGAGCGAAGCTCCAGACAACTCGCGCGAATGGAGAAGACGAGACTATATTTTCGTTCCCTCTCGATGGCCCGTCCGCGCCGGAGAAGAAATTGGTTTTAGCTACAAATTCCGTTCGTTTGAAGAGCGTTTTGAAGCTCCTTTGTGTCCTTTTAGTCTGCGGATGGTCCATGCGTTACGCGCACGATCCATCTACATCTTCTTTAACTTTGTTGAAAAGAGCGTCTGGGAGCGTTACACTAGGTTTTCTGTTGGCTTTGATCGGGTATAAAAAGAAATCTTTGGATTTGTCCGGGGCGGTCTCGGCGTCCTTGGTCGGCGTTTTGACTATCTTTTCCGGCGTTCGATATGGGTTGACGTTGGCGTTTTTCTTTTTCAGCGGGTCAGCGGTGACGAAGGTACAAAGTGAGGTGAAAAAACAGGTCGACGAGCACTTTAAAGAAGGTGGAGGGTTAAGAGATTTCGTGCAAGTGATGGCGAACGGGTTAGTGCCGACGATGTTGGCCGCGGCGAGTTTATATTCTTTAGGCGGTTTGAGTTTCATCGCGAACACGACCGGCGCGGGAGCGTTTGCGGAGGCGATCATTAGTAGCGGTGGTAGCAATAGTAGCATGAATAACGCGACAACAAAAGTAGCGTCGACGTTAGCGGTAGCCTTTTTGAGCTACTTCTCGTGTTGTGGCGGCGATACGTTCGCCTCGGAGTTGGGCGTCCTCTCTAAATCGAAACCGAGATTGATAACCACCTTCTGTCGCAAAGAAGTCGAACCGGGGACCAACGGAGGCGTATCCTTACTCGGCGTCGTTGCCAGTATTTTCGGCGGTCTCGTCGCTGCCTCGGGCTGGGCTTTAGGCGCGTACATCACTTCCGGCGTAAGAACTGAAATCCTTTACGCATTAATCATCGGTGCTTTTGGCGGTTTCTTCGGTTCCTTCGTCGACTCCGTCCTCGGCGCGACGGTTCAATACAGCGGCTATTGCCGCGAGCGTAAAAAAGTTGTCAGCAAACCCGGACCGACGGTGACGAAAATTTCCGGTTTGGAAATTTTAAGCAACTCTGGTGTGAACGTTCTGTCAGCGTCGTGCATCGCCGTCGCGTTTGGTGCTTTGTATTATTATCGTATTTGATTGCTGTTATCGTCGAATAACATGTGCTGCAGTAGTAAGCTCTTTAGTCAATTTTCAACGCGAACGAAACGCCACAATACAAACATGTCGTCGTCGTCTGAGCTAAAGTCCTCCTTATCCACGATAACCATTAACTCCCACCCGACCACGTTCGTGTGCACGCTCTTCAGCGACCGAATCTTGCTCGTCATCACGCAATTAAAAACGTTCGGTAGCATGTTTACCGTCGGGGAATCCGTCGCCGACGGTGTTTTTTCTTCCTCGTCGAATCAAATAACCGCCAAGTGCGTTCTCGGACATAAGGAGGACTCCGGGTTATCGGAAACCGTGTGCGCGAGAATTAATGAGTTGTTGAGAGAAAAAGTGTGTTTTACAGAACAGAAGATGGTGGTTTTACCGCCTTTGTTCGTGACTTTAGGGGTGAGGAAAGACGTACAGATGGAGGAGTTAAGACAAATCGTCCAAGAAGCGGTAGAATGCGTGTTGAAGACGATGAATGAATAACGATGCACAAATACGAAATTTAAGAGGGGAAAGAGTAAATAGTAGATAGTAGTAGCGAGTAGACGCAGAGAGAGTTGTAATATTATTAGTTAGATAGTCATCGATAGTATCAAGTTACTTCTTATACACGTTGCTGCTAAAGTTCTTCTTTCGGAGGAAACGTATTCTCTGGCATCTCTTCCACCTCTGGTTCTTCTTCTTCTTCTTCTTCTCCGTTCCCGAACATGGCTTCTTTCGCTTTCTCCATGTTCTTCTTCTCTCTTTCTTCCTTCATCTTCTCGTCGCGCCACTTGCGAAGGTTTTCGCTCCCTTTGACCGTTTCGTTTTTACCGTCGTGTTGAATCAAAATGTCGATATCGTCGTCGCCTCTCTTCACGTTCATCTTATCTGCCGTGACTTTCCCGTCGAACTGTATTCCATTTTCTTTCGCCTCTCGTTCCATCTCCTCCAAGAGTTGTTCTTTTTTCTTTTCTCTCTTTTCGAACAAATCTTCGTTTGGGTTCGCGCCGGCTTCTTTCAAAACGTCCACCATGTCCTTTCTCCCGGTCATCTGCGCTAACTTAATCGCACTCAGCCCTAAATCCATCATCGCTGTCTTCTGAACGTACGTCACTATCGCCCCAGCTTCGACTAAAACTTTCACACTCTCTACATTTTTCGACATGACCGCTCTCATCAAGGCCGAGTACCCGATCGAATCGATTTCGTTCGGATTGGCGCCGTAATCGAGCAACAAATCAATCATCTTCGCTCTGCCTAAATGCGCCGCTTTCATGATTGGCGTAAAATCTTTCGTCTGCCCGATTCTTTTACACGCTTCTTTCAAGTTTGGTTTCCATTTGAGAAGGTCTTCGAGTTCGTCGAAATCGTCGTCGTCGATCGCTTCGTGGAGCGACCCGGCCGGTGATTCGCCTTCGCGTATTTTCTTCTCTTCCTCTTTTCGTTTCTCTTCTTTCATTTTCTTCTCCTCTTTACGTTCGAGTTTTTTTAATCGTTTCTTCTCACGTCGCTCTTGTTTCCGTCTCTCTTTTGCGTTCATTCTTTCGTCGTCCTCGCCATCTTCGTTCACATCATCCTCGTTGTTGTTCTTAGTAGTAGTACTTTTACTCGAGGACACTTCTTCGGGAAATCGATCGAATTGCGTTTCGATTCTTTCCCCCAACTCCGCGGAATTCGAATCCTCATCTTTTTTAGTGTTGAAGAACGACCACGCGTGCGCTTCTCGAACGAATACGAACGGAAAGGAGAGAAGAAGAACAGAACAAACGAGTTTAAGAAGAACGCTTCGACGAGCTCTTCTTCTTTGTCTTTGTCTTCTTTCACGTATAATACGCATGTTTGATGATGATGAACGAAAGAATTAAAACTGAGGATTTGGTCTCGTGTGTTGTATATTTTACTTACTTTATCGAATAAAATAATGTCTACGCGTTGTCTTCTTCTTCTCTCTCCTCTCTCTCGAACGATCGTTTGCGACGAGGAAAACGAGAGGACGAGAGCACATCTTTTCCCTTTCTTTTCTTTTCTTTTTCTTCTAGTCGTGATATGTGAGTTTTATCGAATCTTTCGGAAGGAAAAGAACCACGGCTCGAGCTCTTTGTTCGCGTTCGTGATGCACCGGTCTCTTCGTAAATTTTCCTGCTCTCTCTTCCCAACCAACCACTTGTTGTCGACGTTGCAGACTTCGTACAAGCCGCCGTCGTCTTGCTTACCTTCCCATCGGCAGTCACCGAGTTTATCTCCGACGTAAGAGAAATCTTTTTCTTGCATGGCCCATAACATTTCCTCGTTGACGACGGCGCCGTGTTTTCGGAAAATGTTGTGCCACCATTCTCTCGGGCGGAGCATGGTGTGTCTGTGCGCCTCGTCGTCTTTGTCCGCGGTAGCTTTGGTGTGTCCTTTCAAGGAGATGGAAAGAAACAAGTGACGTCTAGAGACGCGGACTAATTCTTTGACGACTTGGTCCACCTCTTCCGGGTGGATGTGCTCCAACACGTCCGAGGACATGACCAAATCGAACGAGTTGTCCTCAAACGGCAAGTTGGTAAGAATCCCCGGTTCCACGTAGTTCTTGGACAACAAATCCGGGCATTCTTTTTCCAAAACTGCCCTTGATAACTCAATCCCGTACGCGTTCTTTCCGTGTTGACGCATCAATCTCGTCAACGCGCCGTTCCCGGTCCCCGCGTCTAACATCGTGTGAAACTGCAACTTTGTCGTCACGTCCACGGCGAATCGGCACCCCCAGCACGACTGCGCCGGGTACCCACCTTCCGTCCACGTTTTATCGTATAACGATTGGTACGTCGTAGATCTATACACGTACCCTGGTTTCCTCTGCGGCGGGTCAAACGTGTTCTGGTCTCCTAAAAAGAGTTCGTCGTAATGTCCAAACGTCGGCGAGAGCAAACCGGATAAGCCGTACGCGGATTGCTGTTTGTTATATATCATTAAAGGTATTAGGGAATAAGGGGGAGGATATATCGTCAGTATATCGCGCATTTAAAGTCAACACTCGAAAAGGTCGTAAAGAGAGATCCGAAAAGCTCTTCATTACGAAAGAGGAGCGCTTTGGCTCTTTTTTTGTTCAATAAAGCCCTCCTCTGCTCCTTCTCTCTATCCTCTCCCCTCTTGAGAAAAAAAACAGACCAATCAAGAAACAGACGTACCGAATAGTTGGATCCACTGCCGCTAAAAATGCTCACAAACACCGCGCCGACTAAGAATCCGACGATGAGTTGTAACATCGCCGCGTTCGCTGGTTTCGCCTGATATATTTGTTTTATTATTACACATAGTATGCGTAAGAAATGAGAGATAAAATGTCAGCGATCGAATTCTCAAACGAGCGGTCGTCAGAGAACGAGATGGATTGGATTAGAAAAACCAATGCAATTCTCTCATCAAAACTCTCTCATCATCAAAGTCTAGGACGCGACGAGACGAGAAATACTCTACGACAGAACAACAAACACGCGCGCGAGAGAAAAAGAATACCAAAGAGTGTGTTGTTGTTCTCTCTCGTCGCACCATTAGTATTTTAGTATATACAGAGAGGAGTTCTCTCTCTTGAGTAAAAGTCTTTCGAGTCTTTTTTGTGCGGAAAAAGTTTTTGCAAAAAAGAGCAAAAAAAGAGCAAAATTTTTCGATTAAAACACCGGTGTTTTCGTCGACATCTTCAATTCTTCTTCGTCGCATTGTATCATTACTCTGCTGAGGAGGAGAAAGAGGGAGAGAAAGGAGGAGAGTGCGCTTTTGCGCTTTCGATCTATGCGCAAAAAACGATGAGTGTTCGTCGTCGTTGTTATTATCATCATCACCGCGTTCTTCTTTTAGTAAAACTCGCGTTTGTCGTGCTTTTTTTATGCGCTGAAGATGAAAGCAACGAGAGAAGAGCAACTTTGTTCGTTTCGGGGGCGAAACCATCACCGCGAGGAAAAGGAGGAAAAGGAAAAGACAGCATCGGTTTAGAGGAGTTAAAAACGAAGTTATCGATTGCGGAGTCGGCGATCGCGAAGGTGACGCAAGAGCTCGTCGCCAGAGGGGAAGATATTGGGGAGAAGAAGAAGATTATGATGAAAGGAGATTCCGAAGAGGAAAAGGAAGAGGAAGAGGAGGAGAAAAACAACGACAACAACAAGAAAAGAGTTGAATACGTTTCCAGTTGGGGATCGCTGAACAACCACTTTCAATACGTCTCGGATACGTACAACGATTATTTTGGTAACAATAATAAGAAAGGCGGTTCCGGCGCTTCGTTGAGTTCGGCGCTGTTCGGCGGCGGCGGCGATAGAAATAGAGGTAATAGCGACGATAATAGTAGAGTAGCTGGGGAGGGAGAAGAGAAGAGTAGCAGTAATAACGATGATGATGACGACGACAGTGGTGACAAAAACAACGAAGGAGAAATCTCGTCGTCGTCGTGCTCGCCGTCGTGTTCCAAATACCACCGGTGCGTGGATGGGAAATGTCGATGTCCTGTTTTGTATTCGGGACCGAATTGCACGGAAAACGGATTCGAACGAGCCATAGATACGAACGTCTTCGAAAAGGAAAAAGTAATCAAATGCGCCATGGGTGTCAACCACGACCCGTTCTATTCGCAATACGAAGAAAAGTACGGCGAAAAAGCGGACAGAAAAATGCGCGTGGCGCACATTCTCCGTTCGCGATTCATCGCGACGACGAAAGAATCTGCTCCAGATCTGCCCGATTTACTCCCGTTCAATACGTGCGCCGTCGTCGGATCCAACGGTAACATCGAGAACAACAAAAACTACGGCAAAGACATCGATACTCACGACGTTGTCATTCGATTCAACGACGCGCCAACCGTCGGTTACGAATCCGTCGTCGGCGCGAAAACAACCATTCGCATCCAAAATTCCGATTTCTGCGCCAAAGGCGAACGAGGCTCAAAAAATTTCGGCAACGAAGTCTGCGTCCACTACACCGCCTCTCCACCGGATAAAATGTGCGAACGCGATAAATCCAAAGGCGGTAAAGGAGGTTCTTCCGCCGGCAACGGCTCTTGCCGCCTCGTCTACCCTTCTCACCGCGACAGCAAATACATCTTCTGGTACTGGAAACTCAACAAAATCAAAGGCGTCGAAGACCTCTCCTGCGCGGAAAACCAAAAGCTCGGGAAGAAGTGCAACATGTTGAAAATGTCCGCCGGGTATTACGGCATACAATTAGCCTTGAACTTATGCGGTAAAGTCAATTTATACGGTTTCGGCACGAGTCGAGAGACGCGAGAGACGAAACATTACTTCGTGAAGAAAAGCGCCTCCTGGGACCGCAAAGGCTGGGCGCAGCGGCACCACTGGTCGTACGAGAGGTTTTGCATCGACGCGTTCGAAGACGGGTTAATCGATGGGTTGAAAGTGAATCGTTAAGATAGAGGGATGACATACATCATAAATAGCTTGTAGTATATACTCCGCGCAAAGAGCAAAGAGAGATTTTTCATCAACAACACAAACACTTTTTCAAGTTTTTTGTCAATCGATTTTCCCTCTTCTCTAAAACCTCAAAAAAAGCTCAAAGCATTGGATAAAAGAGACGAAGATGTTGAGCTCAGTCTCCTCGAAGTTTCTCTTCCGGACACACCATCAGTGGCCAAATTATTATCGTCGTCATCACGCGCAATGCGTTTTGAAGAGGACGACTTTGCGCGCGCTCTCATCTACCGCGGAAGGTGGTGGTGGTAATGGTGGAGGAGGACGTTCGGTGACGACACAAACCGCCAACGTGGACGCTAAAAAATCCAACGCGCAACAACAACAACAATCACAAATAGAGTTGAATCCTCCGAAAGGCACGCGAGATTTCCCACCCGAGGAAATGCGAAAACGAAACTGGCTCTTCGACAGTTTTCGCCAAACGGCGTTGTTGTTCGGGTTCGAAGAGTTCGACGCGCCCGTGTTAGAATCCGAGGCGTTGTTTACTCGCAAAGCGGGCGAGGAGATTCAAGGACAGCTGTATAATTTTTCGGATAAAGGCGATCGAAGAGTGAGTTTACGACCGGAGTTGACGCCGAGTTTAGCGAGATTGATCATGCAGAAAGGGAAGAGTTTAGCGGTGCCGGCGAAGTGGTTCGCGATTGGGCAGTGTTGGAGATACGAGAGGATGACTCGAGGGAGGAGAAGAGAGCATTACCAGTGGAACATGGACATCGTCGGCGTGGAAGGCGTGGAGGCGGAGGTGGAACTGTTGAGCGCGATTTGCCATTTCTTTGCGAGCGTGGGGATTACGAGCGAAGACGTCGGTATCAAGGTGAACTCGAGGAAAGTGTTAGCGAGAGTAATGGAAAAAGCGGGCGTGCCGGAGGAGATATTCGCGAACGTGTGCGTCGTCGTGGACAAAATTGAAAAATTACCGAGAGAGAAAATCATCGAAGAGTTGAGAGAGGTTGGGTTGAACGAAGAGGCGACGCAATCCGTTTTGACGTGCATGGAAACAAATTCGTTGGAAGGATTGAAAAGTTTATTAGGCGAAGAAGACGAGTGCGCGAAAGAGATGGAGAAGTTGTTCGTATTAGCGAGAGCGTATGGGATTGAAGATTGGTTAGTCTTTGACGCGTCCGTGGTGAGAGGATTGGCGTATTATACCGGGGTTGTTTTCGAAGGTTTCGATCGACGAGGCGAGCTGAGGGCGATTTGTGGCGGTGGGAGGTACGACGGGTTGATTAGCACGTTAGGCGGTGAATACACTCCTATGGTTGGTTTTGGCTTTGGCGACGCGGTGATTGTGGAATTGTTGAAAGATCGAGGCTTGATGCCGGAGGAGGCGTTGAAAACGATGAATGTGGACGACGTGGTGTTTTCCATGGACGAAAGTTGCCGAGAAACGGCAATGCGAGCGGCGAGTGTTTTGAGGAAAAACGGGAGAAGAGTAGACGTGGTTTTAGAGGATGGGAAAAAGTCCAAGTGGACGTTTAAACACGCCGAACGCGTCGGCGCGAAGCGGTTGTTGACCATTGGGAAGAAAGAACAGGAAGAGGGGATTGTCAAGGTGAAGAATTTGGAAACCAGGGAGGAAGTGGACGTTAGCTTAGATAAACTCGCATAAATTATACCTACCTGGTACGTACCTAGTATATGTATATATGATGTGCTATCTATATGTGCTCTATCTCTACTCGCCGCTTCTACATTACTCCTAATTTATCTCAACTCTCTCTCTCTCTCTCTCTCTCTCTAAACACAAAATTACCATAATCCGCACGGAAACCACGCGTCGTGAAAATGCTTCGTTCGATTCTCGCACGGCGCCATCGTTATTGCCGGTGATTTCGCGCCATCTTGCCTGGTCAAAATTTCTTTCCACCACGGCGATAGTATTCGCGCAACATCGAACGTCCCGTACTCTCCCCTCCCGCATCGCACGCGAAGCGGTAACGTCTTTACCCTCGTCGAGTATTCTCCGTACGTCTTCGCGCACCCGAGAATGACGCTCCAAGCTTTCTCGAAAGTATATATGTGGTATTCGCTCCGTTCATTCATGAGGAAATCGAATAAGTGCGCGTACTCCGTTTTGGGCAGAGACCGAATCCGTTCCGAGGAAGCCGCAAACATCGAGTGCGAGCATCCTAAAAAGTTCTTGCACGTGTCTTTTTCGCAGGCGTATCGCTCGTACATCGAACACAACAACTTCTCCGAGTCTGTAATGTCCAAGAAATTCTCGCTTCGAGTCGGAAAATCGATCGATTGATCCATCAAACACGCGAACGAAAAGTCCTGCAGATGTGTTTGCTCTTCGCTTTCCAACATGTGTACCCACGCGGGCTCTAAATTCGATTGTCCTTTATTCCTGTACACGCCTTTTAAGAACATCAAATTCGGTTCGAGCTTCTCGTCGTCGTAGTTCGCCAAAATGTGACCGATCCACTCGACGTGCATTTTCGCCTCCGGCCTCCTCGTTATTTTCGAATGAATCACCGTCACGCACGTATCCACCTTCTCCTCCACGTCTTCGTCGAACGCTACGTGTTGCGCGCATTTCACGTACGCGTACACGTTCGTCTTTTCACAATCGATCTCTCGCAACAACGTGCTGATGTTTTCCAAGCACACCACGATAACGATACCCAACTGTTTGTTTCTTCTTCTTTCACTTCTTCCTCCTCTGTTCGCGGCGCTGTTCTCATCATTACGAGTCCTCTCGATGTCAGTACTCCCGCTCGTACTCCTCCGCGTACTCTCGTCTTCACTTTCACTCGTAATCCATTTCCTTTCCGCGCACGTCTTTGCCGGCATGCGCTTACTCGTTTTCACTTTCCAACTCGACGACCCTTCGGCGAACGCGTTTTCAAAGTTCGCGTAGGCTCTCGCTCTTCTCGTCAACGTTTTGTTCTCTTCTCCTCTTCCGTTGTTCTTCAAAACGTACTTCCGGTCTGTTTCTAAATCGTTCTCGTTTCGAGCTCGCGCCCACTTTGGTGGAATCATCGTCCTCGTTTTCTCTTCGTCGTCGTTTACTCTCGTTCGCAGTATTCGTCTTCTTCGTTTTTGTTGCCGTTCTTCTTCTTCTTCGACTGCGTACACACCACCAACACCACCGTCAAAGTCAAAGGCATCGTCCGAAGCGCAAGAAGACGAAGAAGAACAAAAGAAGGAGGAGGAGGAAAAGAAGGCGACGCAGACGCAAAAGAACAGAATAAACAGACGTCGACGTTTACGAACCGACGGAATCATTGCTGTTGTTGTTGTTACTGCTCTCGTTAATGAAGTGGTATTAGCGCAGACATTGCGTAAAAGTCATCATCTCGCGGTCATCATCATCACATCATCCGTCACTTAAAATGCCGACATGTACAACTCCGTTGAGGGATGACTTGTGCGCGTTTTGTCGCCATCCTTCTCTGAACGAGTCGAACGACGACGACGACACAAAGGAGAAGGAACGAATAAAGAACGACTTTAATGCCGTCTGTCCGGCGTGTTTGAACTGCTTCTCGTTCTTCTCTTGTCGTTCCTCAGCGCCGTCAAAAACAGCATCGGAAGAAGAAGAAGAAGAAGAAGACAACAACAAAGAAGAAGAAGAAGACAAAGACAAAGCGGTGGTAGTCAGCGACGCGCGCGAACTCGCGAAACACCTCGCGTGCAAATCTAAAAAGAATACTACTAAACGCAGAAAAAGAGTCGTTCAAAACGGAGAACGCGTGTGCGTCGACTTTGCGTTTCCTCCCTCCGTGGCGTTTCGACAGGCGCTCGCGAAAGAGATTTTACTGAGAGAAGGCAAAGAAGGCAAAGAAGGAGAAGATGTCATCGATTCAGACGAGGAGAAGGAGAGCGTCAATATGGCGAGAATACAACAACAACAACAACAACAACAACAAATGCGCGTACTCGAGGGCGACTTTGACGCGATGGCGCGAGAGGCGCGAGAGGCGGCGATGTTGATGGTGCGAGCGCACAGCGGGTGCGAGCGAGTCGAACACGTGAGGGATAAAGCGAAAGCGACGGTGATGGTGTACGTCGAGTACGAAGGCGTACCGTCGGCGGCGAGTTTTGCTACCGATAAGAAGAGCGACTTTAACAACGAGGACGGTGAAAGAGATGATGGGACGATTCAGACGACGAATGTCTCTCTGGAAGATGATTTCAAAGCGATGCGACATTTCAACGTGAAACGACCAAACGATCGACAGAAAAACTGGAAAAAACGGAAACGACGGGAAGGGAGAAAACCGGAGTGGGAACTCGTCCTGTCGCAACCGGAACCAAAATACTTGGCAGCGTTTGAGGACAGTCGGTTGGAGTATTCGAGAGTACGTAAAGAGACGTCGACGGATGGTTTTTTGCGAGCGATTAAAAACGCGACGACGGAGACGTTGATGAGCGCGTTGTACAATAACACGTATAAAGCGGTACGTATGAAACAAGATGAGGAAAAGAAAGAAAATCCAATCGCCGCGCGCGTTCGCGTTTGGGCCTCACCCGTCTACGTTGCCGGAAGATACGCGAAATTCGCGAGAGACGTGCCTCAGTCGCCGTGGTCCAATTGTCCAGTCAAATGGGCGCGAGCGACGGAAAGCGTTCAAGACGCGTTGGAGGATGCCATCGTAAAATCCGCACACGCGGACGGGGCAAAGTTCAACTCCTCCGGGAGAGAAGATTTGGACGTTCGCATGCTCGGCGATGGCAGACCGTTTGTCCTCGAAGTGCACAATCCGAAAGCGAGCGTCTCCGAACTTCGAGAAAATCTCGTGCGCGCTGAAACGCTCATGAACCAATCGAGTTTCCTGAAAACTGACGTCAAAGCTTTCAATTTACGCGTCGTTCCAAAAGAAACCTACAAAAACGTTGGTTTACGATTAGACTCGAACGAAAAAGAAAAGAGTTACTCGTGCGTGTGCATTTGCGATCCGCCGGTGCCAATGGATTCGACGATTTGCGACGTCGTGAGCGCCATGAAAGACGTAGAGTTGAAACAACAAACTCCCATTCGCGTATCGCACAGACGATCGGATCTCGTCCGTCCAAGAACGTTGCGTGAAATTAAAGTCACCGTAGTCCCTGGAACGAGGGGTCGTTGCGTGTATGTCGATCTTCGCGCGGAAGCTGGGACGTACATCAAAGAGTTTTGCCACGGCGATAAAGGCCGAACCAACCCGAGTTTAGGCGATTTACTCGGGAACGGGACCAAGTGCGATATCATTCAATTAGACGTGACGAAAGTCGACGCCGTTGGGTTTGATGATTAGAATTTCAAGCGTAGTAGTAGTAGTAGTGATAAATAGAGTTCTAAAATAAACATAGTAGCCGCTAAAAATAGTAGTACTTCTTTTTACTGAAGAATGGCGTCGAGCGCCTCGGTACCAACCGGGAACGCGCCGGCTTTAATAATCGCCGCCCAAACCTGTCCAGCTACGCCTTCATCTACCACAAAGTTCATTGCCGACTCTTCCCCGCACTTACCGACAAATTCGTTCGTTTTACAACACACCACCGGCCTATTCTCGAACCCAAACACCGCGTGCGCATTTTCGTACTCCTTTCCGGCTTCCAAGACCATCGCTAACCCAGTCGGTTTCAAAACCTCCAAGGTTTTCGGCCCACACGCGGTGAGCAACACGCATCGACTCGCTAAATTCATAACCTCGCTCATCTTACACTCTTTCGCGATGGTTTCTACCCTATTTTCTTTCACGTCCTCCCTCGATGCAATCACTAAAAACGCGCCGGATTCTTGCGCGTAGATATCGAGTTTCCCGTTCACCCGCTTCCCCGTGCCCGGTTGGATGCTTCCAATCTCCTCCATCGAGAGTTTTTCAGACGACAACGACAGAGTTTCTAAAAATTTCACCACATCTCCCTCGGCGCCAGATGCGACTCGAAATATCCCCCACTCCGATCGATCGATAATCGCGCACTCGTTTCGTAAAATTTTAACTTCCTCTTCGATTTCCTCTCCGTATCGTAAAACGAACCCATTTTCGTCAACAACTGCGCCTAAATCTTCTTGCAAAGACTCCAAGTCTAAGTCTACTTTCGGCGGTTCTAACTGAGCGGCGAACGATAACAGCGGGTCGTCTTCGTTGTTTACGCTTCTCCTTTCTGAGTTTCTTCTTCTTCTTCTTGTCGTCGTCGTTGTTGAGAAAACCTTCTCCGCTTTTGTTGCTTTTGCTTTTGCCGCTCGCGATGATGATGATGATGAAAAGGGAGCAGGAAAAATGTTGTTCACGGTGAGTCTGTGTCTTCGTTTTCGAAGAAATGATGCGTTGCAGTTCGAAGGAATGCGACAACCTAAACAGCGTTTTGGGAGTGCGTTCGTCGTCATCATCGTGTTCTGCGTAACACGTATTATTAGGGGAGTATTTGTGTTGCATTTCGTTCCTCATTTCTCCACAAATGAGTACTTAAAAAGTGTAGAGATATACGATCTTTCTCTCACTCTTTTACTCTCTCTGACGCTTTGAAAACGTTGTTGAAATTGTTGTTGTTTTGAGTGGCGAAATCGATTTTGTGCCTTTCGTCTCGATATCAGAGAGAGAGAGAGATGAGCAACAGCGAGAAAGAATCAATCCGGCATCGACTTGGGAAAGGGAAAAAATTGACCAACGAGATACCAACAAAAGTTGAAGATGATGACGACGATAAAAAGGAAGAACAAGAACAGGGCAATCCAATCGAACACGCGATCGCATCGGTGGTGGAGTACGTCGGGTATTTCTTCGCGAAGTTGAGCAAGTTTCTTTCCTCCAAATTCACCGATGTGAACGAGGAAAACGATGGAAAATTAGAGACGAAACTGAGCGAAAGCGGTTTGGAAACGATGGTATACATTCGATCTCGATTGGACGTGAAGTACGACGAGACGCAAAGAGAACACGTGGACATGTTGAAGATATTATGGAGGAGTTGTTTTGATGAAGATGGGGTTGAATTTCCTCTTGCATCAAAGTCTTCTTCTTCTTCTTTAGCCGCGTCCGAACGACAACAACAACCGCGTTTGGGACACGCGAGCGAAAAGTGGAAAGACATGGGATGGCAAGGCACGCACCCTTCGACGGATTTACGAGGGTGCGGCGTTTTCGCTCTAGAAAATTTAGTCTACTTCTCGCAAACGAGGAAAGATCTGTTCAAAGTTCTCGTGGAGAAGAAAAACGGGAAACGAAGCGATTGGGAGTACCCGTTCGCGGCGGCGGGCGTGAACGTGACGCACGAGTTGACGAAACTCTTAGACGTGGATGGAATCATCAGAAACGGATCGGTGGATGAAACGTTGAGAGTAGATAAGTGCGTCGTCGGCTTTCTTGAGTTGGTTCGAAGAAGACGCACCACGAGTAGTAGTAATAATAATAATGATAACGATAGTAGCATTAATGGCGGAAGTAGTTTTCGTCGGAAAGAAGCTTTCGTCGCCGCTTTCCACGAGCTGTACTGCGACGCGTTTGAAATCTTAGACCGAGAGTGGTTGCTCGCCGAAGCGACGTACATGGAGTTCCCGAAAGTGCTCGAGAGAACGATTCGCGTTAAAACGAGAGAAAAGTTGGAACGATTCGCCGAAGAAGCGCGGGGCCTACATAATGAATGATACAAGTTTTAAGAGAGAGAACGCATATAATAGAATACTTCAGCGGCTATGAGATTACATACGCATACGTCGTGCGAGTTGAGTCGCTTCGTCATCACCCTTCTTCTCGTTTCGTCGTCGGCGGTTGCCAGTTCTCGTGTGCTAAATTCCCTTCTAATCTAAACCCGGTAAACTTAGGGCAACTGCATTCCCCTCCTAATCCGCACGAACACGTCTTCGCCCCTATTGCCGGTTCGCCTTCGTTTTTAAACTCGCACACCATCACGACCACGTCCTCGTCGCCTTCGTTGATGTCCGCGTGTAACTCGTTCGCAGGGTCTGGAGGTAAGTAATACGCTTTCCCGGTCTCGAATATCAAATCTGTTTTCGTCCCGTTTTCTTCCGTTTTCTTTAACGTGCCGCCTTGTAAGGCGACGACGACGCGAAACCGGTCGTGTCGATGCATCTTTAGCGGCATGTTTGGTCGGACGGTTGTTTTCCAGCACACCGATTTGTCGTTTTCGAACTGGAACTCTCGCGACATTATTATATAGGTAAAGGAGATGAGAAAAATCTATAACGGTTTTAGGCTGCTCTTTTTCCCTTGAAGTCGTCAAAATTACACCATTTCATCTCATCACTTTTTACGCGCGAGTTTACGTGCTCTTTTAAAAGAAGAAGCGCGTGAAGTCTCTCTCTCTCTCTCTCCGATTTCAACGATTTGATACGACGATGGGGATGTTTTTGCACGAAGTTTTGGTGCACTACGAGAATGAAAGCGAAGAAGTTTGTTCGAGAGATTTTCATAATCACAATCATCATCTTGGAGGAGGAGAAGCATCATCATCATCATCATCATCATCGTCGTCGTCAGAAAATCGTTGCGTGCCTTCGTTCGATGAGCGGTTATCGATCGCATCGTCGTCTTTTTCTGGTTTTAACGAAGAGGAGCTTGAATCGTCGATGGTTTTGGTGACGGATTACGCGCAAATATTTGTATTCAGAGGGCAAGATTTGGAACGGCCGTTAGTGTCTTTGCGTTTGAACGACGAGGACGATTCAGACGTAAACGACCACGACGAAGCAAAAATTGGAGGAGGAGGAAAGAAGATGAAGTCGAAGAAGAGAGAAGATTTGTTCGTTGCGTTCGCGAAATGGTCAAAATGTACTCCTACTCGTCATAATAATAATACGGACGGCGGCGAAGGCTATGGTCAATTTTTCACCTCGCAGGTTGGAGCGAATCGAATGTTTGTACACACGAGAGTCGGGAGGAGAGTGGTAAAAGTCGATTTGAGAGAAGAGATGAAGGCGAACGAACGATTCGTCGGCGGGTTTGTACTCCCGACTGTGACGACGACGAAGACGTCGGGAGACAAAAGAAATTCGTTTACGTTGTGCGCCATCGTGGAGCGTTCGTTTTACTCCTCGAGCGGATGGATGAACGTTCTCTCTTTTGGAAATAGCACGAAGAAGAAAGGGAGGAGGAGAAAGCATTGTCAGTTGGAGGTGCGATCGATTGAGTTTAACGACGAAGAAGACGTGGTCGTGCGTAGTGCGCATCATCAAATGAAGAAGACCACGCTAAAAAATGTGGAAGGCATGGTTTTCGTGAAAGGTTTCGAAGTGGACGAGAAGACAGGAACGGTCGCTGTCGTCGGCGCCGCGTCTGAAGAGGACGAAGGAAAGGAAACGACGATGTGCGTGACGATGTATAGTTTTCGGAGCACATCAGAAAACATCGGAGAGTTTCCAGTCGTTGCGTCGGGTAAAGGTTCCTCTTCCTCTCCGTTTTCTTCAGCTGTTGAAAGTAATAGTAAGAGAATAGTATCCTCGTCCAGATGTGACGTGAGCGTAGAATCGGACGCATCAACCGCGACGACACGAATAGGTATTCGCGACGGGAATACGAGAAGCGCGTCGGTGTGGGAAACAGGTTTTACCGGTGAAGATGAGTTCATCGATGACAATCAGTATCGACCTATTACGCGAGTAGATGACGAGGCAGATAAAACGTTCAATGGGAACAAACCAACCTCTTCCGCGACCCTTCTTTCCAATAATTGTTCGGCGTTTGCAGACGATGAGTCCGGCGAGACGACTTTGCGCGACAACACAAACGGCACGACTTTATTTCAAGGAACATTCGCGCACGTTTCAGGGATGTGCGAAATCACTAGCAGCAGCAGCAGTAGTAGTAGTAGTAGTGGCAATAGTAGTAAAAGAGAATTGAAGCGAATTTGCGTGCTAGAATCGTTTCCGGAAAACGATCAATCGTGGCGATTGCTTACCATCGATGAAAGAACGCCGGAAGAAATGTTTACGAAATATCTCGATACGAAATGCTGGGACGAAGCGCTCGAACTGGCGAATGTATACGGGTTGGACACGAATGCTTTATATAAGAAAAAATGGTTTGCTCTTGTCGATGATTTGTGCAAGCACAATGTTAGTAACAATAGCAAAAGCGTGGGGATCTCCGCATCTGCGATTATTGAAACTTTGTCGTCCATATCGGATCGAAAGTGGGTGGTCGCGGAGTGCTTGTTGCGCGTCGCGCCGACGTACGAGACGCAAAAGTTGTTGCTTTCTCAAGTCGTCGCTGAAACCGATCGATTTAGTAATACTAGCAATATTGGTACCGATGATGAAGAAACAAAGTGGTGGCTGCGAGCGCGCTTAGCGGCTCTTGGTGCGTTAGATCGTCTCGAAACGCTTCGCGCAATGCATCTAGGTTATTTTTCGTCCTCGGCGTACGAAAGTTTTCGATTTGTGGAATACCTAGACGCGGCGAAAGCGGTCGCACGAGCCGGAAACGCGCGAGGATTAGAAGTATTACTTCAAAGACACAACGATTGGTTTCGTGAGCGTGATTTGTTAAACATAGCCGGAGAGATTCCAGAGTGTGCTCGCGTCTCGGAATACAAAAAAGTCTTGCTTGAGATTCTCGACCGTGGAGATACTTCTTCAGGTGGACAACAAAATCAACTTCGCACTCCCGATTGGTGCGAAACATCTGAGATATTAAGCTCAATCGTTTCCGAGGAATACGGAATGACGTTAATTGTTGAACAAGACGACCGTTTTGCAAAAGTGATCGGGTTACAGTCGACGGTACACCGAGAGACCGACACGGAGGAGGAGAATCAAACGACGAACATTGGACAATGGGTCATCGAACGTGCATTTCAGATTGACGAACGATCTGGATCCATATCAAACGCACGCGACTTCTTATTTTGCGTTGCATCGTCTTCGAGCAGCTGCTTTGAAGATGCGAGCGTCGAAAATGCGCTGCAAAGCGCGTTGGCGCTTTGCGCGATGGTGCTCCTTGAAGAGGCGGACGATGATATCGACGCGCTTTTACAAATGCGTGCCCACTCGGTATCTTTGAGAGATTTCCATGGAAAAGCTCCGGGTGATAAACTTTCGTTATTGTTGAACGAAGAAGATACCACGATAGATAACGTTTGGTCAATGCTTGACATCGCGACTCGGTATCTTTACGTCGTTGATGATGATGAAGGCACGCCGATGATGCAGACGTTGTTACAAAAATGGTTGGTATCAATCGCGTTCGATAAACCTTCGCAATTGACCTATCTCTCTCGCGCTTTGCAGTGGTTTACGAAAGATGGTAATAAACATGCGAAAGCATATCTCGGTGGTTTAAATGGTATCGAACGCGTCGTCACGGAGATCACGCACTCGTTCTCGCGCGTCGATAAACGTTCCATAGAAAAACTCAAGTCGATATTATCGGATCTCGTTTTGAATGATAACGATTACGACAACGACGACATCAGTAACGCAAATGAAGAAGATCTAGTTGTTAAACGTTTGCTCTCTTTTATCGATGCCGCAGAAGTTATCCTTTATCGCAAAGAGATGCTCGAAATATCGTTGCGTGAACTATCGGAATCTTCGGCGAATGAGACGTTTGCTCGAGAACTTTTGGTTGATATTTTAAAGGAGGAACACATCCGCAAACTCAATGATTCTGGATGGCTCAGCTTGTTCAAAGACCTTCAAACGATTCTCCTCGGTGCGTTCCCGAAAGTCGACTACAGGGAAGATTCCGGAATTCTACTCTTTGCTTTAGAGAGGCTCGTTCGAAGTCAGTTGCGCAATCACGCGTGGTCGGCGGCAAAGAAACACATTCATCGTTCCGAAAATCATTCGATTCCGATTTTACCGACCAAAGAATATGCTTTGCCGCTCTTGCTTGAAGTCGCAAAAGATTTAACGCGCGCTTCATTATCCATCAACGACCAGACAATTGTAAATGCTGACACCGTCTTGCGATTGATTCCACTCGACGAGGAGACTGGATCGCATTATGCGGAAGTACTCGAAGAGTTGTATTTGATCGACACTCTTAGAAAACTCGGCACTTTCAATGTTTTCATCGCTCCACTCGAGTTTGAAAATGCGAAGGAAAATCGAGAGAGTATCTTATCTTCGTGTCTCACTGGGAACGCGAAAAGGAACTATTTGCGCCTGGACGAACTGATAGAGGTTGGAAACTGTCTCGGTATACATGCACTTCGAGTCGAGTTAATGTGTGCCGAATACGCATTCTCCGCTCAAAGAGATATGCAAGCATCCGCTCGAATGTCTTTACGCCTCATTGCGAATGAGTATAGCGAGTGTTGGCGAATCTGCGCGGCGCTCGGAAGCAGTAGTGATCAGCTAACGGTGAAGACGCGATTGACTTTGTTATCTTTCGCGGTATCGCACTGTGCCACCTCCCAAGTGCCCGGACTTTTGGACGAGTGGCAAAGAGCGCAGGTAGAGGAGCAGCAATCGTTATCTCCCACTCCGAATACTTTGTATGATCTCGGCTTGAAAGGCACGGAAGCATCGGATGAAATGTTGGTATCGTTTTTACGGAAAGAGGAACCGTCCATGCTCAAGAAAATTGACGAGCTTGGTAAGCTTTCGTCAAAGAATAGATCACAAGAGTCCGATCAGCAGCAGTTCCCGAAACTTCCACAGCTCGCGTGCGCAAAGTCGTTCGCCTACCTCGCGATGATTGAGGATCCGAATATTGCCGGAGACGCGGTGGATGCACTCGCTGCGAAAGCTTCGAGCGGACGCGCGCTTCGTATTTTGTTGTCTCTTGGATTCTATTCGAGAGCTGCGAGAGCGTTAGATGATGGTAGCGGTGACGATACGTCAGTTCGTAACGGCGCGTCATCTTTTGCCTCGGCGAGTATGAGTGATTTAACGAACGCGTTGCAACACAGCGGAACCGTCGACGCGAAGTTGGCTGGTAAGTATCGCAGTCGAGTTCACGCGATGACGGATGCAGAGACGTTGGCGTTTTTACTCGGACAAGAAAATTTCGATGCGAACACTTTCGTTGCAGCCGATAATTCAAAAGACGAGTACGGGTACCGCGCCAAAGCGATTCTCGAGTTAGCCAGTAGTGGCGTTTCGGATGCGGATTTATCGCGTCTGCCGAAATCAACATCAGACGATGAGGAAGTATCGAGTGTATCATCGGCACCGCCTCAAACCGTTTTAAAACTTTGCATGCGACTTGCGGATACGTATGGCGTCGATCCGCGAGACGTGTACATTTCCCGAACGGAGACGTTCTTCGAATCGAATTTCGAAAACGACGAAACGTTGCTGAATGCGTACGCGGAAGCTTTAAAAACGAGAACGGAGGAGCAAAAATCCTCCTCTTTTACTGATGTTTTGACGCGCATCGCTTGGCCCGTGGTTTCAAGCGCGCGACGTGTCGATGTGCTGCGATCTTATCTCAAGATTGCATCTTACGACGACGCTTTAGTGCGTCTCGATATGTTCGAAGAACTCGTCCCTTCGCTCGATGCATTTCAAATCTTTCAATCGGATGGCGCGATACACGGGAAATCCTCTGCGATTGAAATCTCGAGATTGTTCGCAAACGAGGTCGCTTCGAAAGCGCACCCCGACTTTCCGAACGCACTAGCATCTGCTCTCGCGAAAGCGTTTGCAAATTCATCGATTTCTTCCGAAAGTATCTTTGCTTCGGCCGTGACGACTGTTTTGAGAGAGGCGGCGACGACGGCGACGAAAAAGAAACGGTCGACGCCGGAATCGAGATGGGAAAGCGCGTGTTCAGCGCTTTCATTTTTGGATACAGATTTCTTGAAGTCCTTATTGTTGACGGACGGAAGCGAGAATTCTTTTCTCACCGAAGCTTCTCGCGCGTTGAAGATTACGGTATATTCGGACATTCTATACGAACTCGAAAATTCTACTTCATCTTCTGCCGACGTTGCCATGAAATCGTTTATAGAAGAGGCAAATCGCTCTTTGAAAAATCTCGAGTTTGTGCATCAAGTGGAAAATGCGTTGCCGCGATTACATCCGGATAAACTCGACGCCCTCGAGGCGAATGTGGACGTATGCGCAGATACAAGCGTAGCGGCATTGGTAGACGTCGTGTCTTCGTGGATGGTTTTGAACAACGGCGAACCTTTCGTCTCGGCTCTCGTCGTCGCCGAGATTTACGCTTCTTCTACGAAAAGGGATGAAGATTACAAGTCTCTGAGCTCTACGATGTGCTCGAACGCGCTTGAAATCGCGCTGGATGAAAATCCATTCGACGCAAACAAGCTCGAAAACATGATCATAAAGTCTCTCGGCACGAACGAAGGGTGTAACGACGAGGAGAACGCGTCTGCATTGAACACCGTACGCAGAGAGTCAATCGCTCGACTGGAAAGATTTGTCGGAGAAGCTGTGAATGAAAACGATCGCACGTTTGTCGTCAATTTACTGAGCGGCAATGAAGTACCCTGGATATCGGACATTGCGTCTGAGATGCTGATGTTGATGAGTGTTGACGATACTACTACGGCCGCCGCGGATGCCGTCACAGCTCCGCCAGTTGTTGTCGATGAAGAACGAAATGAGCAAGAAGAAACTACAGTTAAAACATATACAAAGGAAGTAAACGCAGCTGCCCAAGCTCCTCCTCCTCCTCCTCTCCCTTTACCGCCACCACCTCCGCAGCAGTCCGCATCGGCGCTGGCGGCAACCGCGACGACACCATCCGTGTCTCGTTTGTTTATAATTCAAAGCGAAAGTTGTTTGAAAGCGCTCGCGCCGATGAAGAAAATTTCAGAATCTGATTTGGTCGATTTTACGAGTGCAAAAGCATTCATCGACGACACGCTCGAAACAGTAGTCGACGCTTCGAATGTGAATCAATTGAACGCCATCCGCGACGTTTTGTTCTTGTGGGAAGATATCGCGCCTTGGGCGAGATTGGATGAAAACGGAACCGGAGAAAATGTCGTCGTCGAAAGCGCCTTGTCGTCGATGTGGTTCAGTCTTATGAAGAAATCTGGCAATCTTTCCTTCGCGAAAGAGTGCATCGCGCTCGCTTCGACGACTAAATTAAAAAAGAAAAAGAAGCAACTGAGCGATGACTCAAAATTTGCGATTCTCTCCGAGTCAAGAGCGATAGAACTGATGAAGATGAAGTCTTCTGGAGATGACGATCCGCTCGCAGAGGCGACTAAGTACGCTTTACTACTTCCGTACGAATCTGTGAGGAAAGTATCGCTCAACATCTCTGTCGATTCTACTATCGACAGAGAGCTCGCGTTAGCGCTCATCAGCGTCAAATCCGCGTTTGGCGATGTTGTTGTAAACGCGTCAACGACGAAGGATGCGAAAATATTCCTCGTCGAGTTACTTCGTCGACTTCAAGAGTTCAATCCTGCGGCTTTATTTTACGCCGTCTCTGTACTCGCCAACGAGTTCAAACGGACGACAGTCGCCGCAGACGCTTTGTTTTCGTGCTTACGCGTTGCCGAGGCGTTTCGCAACCCAGACAGCGCCAAAATTGTTTTGAATACGTATTTGAGCCAATCAAATTTGAAAAAGTTTACTGCGAATGTGAAGAGCGACGATTTGAAAAACTTCACGTCCACGGAAGCGTGCGCGTTCCAACGCGTTTTGAAAGATTTAAGAGAAAGGCAACAACGATAGCGATACACACAGTGTTTATTCTAAGTTTTATAACTTTTCGCTCGCTCTAGATTACAACAATATTTCTACATTTTTTCTACGTTGCGTACGCATCTCTACTACGGGTACACATTTCCCCTCCCTTTCCCTCTGAATTATGTTTACAACAAAATAAAACAGTCGTTTTACACGTCTAAAATAGGAAACCCTCTGCCCATTCTCTCGAATTGGCTCATCTGTTCGTTTTCCATCCGTCTTCTCAACCGTTCGCTCAATTTCGCCTCTCGGATGCTCAAATTCATCACGCTTCCGTCCTGCGGATCTCGCTCCTCTCTCACTAAATAATGTCTATTTTCCCACGTCGTCGCCGCGAAATAGGTCGACCGAATCTTTCTCACGGCCATTTCCACCGCGAACGCAGATTTCTGTAAGATGAGCTCCGAGGATACGACTTCTTTTTTTCCACCGTTTTTGGTATTTTTGTTGGGAAGATATTGGTCGTGTACGCCATACACGTCTTCCCCGTCGACGAATAAAACTTCCGATCCTGATCCCACCGCTCTCGGACTGGTTCCTAAACACACGACCGATCGAAACCTGTGCGCATTCTTCCCCATGCGCAATCTGTCTTGCACGGAGAGTTTCAACGTTTGCGACGCAGACTCCGCGTTGTTGTTCGCGTTGTTCTCGTGGAGATAATCTTCCTTCTCTTCGTAATACGATCGCGTCGGTTCCGACACCGCTCGGACGATGATGCGTTGATTCATTCTTCTTCTTCCTCTCGTTCGCACCGATGGTAAAGAAGGCGTCTTCTCGAAACAACGACAACGAAAAGTCGTCGTCGTCGACGAAAACGTCATCGTCATCGTCTCTGTTCCGAAAAAAACGCGCGAGAGTAAAGGAGAGAGACAGAGAGACTTAAAAGAATCGGATGAAATCAAACACCACGTGGCGTGTAAATGACGAGACGAGACGGAGAGATTTTCTGGGTTTTGTGGCACACGCCCCGCTCGACGCGTCGAATTTAATTGTTGTTTTTTTTTTCGTGGTGGAAAAACGCGAATCTCTCGTCTCGTCTCGTCTTTCTTTTTGAGGCGCATTTTTCGCATTTTTGAGGAAAGAAGGAGCGCGCGTATACGCGTCGCGGGAGGTTGCTTTCGTGGGACACATGCAGATGACGATGAAACAGTGCGAAAACGACTGCGATGAGACTTTGACGACTTTGACGACGGTGAATACTACGCGTAAAAAATAAAGATACATCACATTTTGGCTAAAACTTGCTCGACGTGCGCGGTACTTTTGACTGAGGCCATCTTCTCCTCGTCCACTTTAGCGCCCATTTCTTTCCATTTCGCTTTGACCAAACCGTCTTTCCCGACTAAAAACGTTTGTCGGTCCGAAAACTTCCCGAAGATTGGTAAAGTTAACTCCGCGCCGTACGCTTTCGACACGGCGCCGTCGCCGTCCGACAATAACGAAAACGTCAAGCCTTTCTTATCGCAAAAGCCTTCGTGCGATTCGATCGAGTCCATCGAAACGCCTAAAACTCTCGCTTTCTTCGCTTTAAACTGCTCTTGCGCTTGGTTAAACCTCTCCGCTTCGATCGAACACCCGGTCGATCCGTCTTGGTTGTAAAAATACACCACCGCGTAGTCGTTTTCGGCTAAAATATCTGAGAGGGCGATTGTCCCTCCACCAGTGGCTGGAAGCGTAAACTCCGGCGCTTTATCCCCGACGTTGACATTTCCCAGAGATTCACTCGCGTACGCCTTATCAGTAGTGGTATTCAAAGCCACCACAGAGGTGGCGATGGTCGTTATCATTTCGCGTCTGTTCGTCGTCGTCGTCGTCGTCGTCGCAACTCTTCCATCGTCTTTCGTCGCCTTCACGACGAAACTCCGCGTCGTCGTCATCATCTTCTTTTGGGATGAATGCGACGACGTTTTGCGATCAAAAGAAGACAGTAAAAAACGCGTCGCGCGCGAGTTCAATAAAGACGATGATTTCGGTACACAACAAGGTGATGCGTTCATGTTGTGTGCTTTTATTACGTGTGCGTTGTATTTGCGCGCGATGAAAGTGACGACGCGAGTTGAGATACGTTTTCGGGGGAAAAGTCTCCAAAAGAAAAAACGACACTCTTCTCTGCCTTTGAGATATCCTCCGCTCTCGAGCCTTCTCAACTTCGACGAGAACGACGACAGAAACAACAACAACGACAGAAACAACGACAGATAAGGGTGGTTTTCTGTATCGTGATTCGAGTCGAGAGCTTTCGCTGCCCGACGACGACCGCGAACGACGAGGAGAAAAGACGTTTCGTTTGAGAAGAAAAAAGATTAGTCGTTAACGGCAACAGGTGATGATGATGTCTCGTTACGTGTCGTCGTCAAAGGTGGTGGTCGCGCAGAAGAAGGAGCACTGCGACTGCAGAAGAGGAGGAGGACGTAAAACCTTCTCCTTGCATCATCATCAGCAGCATCAGCAGCAGCATCGATCGAGGATGAGAAACTTTACGAGGAAACGAACGACACTGAATGCTGCTGACGCTGCTGCTGGGAAGAAAGAAGAAAACGGCGTTGACGATGGCGATGATGATGAAACGTTTTCGTCGTCGTCAAAAGCACGGATACGCGAGATAGTTTCGGTTGTCGATACACAGAAGGGCCGACCGAAACAATCCGGTTTGTTAGATTCGGAAACGCAGAAAAATCTCACGAAAGGCGAGGACGACGCGTTTTGCGAGAAGAAGGAAGTGACGAGATTCGAGACGTTTTTAATCACCACCACCACCGCTACCACCACCATTAATTCGCCCGAGGAGGAATACGATGATCTTCGAGAGACAAAAGAGGAGGAGAGAAGAGAGAGCAACTCATTTTACGCGTCGTTGGAAGCGGACCAGACAGCGTTTTTGGATTCGTATTCGCCGCCGACGGCGTTCGACGAGATGATATTGCAAAATAAGAGCATGGAGAGCAAAGGAACGTTGACGGGCGTGGTCGCGCTGATAACCGGGTCGACGGTTGGAGCAGGGATTTTGGCGTTACCGAGTGTCTGCGCGGAAACGGGCGTGGTGCCTTCCATTTTAGGCATCGTTGGTACGTGGACGTTGCTCTTGCTCTCCGCGTTGTTGTTGGCGGAGATTAACGTGAGCGTGATGAGGGAAAGAGACGAGGTGCGGTTCGAGCACGGGCGAGGTCATTCGCCCGTAGTGATTTCGTTGCCGGACATGGCGATGACGACGTTGGGTAAAACCGGGTCGTACGTCATGTCTGCTACGTATTTGTTCGCCTCGACGACTTTGTTGGTCGCGTATATCGCCAAAGCCGGCGAGATTATAGAAACGATCGATCCGGCGCTGACGCTCGAGGCGAGCACGATTGGTTTTACCGTCGGTCTAGGGGCAGTGATGGCGTTTGGATCCGTGAACGTAATCGATAACATCAACAGGGTGTTAACGATCGTCTTGATGGGTTTGTTTTTCGGCATATTATACGAAGGCGCGATCGTTGCCGATTTCAAAAACTACGATCTCATCAACGACGCGAGCAAATTACCGGAAGCAATACCCATCATGTTTTTATCGTTAATTTACCACGATTTAGTGCCAGTTATTTGTGCATACATGAATGGTGATTTGAAAGAGATCCGTAAAGCGATCGTTGTTGGTAGCTGTGTTCCACTGTTTATGTTTATCGCTTACCTCATCGTCGCGTTGTCCATCAACAACACCTCAGTCGCGAGCGGGTTAGGCTTTGAAGACCCGTTGGACTTACTGTTAAAATCAGACGTCGGATGGATTGTCGGAGGTTTTAGCTTTTGTGCAATTAGTACGAGTTTCATAGGCACTTGTCTAGGCGTCACGAGTACGATAGAGCCGAAAATCAAGGAAACCTTCGCGGAGAAAGGTTTAACGGCGAAAGGCGCCAAAAAGGTTTCGTATTTCGCGACGTTGATCTTACCGTTGATTATCGCGTTATCCGCTTCGGATATCTTCTTACCGGCGACAAAGTTCGCCGGATCGTACGGCGCACCAGTTTTGTACGGGTTGTTACCCTCGGTGATGTGTTTCATTTGGTTCACCAGCGAAGAACGGAATTCGTTTCACAACGTCGGCATGGCGTACGGTACAAAGATCCCCATCAAAGCGCTCGTGTTTTTAGCCTCGTTTGCGATTATGGCCGATAGATTCTTGCAAGATACCGGGTTGTTGTCGTTCAGTTCAGTTAGTAGTTAGTAATTAGTTTTGTATTCTATGCATTTGTACTTGCCGCACTGCCGCGGTCGCGCGCTAATTTTTCGCAATCTTATTCAATACCTAAAGCTCTCTTTTCTTCAATCGCTGTCGCTGTCGTCGCTCTCCTCGAATCTCGACATTTTCTTCTTCTTCTTCTTCCTCTTCTTCTCGTCGTCGTCGTATGCATCGTCGTCGTCCCCGACGTCCCCTTTGTTTGCCCCGTCCCCTTTCCTCTTCTCCGAAGAAGTCGCAAACTTCACCGCATCCAACACGCTCGATTTCACCTCATTCATCTCCTTCGCCATCCTCTGCGCCGTCTCCTCTGCGGTTTCCGATTTCATCAGTAAAACTTTCTTTTCTTTCTCCGCTCTCAACTTTGCCGCGATCAAATCGGCACCGATATCCTCCGCTACCCCGTGCGTCTCCAAAGTCAACGTAATTCTATTCTCCTCTTTCCTCTCCAGTTCAATCTCGCTCACCTGCTTCAAAAACTCAATAGCGTTCGCGCACTGTCCAATCAACTCGTGTTTGTTCATCAACCGTCGATTGACATCTTCCTCGGAGAAGTACACTCTTGTCTCCTTCGTCTCGTAATCGTACGAGCACTCCGCGATACCCGCGGTTCGAACGACCCCACCGTTTTCCATCTGCACTTTCTCTTCTTCTTTGTCTTCTTTGTCTTCTTTGTTCATCGTAAACGTCTTCGCGTTTGCGTTCCACTCGCCTTTCCATCGCAAGCTTTCCTGCGTTTCGAAATCAAATCGTTTCACCATATCACGAATAGCGAACGCGCTTCTTTGCGTCAGCTGGAAGTCACCCAGGCGTTCTTTCTTGTTCACTTTGACCAGTAAATCAATCGTATTTGTGTTGTTATTACTATTAAACGTCCCGAAACAAATCTTATTCTCGCACTTCGTCTCGTATTCCTTCTCCGGGTCGGACGTTTCCGTCACGAGTTCCAACTTGCCCGTTTTTCTATTCTCTCGATAGCCACTGGATAAATCTTTAGGGACGAACGAGTTGGAGTTTTTCATCACGTCCGAGATGTACTCCGAGTTTACAGAACTGCCTCGGCGTTGGCCGATGGCGTGCTCGGTGAACTTTGTCATTTTGGTTCTGCGGTTCTTTCGTTGAGTCTTTTGACGATTCTTTTGACGAATCTTCTTCTTTGCGAACGCAGCGGCGAGATGCCGTTAATGGGAAAATGAAGAAAAGTTGAATGAGAAAACACGACTGTTGATCAGAGCGCGTATTGTTAAACTACTTCTATTATTACAGCTTATTACTATAGACTACATGTTATTATACTAAATCATCACATTCTATTATCGCTCGTTTTCTGCGCTTCGCTCCGAAGAAGAACGTTTGGTTCTGAGTTTCAAAACGATCCATTTCGTGACCACGTGCGACAACAACCCCAACGGTCCGGTGACGAGACAAAGCGCCAACGTGTGCGCGACGGGCAAATCGAACTTTAAACTTTGCAACGTCGCGTGCCTCGCGACGAAGAGATTGACGAGCATAAAGTGCGCCCAAGCGGACGCCGACGCGGCTTTTTCCGAGAGCAGTTCGCTGATACCGCTGAGTTTCGGTATAAATTGCACTTCTCCGGTTCTCAGTCCTTCCTCTAAACTCCCCGGCATCATCAATGCGAGCGTATTATCGCTCCAGGACCGAATCAAAAGCACGCCGTAAAATACCGCCAAAGGTACCAACGTCGAGTAATTCCGGATATTCGCTATGGCTTTCTCGTCGCCTCGTTTCGCCCGAACGCAAATCGAGAAGCAAAATAACGCGTACAACGTGGACAACAACCACGCGAGTTCGTTCACGCCGAGATTGAACAACGACGTTTGGGCCATGATGATGTTGTTGTTATTGTTCGCGAGACCCATCGCGGCGGCATTCAAAGAAGCTACGGCGTTGTGTTTGTTCGAGGCAACACCTGCCCTTTTGTTTTTCAAAAATCTCGTTTTGCGGCTATTCCTTCTTCCTTTATCTCCTCCAAAAATACCAAAGCTCGTCGTCATTGAAGAACAACACTTTTGATGACGATGCGCTTCTGCAGATGATGACGTAAACGACGACGACGACACGCACACACAACCCGAAAGACACCGATGATGATGATGATGATGATGATGATGATGCGTTTTTTTTCCAATCAGTCGTATCTTCTTCGCGAACGTTGTTCCTCTTCCTCCTCCTCCAAAACCAGTACTCTCGTTCTTTTTGAAAGAAGAAGTGCTCTCCTCTTTCCCGCCGCTGCTGCTACTCAATCCAGGGAGCGCAGAAAAAAAAAGCGCGGCAACGCGAGCAGAAGAGCGCGTCATCGTCTCCTCTCTCTCTCTCTTATGAAGTTTTTTTGTAAGACGAGTTTAAAGAGTTTTTTACTTGAGTTCATCAGGAACGTTTTGAGACAAATGTTGTGAAACGATTGAAAAATTTAATTGTCGTCAAAAAACGCCTCTTGAAGAGACGAGAGACTTTTGGACGATTTACTCGTCGTTTCCTCTCTAAACTTTGCTTCTCTCTTCTGCGAGAATATGACGACTCAGACGACGCAGAGACCGATGATTTCTTCCACCGATTTGGAGCAAAAAGCGACGCAACAGGACGACCTGTACGTCGCTTTAAAAAAACAAATCTGGTCGGAGAGATACCAGACGTTTAAAAGTTCCTTCGCGTGTAAGATGATGTTATTTTTCTCAATCGCATCTTTACTTCTCTTGTCCGGGAAAGAATCGGTCGCGTCGGTGAAAACGAGGAAAGGGTTAGCCGGCGGGTTATCCTTACCGTTCACGAGAGTGGAAATAGACGACGGGCAAACGCAATGGACGACGGAACGGATGTGCCGACACTTTTCGGTGGAAAACCCGAGCGAGATCACGATTGCGTTTCGGATTAACGGGGAAGTGATGTTGAGGGAAGCGATGCAGTTGGAAGGGGTGAACGTGATCAACGTGGACGTGGCGTATTCGGAAATCACGGTGTCGAATAAAATCGGGAACAGGAAGATTGGGCATCAGAAAATTGGGAAGGATAAGACGTACGCGGTGCCGGTGGTGTCGCATTCGGCGTATAGGAGTTCGTCGTTTACGTTCGACGACTTCTTGGCGACGTTTGTGAAGTTGAACGCCAATCTCGGGAAAGGGTTAATGGTGACGTTTAGAGATCCTCGGGCGGTAGTGCCGACGTTGAGCTTGTTGAGCGAGGAGTATAAGTACGAACGGATTAAAGGACCTTTGATTGTTGGCGGGGAGGTGTTGCCTGGTCCAGGCGGGTTTCGGCCGCAGATGGGGAGCGTTTTGAGAGTGTCGCCGTACGAGGTGAATTTGAGGGAAGCGGACGTGAGAGATCCGCCGATCCCGAGCGCTAAAGTGACGTACGGGAGGAACGAACAAACTGGACAGATTGAAAAGCAAGGCGAGGATCGCTACGATAACTTGTTGGTACCGTTTCACCCGTCGGCGTTTGTGGATAAAGTGAAAACCTTTGTGCCCGGGGCGATTTTGTCCATTGGATGGTCCGCGCACGGCGGGTGCGTGGATAAGGAAAACATCGGCGCTTCGAGAACGGATTTGGACGGCTTGGATGCTATCGACGAAGACTTGACGAGGTTGACCAAAGGTATGAAGAAGATTGATCTCAGCGCGGCGTTGTATGACTACAACGTGAACGAAAAGGCGTTGGAGTACGAGCCGCAAAGAACGTTGACGGATGCGATGGTGGACGATGCTTTCGAGTTGGTTAAATATTGGAAAGGAGACGTGATATTCGACGTGCCCGGGTGTATTATTGGCGGCGACATTCGCGCGCGTTTCGATGGTTCGGAACCGCCGCATAAGCGTTTGGTGAGGAAAAAGTTAGGCTACGGAGTTATGATTCACGGCGTCGTCGACGGTAACTTACGAAACGTGCTCAAAAATCGCGAGTTTAAGTTTAGTTTAGACCCTTCGAACACGTTCAGCGGCGACGCGATGGACGAGAGAGGGAATCCAATCGTGCAAGGGTTGTTGGCGAAAGGTGGCCCGCCAAAGTTTCGCGAAGGGCAAGTTTTAGGCAAATACACGGGGAAAACGTGGGGAACGTACGCCAAGAACACGGATTGGAAGACGAACGGTTGGCCATAGTTTTACTTTAGTGCACCTACTAGGAAATATTATTTGAAATGTTTTTCGCACATAATTTCTTATGTCTTTGCGCATTCACCGAACACGGTTGATTTCTCTCAAATCTTCTTCTACCTACATGCGTCTTCTCACGCGCCTTTCACTGCCGTTGTTGTTATTATCAATACCAGGAACGTCACCCTCTCTTGCGTTTGCCGCGTTCGCACGACCTTCGGTATCATTGTTGTTCGCATCAGCGGTGGTGGTGTTCGGAGCTGCCGCCGCGTGAGGCGTGGGGTCCAAGAGAGAACTAAAGAAGTCATCGCCACCGCCGGCACCGGTAGCAAGCGGTGGAATTAAATGACGAGCAAATCGCGGGAGTTCAAGAACATTATCGCCGACATCCTGCGCGCGTTGCTCCCCTCTCGCCGCCGCCGCTTGCACTGCATTTCGATGCTCGGCGCGACGTTCGCGTTGTGTGTCCGGATTTATATGCCCCAAAAACCTCATCATAGCCGCGTCGTTGGGATTATTCACACTGGGATTATTCACATCCATACCCAAGTGACTCGTGTCCAACGAAGCCGCCATCGCCGCCGCGTCTACTGGATTCACCGCGCCACCTCGAGCACCTCGAGAACGATCCGGGAAGGTATTTACTCTCGCCGATGATGGAGTGTTGTTATTGTTATTATTATTGAACACCACTTCTTCAACGGCTGGTGCTGCGGCAGTATTTGCTGCCGCAGCGTTTGAAACGTTGTTGTTATTGTTGTTGTTGCCGGCGGCTGTAGTGTTGGCAGCGTTATTCGTCAATCTTAGAATCTCAGCTTCGCCGCGGCGCAAAATTTCTTCCGTTACACGACTCGAAGGATAGTTTGATTGAAGGAGACTTTGATTGATCATTTGATCGATGGCTGCCTGTGTTATTGGTGGGGCGACTTGTTGTTGTTGTTGTTGTTGTTGTTGTTGTTGTTGTTGTTGTTGCTGCTGCTGCTGCTGTTGTTGCTGCTGTTGTTGCTGTTGTTGATACGCGTTTTGCGCCGCAGAACTCACGATGATGGTTTTTCTTTCGCCGGTAACTCTTTCGCCCCTCCCGCCACCGTTTTGTAACGATGACACGGTACGCAAAATCTCACTTGGTAAGTGCGGACACGTCATCGACATTTCCTTGTACGCTTCCGTCGCAATAATGTCGGGTAAATTAGAAGCGACGTATTGCAAACACGCTTGCTTCAAACTCGGCGCATGGTTTCGGTCAGCCAATACGAGAGTTCCAATGACAGATTCTAAATCAATCGTATCGCACAACCTCGTCTCACAAATCGCGCGCAGGCGCCCAAGATCGAATCGGTCCGCGGCAACCAGTAAGTGCTGCGTCATCGCGATGCCCAAGTCGAGTTCTTTGTGTTGCGCGCCGTTTTCGCCAATCAGTTGACGAATGCCTTTATCGAAGACTTGAATCCTCTTCGCACCCGCCGCCGCCTCCGAATTCGCTTGCACCGATCCTACGTCTCGTCGTCGTCGCACGTGACGCTCCTCATTTAAGAACTCCTCGTCTCTGTCTTCTTCTTCATCATCGTCGTTGTCGTCAAAGTCTTCCGAGTCCGACTCCAAATCCGATAACGAAACGTCAGAGTCGCCGTCGTCGTCCGAGTCTCCGAGTCGCGTGCTCCCTTTCTTCTTCTTCCTTTTCTCATCTTTCATGAGCACAAATCTTCTGTACGCGCGCTTGCTGTACTTAGGTAACTCGTCCGCGTAAACAAAGTGCAACAAAATTTCAAACACTTTCGGTTTGATGTCTTTCAAAGAAATCACGCCTTCCGTGCCTTCGCGCATTTTCCACCCGGCGCGAAGCATGGCGGCAAAGACGCGAGATCGCGCGGAGAGAATGATTTTATGCGCGCGAAAATACTCGTCTTCGACTCGGAAACAACAATCGGTCAAATCATGTTCATCGAGGCCCATGAAAGAGGTGCCGTCCATTGGGGAAAGTCGTTGCGGCTGATGTTGCGTTCTCTTGTTATTATTGTTGTTGTTGTTATTCATCGTCGCAGCTGCAACAGATGCGTTCGTCTTCGCTTGCCTCGCCGCGGTCTCTTCTTCGTCTTCTTCTTCGTCGTCGTCGTTCCCGTTGTTGTTGTTCGCATTACCGTGGTTTCCTCCGTCGTTACCGAGTGCCAATCTGTCTTCGTCCCCGGCGTCGTCTTCTGGTTCCGAATCCAAATCGATGTGTTCTCGCTCGAATCGTCTCAAAAGCTCGTCGTCGTCTTTATCGTTCTTATTCATCGCTTCTTTCTTCGCGTGGGTGGTTTTCTTCATCTTCTTCTTGGAATTATCGATGATACCGCCGTTCCCTCCTCCTTTCTCCGAGGACGAAGGAAGCCCACCATCATCACCACCACTACCCTTCAATTTTGGAACGCCGCCGATACTTCCTCCTCCTCCTCCTCCTGTTTTATTCGAGCCGCCTCCGCCCAACATCAAACTCCTCTTACCTAACCCGTTCGCCAACATCATCCTCTTCTCTCTCTTCCGCCAACTTTGACTCGGTGGCAACAACTTCACCAAATGCTCTCCCATCTTCATTTGCTTGCCGATATCCACGACGAACGACTGCGTCTGTTTCGAACTCTTGTTCAAGGCGCCTCCGCTCGTGACCACTAAATCAATCTCGTACCGAATAACAATCGTATCGTCCACCAAATATCCACTATTCGGCGCTTCCAAAACGCTTCTCCTGACAAACTTCCTGTACCCGTGACAATTCCTCGCGTTCGGATCTTGCCTCTCGCACGAAATCTTCACCGCGCCTTGCTCTCTTTGCCTCCCTTTCGTGATATCTCTCCCGTTCCCGCTCTGGTCCACCAAGGTAAACCGATGAAACGCTCGCACAACTTTCCCGTTCGAGCTTTGCGTCACACCTAACGACCTCGGTCCTTCTAAAATCAACGCCACGAATAACGCGCAGTACGGATCTTCCGGCGGCGGCGCCTGAGGCGCTTGCGCGTTTTGCGTTTGTTTCCCGTCCGGGTAGAACAAGAGGACCCACTCGTGTCCCCCGACGGTAAATCGGTCAGAGGCGATCGGTTCCCCGTCGCCGATGCCTTTGAGGAGCGAGTAGCCGGAGATGACGTGTTCGTGTTCACCTGTTCAGTAGTTATTCGTATTATCGTTCGATTTAAAGAAGAAGAACAGAAAAGAAGTCAGCGCACTAATCCTCGTCATCATCCGAGAGAAGAGAGATTACAGAGAACGAATACGAGAGATCGAATCAAAAAACGAACGGACTTAAATAGACAATTACCACGTACCGGTTATGGTCACCGTGCTCGTTTTGCTCTGCTTCGAGGAGAACTTCGTAAAAGGAACACCATTATCACCAGAACCGACTTTTGTCGTCGCTTGTTGGTTTCCTCGCGCGTGTTGTTGTTGTTCTCTTCCTCCTCCTGTTCCTCCTCCCGAGGTATTGTTCATCTTCTTTTCTCGTTCTCGTAATGAAAAACTGACGAAGAGACGAAAAAAAAAACGGAGACACAAAAAAAATCAGTTTAGGGTTTATACGATACCCTAAATACACTTTTTTTGTGTTGCCTGCGTTCCTCTCTTCTGACTGTTGTTTTCTTCTCATTCTTTCACATCGGTTGGTTGGTGTTGTTGTTACGATTTAAAGCTTTCGAGAGTATAAAAGAGTATAAAAGAAGAGAGAGAGAGAAAGAAATAACACAACCGATGATGATGCAAAACAACGGAAAGTGTTGTTTTTCTTTGAAAAGGAGCGCTTTGAGCAGCGGCAACTCTCATGTGAACAACAACAACGCGCTTCATTTTTGTCGTCGCCGTCAAAATCATCATCATCATCATCCTCCGATGACGAGGACTTCGAGGAGGACTCTTAGTGCTTCTTCTTCTTCTTTCACTCCTCCTGAATACGCTCGAAATGTAAACGCGGAAGAAGTGCAGAGAAACGAAAACGAATACGTGTTAAACACGTACGGACGAGGGAAATCTCGCGTCATCACGCACGGGAAAGGCGTTTTGTGTTTCGATTCCGAAGGGAACGAGTATTTAGACTTTACCGCCGGCATCGCGGTGAACTGTTTAGGCCACGCGGACGAGAAATTGGCAAAAGTTATCGCGGAACAGGCGAAGACGTTACTGCACACGAGCAATTTGTACCACACGGAACCGCAAGCGTCGTTGGCGAAAAAGTTGGTGGAGACGTCGTTCGCGGAGAGGGCGTTCTTTTGCAACTCGGGGACGGAAGCGAACGAGGCGTGCGTGAAGTTCGCGAGGAAGTATCACTACGAGAAGTTTCGAAAGATGTCGAGATCTGACCAGGAGTTTTATAAGAAACCGGCGACGGAGACGGTCTCGTTTAAAAACGGGTTTCACGGACGAACCATGGGTGCATTGGCGTTGACGTGGAAAGAGCAATATAGAAAACCGTTCGAGCCGTTGATGCCGGGGAACGCGTTCGCGACGTACGGCGATTTGAAATCCGCCGCGAAAGTTATAAAGAGAGGGAAAACGGCGGTCGTTTTCGTGGAACCAGCGCAAGGTGAAGGCGGGATTTTTCCAGCCGATGCGGAATTTTTGAAAGGGTTGAGAAAGTTATGCGACGAGAACGATTGTTTGTTGGCGTACGACGAGGTGCAATGCGGGTTAGGGAGAACCGGGTATTTGTGGGCGCACCAAAAGATCGGGAAAGAGTGCGAGCCAGACTTGTTATCGGCAGCGAAGCCGTTAGCGAACGGGTTACCGATTGGGTGCGTTTTGATGAAGCAGAAAGTCGCGGACGCCATGCAACCGGGCGATCACGGGAGCACATTCGCCGGAGGACCTTTGGTGTGTCGAGCGGCGTTGCACGTCTTCGATCGCGTGCAGGAACCTGGATTTTTAGACAACGTGAAAACGAACGGAGAATATTTAAAGGATACATTAGCGGAAGGATTGAAAGGACATCCGATGTTCAAAGAGGTGCGAGGTACTGGTTTACTCGTTGGCGTACAGTTTACCGATATGGCGGCTCCTTTGGTGAAAGCGTGCGGCGAGAACGGGTTGTTAGTCATCACCGCTGGCAAAGGCGACGTGTTGAGATTAGTGCCGCCGTTAGTCGTGACGAAAGAACAGATAGATAAAGCCGTCGAGATTATCTGCGAACAAGCGTTGAAAGTGATGGTTTAGCAGCTGTAAAAGAGATGCTTGTTCGTTTATTATGTCGTGAGTTTGTATTGTGAAAATTTAAATCGTGATGATGCTACACTTTTTTTATGATGTACAGAATAATTGTTTCCCCGCTCCTCTTCGCTCGAATAATTACAGACAGTCGAGGAGTTTTGTTTTAGAAGTCTATCAAGTTTCCAATATCGTTACTCCTAGAGACTTGTTGTTGTTGTTGATGATGTTGTGTTGGTGGTGAACTTGATGATGCCTGTTTTTGCTTATTCTCCTCTTCTATTTGTAAACTCGCGGCAATCGCCGCCGCCAAAGCGGCTTCTTCTTCCTCCGGCGTTTGAGGCACGTCCGTTGGCGCGACCGTCCTCGTCGTCGGTGCTGGTGTCGTTGGTGACGATGCTGAAGCCACGGGCGTCGCGAATGGGTTCCCAGGAGATACCCCAAGTGGATTCACCGGCGGTAAAGGCACGCCATCTTCGTCTTCTCCGTTCACCGCGATGGTCGTCGTAGAAGTAGAAAAGGCGTTCGAAGACCCACCGATCCCGCTATCTAACGCTCCGTTCACTTTCTCGATCGTTTCCAACACCAATACCAAATTCGTCTCGCTCAAACCCTCGTCTCCGGCTAACCCAGATAACCTTGCTCTCCTCTCCTCGCACAAATGCGTCATCTCCGCGATCATGTCGTGCGCCGAAACGTCCACCTCTCCTCCTCCTCCTCCTCCGTCTCCTCCCCCGTCGGAATCCTCCAAACACGCTCTCAACTCAAACAAAAGTTCCGCCGCGCTCGTCGCGCTCATAACGACGTCACTCACCGACTCTCTGCGTATCGCGCGTTGCATCTGCCTCGCCGCCTCGTTGTTCGACGCGCTCCCGGGGCTCACATTATTACCGCCGCTTTGCCCCTCGTGGTGAAAATGTGTTTGTCTCTCTTTCCTCGCCTGCAACGCTTCTTGCGTCTTGCGTTTCACCCGTTCGAGTTTCGAGAACGCTCGTTCTTTAAAGCTCTTCCCGCCGCCTCGTTGCAACGCACCAACCGGTGGCGACGTTCCAAACCCAACAATTCGCGACGTTGGCACGTTATCTCCTCGAATGAACGTGTTCTCATTCTCAGTGTTTTGCCCGCCGTTCGTGTATCTGTCTCGTAAAGACCCCGGTAAGCTGTTGTTCGTATTCGGGGTATTGGGACTGCTCCTCGACAAACCAGCCGCCGCGCGGTCGTCGCCTAACGCGTGCGCCATGTCGTTCACCGCGTCCGCCTTTTGTGTTGTTTTGTAATTTCATCGAACGTCGTTTTCATCGTCATCAACAACGGCGTAAGGAGAGAGAGAGAGAAAGAAAGAGGTGAGTGTACACGCGCGAGAAAAATAACGGCATTGGACGTGACAAGAATGGAATAAAATGTAATCGCGCGCAATCGAGATTTATTCTTCTTCTTCTTCGTGAATATAAACAAGAAGAAGAATCATTATTAAAAGAAGAATAAACGTAATACCTGCTCTTCGCTGGTCATGAGCGAGGTCTCGCCGTCCAACTCTTCGTATCGCGTCGGGCTGAACTTAAACCGATTGCCGAAAGAAGACATTTTGGTGGGGTCGATCAGATAAGTGGAGAATTTTGGTGCCTTTGAAGAGAAAAAGGTTGACTTTACTCTAGAGTAGTATACGTATATCGTCGCTCTTTTAAAAATCACTTAGTATTCTTGCTGCTTTGTTTACTACTAAAACTGCTTTACTGTGCGATTATGTGAGTACGTTTTCTGTTGTTCTTATGTGCCGTGCGAATGCGACGACGTGTGCGTTGTGACTTTTACGAGAAAGCCTAGCCGGCGCTCCCGGCGGCGTCGCCCAAGCGCGCTTCCCAGTCGACGGCGTGTTCGATCGGTTTCTCTTCGGCAACGGAGACGCCGGTGTTCGCGCTTTCTGACGATGCCGATGCCGCGTTAGAGTTACTCGCACTTCCTCCTTTGACTTTACCTCGGCCGGTGCGTCGCGCTAACTGTCTCGCGCGTCGGTCTTGTTCTCTTCGGATGCGTTTGGTGACTTCGTCTTCGTCGCCGTCTTTTTTGAAGCCGCAGAGTTTACTGCGACCGGTGGAGCGAGAGATGAGAGACATGAGCATGCGTTCGGTGTCGAACGAGTGCGTTTGGCGCATGCCGAGTTCTACGTTTCGTTTCGCGTCGTAGTAGCGGTAGAAATCGTGGACGGCGGTGACTGGAGCGACGGATTTTTTCTTCCCGGATGAAGGCGTATTTTCCACGCGTTCTTTTTCCACGTACAAACCGAAACCGTATAAACCGACAAAATCGCACAATCGAAGCGCCAGGTAATACGTGATCATTCCCGTCGAAGGAACGTTTCCACCCGCGCCTTGCATCTTTCCAACTTTTGCCAAATGTTCGCGAAACGAGTGCATTAAAACGCTCGCGCCGTCTTGAACGTCCTCGTGCACTCTCTTCACACTTTTCGCGTGATTAAAGTATTCCGAACTCGCGATCGTTTCTCTCTCGTGTTCGTCCGCGTTCACTAAAACTACCATCGTTTCGTTCCTGCTCCTACTAAAACTATTCGTCGTCGTACTCGTCGTTCCTTCCTCCTCGTCGTCTGCTAAAATCTCCATCTTCCCGAGCGCTTTCGCGTCCACGACTCTCACCGTCGTCCTCGACCCGGCGTACAAAGAACATCCTCTCTTCGCTACCCCATCGTTCACTCTAAAAACCGCCTCCGCGCTATCAATCATCGCTCCGTACGCGGTCTTTTGCAACGTCCCTGAATTCCCGACCACCGCGCACGTTTTATACGTTTTCAACGTCGAAGCCGCCTTCCCGTCTTCGGGGTCGTGAAAAATGTTCCTCGTCCCGTCGACTCTCATCCGCCCCGAACGAAACCGTTCTAAAACTCGGTTCATCTCCTGGTTTTCCATCTCCGGGTCCGCGTCTTCCACGTTGTTTAGAAGTATTCTCCTCTTCTTTCGGATCCTCCTCCTTTCGATGTTGTTCTTGTTGTCGTCGTTGTGACTCTTCTTCGTCTCCTCCTCCTCCTCCTGCGCATCCGACGAGCTTGGTTTCCTCGGCATCGCTCTCAGCTGCGCCTGCGCGTGCTCTCCACTCGCGCCGGTTTCGCACGCGTGCGAGCGGATTAAACTGTCCACTCGCTCCGGATCTTCGCATGAACGTTCTTTCGCACTACTTTTCGTTCGTCTCGCTTTCCCGTCGTTTACGTCGTCGTTCTCTCTCATTCGAGATGATGACGACGACTGTTGTTGTTGATGCTTTAATTCTTCGCTCGAGCTCGGATCGCAGGGCAGCGCAACTCTCGCGCCTGCTCCTTCTGCCTTCTCTTCGTCCTCGTCCGACGAGACGACTTCTATCCGGACGCATTGGAACGCGACGACCAAAACGACGATGAGTAAGAGGAGGAGTAATACTATCGCTCGTTTCTTCCTCCCGGTCTTCTTTCTCAACCCCGACCGAGTGTGAGCGTTACTACTCATCGTCGTCGAAATCGGTATCCTCGTCTTCAAATCGAAGAACGTTTGATGTTACATCCGCTAGAGTAATAGTAAGGGAATATCTCCACAAAACTGCTGCTTAGTGGGAAAGATTTGAAATTTAACACCACCTTCAGAGAGAGAGAAAGACTAGATGCTCACGACGATGGCAACCGCGTTGAACGCGCGACTTATTACCACACGAGGACACGGGAACAACACCAACACGAACAACAGGACGACGAGAAGATTTTTGCGCGTTTCTTCTTCGAAAGGAGGAGGAGTTTTAGCGAAAGATGATGATGCTTCTTTGGTGGTGGTTAACGGGTTTTGGGGAAAATCAACGAAAGGAATAGTATCATCAGGAGGGGTGTTGATGTCCAGAAGTACGCAGTATTATCAGAAAAAGAAATCTCGAGGAATGGTTTCTCTGAAGACGAACGCGTCGTCCACGTCGTCGTCGTCTTCCGCAAAAGCAGCGGCAGCATCCACGGGTGATGGAAATGGTTTCAGCTTAAAAACTGGGTTTTCCACCTTAGCTGCTGGGCCGAGAACCGCGGTGCTCTTCTCCCTGTGGTACTTTTTCAACATCGTGTTCAACGTGTACAACAAGAGCACGCTGAACGTGTTCCCGTACCCGTGGTTGATTTCCACCTTACAGTTAGCCGCGACGTCGATATGGATGCTCGTCGTTTGGGCGACTGGGATTCAAGAGAAGCCGAAAGTGTCCAAGGCGTTTCTGGTCGCGGTGTTACCGGTGGCATTTTTTCACATGGTTGGCCACGTCTCGGCGTGCGTGTCGTTCTCTAAAATGGCGGTATCGTTTACGCACGTGATTAAAGCGGCGGAGCCGGTATTTTCGGTAATTTTGAGTGGACCGTTGTTGGGCGCGACGTATTCTCCAGCCGTGTGGGCGAGTTTGATTCCAATCGTGTTAGGTTGCTCGATGGCGGCGATGAAGGAGGTGTCGTTTTCAATTTCCGGATTTAACGGCGCGATGATTTCGAACGTCGCGATGGTGTTGAGAAACATCACGAGTAAGAAACAGTTGAACGATTTCAAAGCAGTCGATGGTATTAACTTGTACGGCATTCTTGGTATCGTCGGTCTCTTTTACTTGGCGCCGGCGGCGGTGTATATGGAAGGGAGCCAGTGGGCGGCGGGATGGTCCGCCGCGGTTGCGAAAGTCGGCGCCGAGAAGTTGTGCCAGATGTTGTTCTTATCCGGTGTGTTTTATCACTTGTATAACCAGGTATCTTACCAAGCGTTGACGGGTATATCTCCGGTGACGTTTTCTGTCGGAAACTCGTTGAAGAGAGTCGCGGTGATTGTCGCGAGCGTGATTTACTTTCGCAACCCGGTGAGTCCGTTGAACGCCGCCGGGAGCGGTTTGGCCTTGTTAGGCGCGTACTTGTACACGAAAGCGACTGAGAAGAAGAAGTAACTACTACTATCCAGTATGTGCCGCGGAGCGTGAAGAGCGCCGTTGCTTTATCTTTTAATACCTTCTACTAATACTATTATTGAAACTATTACTACTCACTATGACACTATGACAAGAAAGGAAGCGCGCTGGAATAGTTTTGAAGCTCATTCGTCAACTCAATCTTCTTTTGTTCGTTCGGTAAGTACGACGCGAGATTCCTTAAATCGTCCACTGAAACGCGACTGTCTAACGCGGATTCGACGAACTCCTTCGCCGAAATCGTGTCGTCGCGTTGATATTTGCGAGCTTGTTTTTTCATTCGAACGAAATCAAAATCATCTATTCCGTTGTTCTCTTTCAAATGCTCGACTAACGCTTTGCTGGTTTTCCTCGTCTCGTTTCGTTTACGTTTGATAAATTTTTGCACGAGTTCCGAGACTTCGTTGTTGGACATGACTCTTTCGTTCGCGTTCTTAGCTCCGCTCTCTAACGAGACTTCGTAGCTTCCTCCTTGCTCGTTTCCTTCGTTGTTTTTCGTGTTATGATGCCACGGCATTCGCGATTCGTCGACAGCTATGGTTGTTTTCTCGTCGGAAGACGATGATACGGAGGAGTTTCTCGCGTTTAAACTCCTCCTTCTCCCCCACGCGATGATTGAAAATCGTGGATTGGCCTTAAACTGCTCTTGGCCGCTCAGTTGTGGCACGCCGTGTTTCATCGCCGCGTTCACTTCAGACGAAAACGCAAAAACATCCCCGTTCTTCTGAGGAAACTCGAACGAACTCGCGCTCGATTCGTGAAGAAAGCTCAGCGCTCTCGGCGCGCCGAAAGAAGCGCCCATGGTAAAATCTTCCTTGTGTCCGTTCGCGCCAAACGCGTGCGAGTCGTGGTGGTACGGTTTCCAATCCGACCCGTCCCGGTAAAAGTTAAGACGCGTCGCGAACACGTCCACGTCGAAGTACTCCGCCATCCGTTCCACGACTGTTCGAAACGTCTCCGAAAACTCCGGATTTTCCCGTTTCAAGTGTTTCGACCAGTTTATCATTCCTTCCTCTGTTTCTTCTTTAGAACACTCGTCTAAATCATTCGCCAACCGTTCCAAAGTTTCGTAATCACTCTCTTCGCAGTGAAACCGTTCGATGTACACCGCGTTCCCGGACACTATTTCGGCGACTGAATCTAACAAGTTTGCATCCACGCGCTTCGATTCCGAGCCTTTCAATGCCTGAGACGCGTATTTCGTTATGGAATTCGTAAACTTTGTTGAAGTCGTTTTAGACGACGACGACGAAGACGAAGGAACAGAAGCTTCAGAACTGTTCTTCTTCCGGTATTGGTACGACATTTGCACGTCTTCTCTTCTGTTATACTCTCTTACTCTCTCTATGTTTCTCTCTTACTCTCTCTCTCTCTCTCTCTCTCTCTCTCTCTCTTCTTCCCGCGCGCGATACA